>JAAGKN010000997.1_pt1 | contig 61115 bp, 57 predicted proteins | sample 6206371 | NCBI WGS metagenome assembly JAAGKN01 (sample SAMN11533720, study PRJNA540317) | gut metagenome | isolation source: fecal pellets from male and female animal of same cohort | host: Peromyscus leucopus | place: USA:CA | collected 2017 | reverse complement strand
TCATAATAGGACACAAAATATTCTACTGCATTCTCCGGAAAAAATTCTTTAAATTCACCGTATAACTGCCCCGCCAATGTCTTGTTATGGGCAATCACGAGAGTCGGTTTATTAAGCGCCTGTATAATATTCGCCATGGTAAATGTCTTACCCGAACCGGTGACGCCAAGAAGCGTCTGAAACTGATTGCCCTCTTCAAACCCCTTGACTAAGGCTTCTATCGCCTGCGGCTGATCGCCGGTGGGCTGATATTCGCTGTGCAATTTAAACGCCATAAGGGAACGATCACCTCCGAAACTCATTTCCAGTTTGTACCATTGTAATAAAACTAAAAACTAACATAAACACAATAACCCAGAAGTAGTTTTGATTATAGCATACCCATTTTTATTTGTACAGCGTTTTTAGAACGTCTGTTCTTTTTATTTGTTCTTTTTGCTTGTATTTTTATCTACAAAAAATAGTAGGAAAAGAGCATCTTATATGTTATGATTATACCTATCTGACTGTCAAAAGGCTTTTATGCATGAATGACAAATACAAATATGAATGGAGGACACTGATATGAAATTTGCATACGGCAGCAGTAAGAAAGGTGACGTGTCAGAGGCATTAAGAAATATTACAAATCCCACTGCACTGCTTTTTTCTGTTGCAAACGAAGACATGCTTGAGCGCACAGCCAATGAAATCGAGAATATCTTCCCCGGTGTTGCATCGATCGGCGGAGTCGGACAGGCATATATTGATAAGGATTTTTTTGATTCAGGTATTACAGTCATTGCAATGAAAGAAAACGTAAAGGTTGTCGCCGATGTTCTTGAACAAGCATCTATTATGCCAATTAAATATATTCGGCGGCTTGAGAATGCAGTAAATGCAGTAAGCGGCGAACGGGGAAAAACGGCATGTTTTGACATCTGTTCAGCAGGTGTGGATGTCCGCGCCGTCACAACACTATCCAACTTTCTTTCCCCTCTCGGATATGACCTCGCAGGCGGCACAAGCAATTCGGCATCCGTTGCGTGTAATGGCAAAGTCTACAAAGATGCCTGTGCCTTTTTTATTTTTAAGAACCTCAATGGAAGGATCAAATCATACAAAGAAAATATCTACACCCATTCAAAAGAAAATGAAAAGCAGTTTATGGTTACATCTGCAGAACCCCAAAATTACAAGATCCGCACTCTGGAAAGAATGTCTGCTGAGAAGGTATACACTTCCGAACTCGGAATCAGCAGAGATAAAATCACAACACAAACCTTCAAGAATCCATTTGGACATGTATGCGGTTCTGATACATATATTATTTCAATAAAGGGAGTTGAACCCGATGGAAGCATCACAACATTCCGCCCTGCAAACAAGATGGACTTTCTCACAATACTCAGCATGGAAAACTACCGTGACGTCGTTCAGGATACAATAGCAAGAATTAAGAGCGACCTTGGCGGCGCATCCGCAGTACTTTCCGTCAACTGTCTTTTCCGATATCTCATGTTTAGCGAGGATCATTACTGGGACAGTTATCTTTCGGAGATGTGCCGCAGCTTTTCACATGCAGGTATGGTCGGCGTAGGAGAGCATTACAATACACAATTTGTCAATCAGACAATGTGCTGTCTGGCATTTGAGTAAGGAGGAAGGAAGACGTGTCTAAATTATTTGGAAAAACTGATAATAAGAAAAAGAAAAATGATTCTGTATCCGTCATGACATCGAATAATCAAGTAAACTTTGACAAGCATCCTTTGGATTATGCACTGACAAGCGTGTATAAAGTCGTAAATGAACTGGAAGACGATATTTTTATGACAACACAGCAAATGCGCTACGCAACAAAACAGCTTTCCGAACTGAAAGACGAGATGACCGGTCCTCAAGGTGAAGTAAGCGCACTGGAGACCGGATTTCAAGATATTACAGAGGCCGCAGATCATTTTAACGATGTAGAAGCCGCAGTTGATAAGTCTGTTTCAGAAGCACAGCGTCAAATGGATCAGTTGATGCAGGATTCCAATTCTTTACAGGAAAATTTTAAAAACATGTCCAAAACCTTCGATATGCTTCAGGACTCGTTGGACAAGATCAGGAATAATCTGGAAGGAATCAGTGCAGTTGCTAACCAGACAAATCTTCTGGCGCTGAACGCAAGTATTGAAGCCGCGAGAGCCGGCGAACAAGGACGAGGCTTCGCGGTAGTGGCAGAGGAAGTCGGCAAGCTTGCAAAAACAAGCCGGGACATGGTTGAGAACATCCATGCAAATATTATGGAAGTAGAGAGCCAGAGCAGCGAACTAAACAGATTTATTCAAGCATCTGACGAAGCGATGCTATGCAATATCAAAAGTATAGAGCAGACAGGCAGATATTTTAGTGATATGATGAGAAGTATCTCAGGTACAACTGAGGTTAGGGAAGCCATTGAAAATGCAGTGGAAAGAAACCGCACATATGTGAAAACTGTTCAGGATTCTTTAGTCGGAACCGCAGGAGTTTACAGTGACATTATTGACAGGCTGGATATTGATGACAGCAAAAAGGGCGTACTGATTGAAACATTCCAGAATATTATTGAACAGGCGATTGCCATTGTGAAGGAGCTGCCCTGACGCAATTTGCTGATTGCCGTCTCACGGCAAAAATAAAACACAACTAAGAAAGGAATTAAGGTATTTTTATGCAGAATCAATCAATTGAACAATATCTAAACTGTAGTTTTGAATGTGAATGCGGACGAACGCACAAATCACTGTTCGCACATTATATTTTCGAACCGGGTGCAATTGAGAAACTTCCGGCGCTTTTAACTACGCTGGGGTATTCCAGACCTTATCTGATCTCAGACACACATACTCACGAGATCGCGGGACGTCTTGTGGAAGAAACACTTCGCAAAGCCGATGTGCCTTTTACTTCCCATGTCCTGAAAAGCCCGGAAAACAGTGATCTTGCAGCAGACGAACACGCGATGGGCAGTGTCGCGATGGCAAACGATAAGGATGCGGACATCATTATCTCCATCGGCACCGGCACGATCAATGATCTCGGACGCTATTTCAGTTATATCACCGGAAGACCTTTCCTGCTTGTTGCGACTGCCCCTTCAATGGACGGGCTCGTGAGCGGTGTAGCTCCGCTGATCTTCCACAATATGAAAATAACTTTCCCCGCACAGGAGCCGCTGGCGCTCATCTGCGACCCGGAGATCATGGCTGCGGCGCCGCTCAAGATGCTTGCGGCAGGGGCGGCGGATATTCTCGGTAAATATAACTGTCTTCTTGACTGGAAAATTTCTCATATAATCAACAACGAATACTACTGTGACACGATTGCCGGCATCATGAGATCTGCGGTAGACCAGACTATGGAGAGTACAAAAGGGCTTGCCGATCACGACAGCAATGCGGTTTCGATTCTCACTCAGGCGCTGGTGCTTTCCGGTATCGCCATGGACTTTTCCGGCAATTCACGCCCGGCATCAGGCGCGGAACACCACCAATCCCATTACTGGGAAATGCAGTTCCTTTTTGATGGTATCCCCGCAGTACTGCACGGCACAAAAGTCGGTATCGGCACCGTACTTATGCTGGAACTTTACAATATGCTGGCGGAAATGGAGACCCCGGATTTCGACAAGATCAAGGACGGAATTGCAAATCGTCTCTCTATGGAAGATTGGGAAAAAGAAATGCATCGCTGTTATCGCGACGGCGCGGACGGTATCATTGAATTAGAAAAAAAATCCAAGAAAAATGCTCCGGAAGGTCTGTTACAACGTCTTTCGATCATCGAAGAAAAATGGAATGAAATTCAGGCAATCGCAAAGACTGCTCCGAAGGCGTCCGAAATCTATCAGGTGCTAGAAAAACTGGGTGCCGCAAAAGTGCCCGCCGATGTCGGTATCCCGCGCGAATATGTCTATGACAGCATACGCTACGGCAAAGAACTGCGCGACCGTTATACTATATTGCAGTTGATGTGGGACATCGGAAAGTTGGACGAAGCCGCAGAAAAACTTGTAACAAAATATTGTGCCTAAATCTGACAAAAATTGTCACTTGCAACGACAATCATTTGATAAATGAGGTTTAATAATATGGAAAAACGGGAAAAAGCTTTTGAACCTGCCGAATGTGCCAGCAACGCAGATGATATACGCAATAATGAAACAAGCAAATATGTAATCGGATTAGACTACGGTACGCTTTCTGCACGTGCAGTCATGGTTGCTGTACATAACGGCGAAGTGATTGCAGAAAGCATTTACCCTTATCCGCATGGAATCTTACGCACCGCACCCGGAACGGAGACGGAACTGCCCGCCGATTTTGCGATTCAGGAAATTGACGACTATATTGAGGCAATGTATTCCACGATCCGTTCGGTTGTTGAGGATTCCGGCTGTAAAGCGGAAGATGTGATCGGTATCGGCATTGACGCTACCTCTTCCACTTTTCTGCCGCTTACGGGTGACAGCACACCTCTTGGCAAAACAGATCGCTTTCTGACCGACCCGCACGCACAGTTGAAGCTCTGGAAACACCATGGCGCACAGGAAGAAGCAGATCGTATTACTGCACTCGCCGATGAACGCGGTGAAAAATTTATGATGCGTTGTGGCGGTAAAGTGAATGCGGAATGGATGCTGCCCAAACTCATGGAAATTGCCGAAAAAGCGCCAGATGTATATGAAGCGACAGATAATTTTGCAGAAGTCAGTGATTATCTTGTCTATCTCTTAACCGGTGAAACGACCCGTTGTATGTGTCATGCAGGTTATAAACTTTTGTGGAATGAAGAAGATGGTTATCCGTCAGCAGATTTTCTGCAGGAACTCCATCCCCGTCTCGCCTCTCTGTGCGGGAAGCTAAAAGGAAAGGAAGTTCAAGTTGGAGAATGTGCAGGACGACTGACAAAAGAAGCTGCCGAAAAATTGGGCCTGCAAGCGGGAACGGCGGTAGCGGCTTCTCTAATTGATGCACATGTAGCAGTGCCGTCCGCAGGAATCGACGGTCCCGACAAGGCGTTAATGATTCTCGGAACTTCATGCTGTATGCTGCTCTGCTCCGATAAATTATCCTACATACCGGGAATCTCCGGCTGTGTCAAAAACGCGGTACTGCCGGAACTCTATGCTTACGAGGCTGGGCAGAGCGCTGTAGGTGATCTGTTCGACTGGTTTGTACAAAATTGCGTGCCGGGCAGCTATGAAAAGGAAGCTTCCGATCTGGGCATTTCCGTTCACACACTGCTCAGCAACAAGGCAGCGCTCCTCGCTCCCGGAGAAAGCGGTCTGGTCGCCTTAGACTGGTGGAACGGTAATCGTTCCTGTCTCGCAGACGCAAATCTCTCCGGAATGATACTCGGGCTGACGCTTCGAACGAAACCGGAAGAAATCTACCGTGCGCTTTTAGAATCTACGGCTTTCGGTATGCGTGCTATTTTTGAGGAATTTAAAAACGGTGGAATTACGGCAAAAGAACTTTATGCCTGTGGAGGCATCGTAGGCAAGAATCCGTTTATGATGCAGATTTATGCAGATATACTGGGTAAAACAATTCTTACGAGTTCTGCGAACCAAGGTTCTGCGTTTGGTGCATCCGTCTACGCAGCGGTGGCTGCCGGTTCTGAGGCAGGCGGCTATGCGTCCATCAATGAAGCGGCGCGGACAATGGGTAAATGCGGAGAAGTAAAATATGAGCCGATTCCTCAGAATGTGGAACTTTATAATAAATTATACAAAGAATACAAAGCATTGCATGACTATTTCGGCGCAGGTGGCAATGAAATGATGCACCGATTAAAAAGAAAGTAGCATTCCGAACATTCGGACTGCTACTTTCTTTTACATGCAAAATGTCTCTATATCTTCACGCTTAGGTAATTCCAATTTCTTTTTATCGTGTACGCTGATATCCGTTCCAATCTGCACCTCAATCACCTGCAGTCTTGTATCGGCAAATATTGTATGCGGCACACCTGCCGGCATCTGTATCACATCCCCGACAGACACTTGCCGTTCCACTCCGTTCACAACCGTCTTGCCACATCCTTCGATTACCGTCCACACTTCATCACGCTGCGCATGACTGTGATAATTCATACTATGCCCTGGATTTAACGTGACCTTGATCGTCATGCTGCCTTCCTCAATATCGATCACTTGAAAGCTGCCCCATGACTTTTCGGCAAACATGATCTGCTGGTCTATCTCATCCACATACGGCTTAATATAACTGGATTGTGTTTTATCCGAAACAAGTATTCCTTCCGGACTGGCAGATACGACCATATCTTTAAGTCCCATACACAAAACAGGAACGTTAAGTTCATTCACCACATGCACATTATCACATTGTTCATTCAGGATTGCCTTGCCGATACTGTCGCTCTCCATCGCCTCCGTCAATGTGTTCCATGTTCCCATATCTTTCCACACACCACCAAAGCGCATCACCTCAATGTGCTGTTCATGTTCCACTACCGCATAATCGAAGCTGATCTTTGTCAATGTCTCATATTTATCAAAAAGATTATGATATCCGGTGAAATCGATCAGTTCGTGCGCCCGCTGCAATACATATCCCAAACGAAAAGCGAACACTCCGCCATTCCAAAGCGCTCCCTTTGTAATGTATTCCCGTGCTTTCTCTTCCGTAGGTTTTTCCTTGAATACAGATACCCTGCTGATACTATCTTTGTTTTCGGGAATGATATAGCCGTATTTGGCACTGGGATAAGTCGGCTCAATACCCATAAGTATCAGATTGGCATCGCTGACTCCGGCACGTTCAGCCAGCTTACGCAACGCCTCAAAATAATCCTCCTCAACATAAGGATCCACGGGACAGACTACTATGGCTTCTTCGTCTGAAATCCCTCTTACATCATGCAGATATGCCGCCGCCAATGCGATAGCCGGAAAAGTATCTCTACGGCACGGCTCCACGCTGATTCCTATATCTTCTCCCAACTGGTTGTGAATCGCCGATACCTGCGATTTCGATGTTGCAATCGTCACCTCAGCGTCAGCATCGACCGATCGTATTTGGCGGTAAACTCTCTGAACCATAGATTCATATGCTTCTCCATCGGTCTTAAATATTTTGATAAATTGTTTTGATCGGCTGTCATTGGATAACGGCCACAGTCGTTTGCCCGATCCCCCTGATAACAATACGATATTCATACACAAATTTCCTTATTGTTTAATCATCCTGTTGATTTCCTGTTTAGCACGTTCTAATTGATTATCTACTCCGTCTTCATAGTATGTTTCACCATCGAACTCGCATTCAATATCCGGCTCAATACCGATTCCGTGAATATTATTGCCGTTCGGGGTATAGTAAGAACTGATCGTCAGTTTCAAAGCCGTGCCGTCCGTGAGCGGAAGTATCCGCTGGACAATACCCTTTCCGAAAGTCGTGGTCCCGATCAGGGTGCCTTTGTCATAATCTTTGATGGCTCCGGCAAGGATTTCCGATGCACTGGCAGAATTACCGTTAATCAGCACCACCAGCGGAATATCTAACTCGTTCTTCCCATCGCAGGTATATTCGTCTCTCTCGCCGTATTTGTCCTCAGTGTACACAATCATTCCCTTCGGTAAGATTGATCTGGCAATATCCACTACGACCGGCAGACTGCCTCCCGGATTGCTGCGCAAATCCAAAATCAGTCCTTTAGCCTTAGACCCCTTAATAACCGCCAGCGCCTCCGTGAATTGTTCCGTTGTCACTTCATCAAACTCAGTGATCTGAATATAACCCACTCCATTATCATACATCTCATAGTTAACTGTAGGCGACTCTATTTTACGCCTCTCTACATCAAACTCCAAATAATCGGATTCACCTTCTCGGTAGATCGTCAGATGTACGGTTGTGCCCTCTTCACCTTTCACTCTGGACACCACCTCTGATAATTCCAGCCCCTGTACTGACTCGCCGTCTACCATATAGATGATATCATTCTCTCTCAGTCCCGCTTCCTCTGCCGGGGTATTAGCAATAACACCGTTGATCCTTGCAAATCCCGTCGCAATGTCCAACTGTAAATATGCACCGATCCCATAATAAATTCCCTCGGTTTCCTGCATCAGATCCTGCCATTCCTCAGCAGTATAATAGACAGAATACGGGTCGCCCAGCGAATCTACAAGCCCCGAATACATACCTTCCATCATTGCATCAGTATCAATATCTTCATCCTTATAATAGTATTCGCCAATGACTTCCTCTAACGCTTCCAGCTTCTCGATCGAATCATCGTTGAGTACACTATCTTTGGAACCTCCCTCAGCAGTGGCCGTTTTGGCTTGGCGATTCTCAGACATCTGATAAAGTCTTGTACCTACATAAGCGCAACTTCCCACTAAAGTCATGATAATAACACCGACCAGGAGTCCCAGCAGGAAAACCCCGCCGCCTTTGTTATTCTGCCCTCCCGGAGAAGGCGCCGGATACCGTGGCGGCATCGGCGAAGGTTGCTGATAATAGGGATTATTCATGCCCTGATTCACATTTCCCCGACCATAATCGTTGTTATAATAGTTATTATCTCCATTTTGATTCAAAATGACCCACTCCATCCATTACTAACTTATATAATTCCACGGACTGACATAACTTCCGTTCAAACGCACGCTGAAATGAAGATGCGGTCCCGTAGATCGTCCTGTACTGCCTACTGCCGCAATGTTCTGTCCCTTAACGACCGTCTGTCCCTTTGACACATACAACGCAGAACAATGCATATAGATCGTATATAACCCACTACCATGATCTATCATGATATAGTTACCCATGGAACCGCTGTATGTAGCCGCAACCACATCCCCGTCATAGGCTGCGTAGATTGCCGTACCGCTGGGTGCCGCCAAATCCACGCCATTATGAAATTGCTGTGTGCCCAGTATCGGATGGATACGATTGCCGTACTCATCTGATATTCTTTTATAACCCGGACATGGAAATGCGAACATACCGCCATTGTAGGTTCTCGCCTGTGCATTCTCAGCCTCAAGACGCGCTTTCTCCTCCGCTACTGCTTTCTCCAACGCCGCAATCTCCGCGTTCTCTTGGGCAATCATCGCCTCATATTCCTTGATTGCCGCCTCTTTATTAGATATGTCTCCGGATACCTTAACAATTTGCGTCTCTTTCTCGCTGATAAGCGCACTGATATTGGCCTCCTCAGCCTCTACGGCTATCTTCGCCTCATCCAGTACCTCTTTCTCCGCCTCCAGCTCTTCTTTGAAAAGCTGTATCATCTCTTTGGTCTCTACATATTCTTCCAGTTTCTGCTTATCATATTCGGACAATGCTTCTATATAGTCCGCCTTATTGATCATATCAGAAAAACTCGTCGCCGAAAAAAGCAATTCCATGTAAAAAGTATCGCCTCTCTCATACATGAACTGAATACGTTTTTTCATTGCCTCATACTGCTCTTCCTGCATTCTGACCGCCTCATTCAGCTCTTCAGTCGTCACTTCGATCTGTTCTTCTTTTTCAATGATCAATGTATTATATTGTTCTATCTTAGATTGTATGTCGCTCAGTTTATTATCAAGCTGTGTCACATATGCCGTCAGATCATTCTTCGACTGCTCCAGCTCCTTCTTCAAAGCCTCCACATCCGTGAGATTTGACTTTAAGTTGGAAACTTCCTTCCTGGCCGCCTCGATCTCCGCCTCTTTCTCACGGATACTATCACTCGTGACCGCCCGGACTGGTTCCGAATATGTGAATATAATAGCCATGCTGAGCAACAAACATACTGCTTTCTTCCAATGCTTCATATACGTCCCTTACTATACTCTCAAATGCTTTCTGACAGTAGCAATACTTCCCAGAAAACCAATACCTACGCCTATCCCTAACGAAACCGGTGTCAATACTGCAAATATTTCTTCCACCGTCAGGAATTTCAACAGTGAAGCTAACGCGGCAAATCTGGTCATCACATATTCCATAACCATATTGTATACTCCGTAAATAATACCCAGCGGAATCGCCGCACCGATCAAACCGATCATCATGCCTTCTATTACAAACGGTGATCTGACAAAAAAGTCCGTAGCGCCGATATATTTCATAATATTAATTTCCTCCTTGCGGACAGAAATACCAATCATGACCGTATTGCTGATCAGAAAGACAGATACCGCAAACAGAATACCAATAATACCCACAGACACATATGCAATCAGCGCATTTACTCCTGTCAGTGTAGTCGCTACAAGTTCAGACCGATTGACCTGTCTGACGTCGGTCAGTGATTCCAGATAAGTTACCAGTGCAGACTGCATCGAAACGTCATTCAGATAAATATCATAGTGGGCAGAATTAGCAAGCGGATTCTCAGTAAATCCATCCGCATAGTCGCCGAGATACTCTGCACGAAACTCTTCCCATGCTTCCTCTGCGGAAACGAAATTAATTTCCGATACCTCCGTACGCCGTAAGATCATCTCACCGATCTCCTGCATTCTGGTCTCCGAAGTCCCCTCTTCAAAGAGAACCGAAACGGCAACTCCTTCCTGCGCATTCTTTACAATATATTGAAAATTCGTGACGATTGCATAAAACAGTCCAAACAGAAATAAGACAGGCACTGATCGTCGCGATCGATGCAAGCGTAAACCACTTATTTCTGAAAAGGTTGCGGACACCCTGTCTGAGCGTGTAGAAAAAGCTGTTAATCCTCATCGATATATCCTCCCTTTTCCTCGTCGCTTACGATAACGCCCTTTTTCAATGTAACGACTCTCTTCTGCATCGCATTGACGATCTCCCTGTTATGCGTTACAACGATGACCGTAGTGCCGTTCTCATTGATCTGCTCTAACAGTTTCATGATCTCCCATGAATTTTTGGGATCCAGATTTCCCGTCGGCTCATCCGCTAACAATACCGTAGGTTTATTGACCAATGCTCTGGCAAGCGCCACTCGCTGCTGCTCACCACCGGACAACTGCTTCGGTCTCGCCTTATACTTACCGGCAAGTCCGACGATTGCCAGAATGCTCGGTACATTCTTCTTGATCTCTTTATTGGATTTCTGAATGATCCTCTGTGCAAAAGCAACATTCTCGTATACATTTCGATCTTTCAAGAGCCGGAAATCCTGAAAGACAACTCCGAGATTTCTTCTGAATTTCGGAATCTTCCGATGTTTGATCTTGGACAGGTCATATCCCATCACATTAATGTAGCCACTTGTGACCGTCAATTCCCTAAGCAGCAGCTTGATCAAAGTAGATTTACCCGATCCGCTGTCCCCCACGATAAAGACAAATTCTCCTCTGTTGATATGGAGATTCACATCTTTGAGCGCCGGCGCTCCGGTAGAATATGCTTTACAAACATTCGTCAGATTGATGATTTCATTTTCTGCCGATGTACTTTTCTTCTTTTTCTTTGCCGCCACGTTCTTCACTCCTATATATTCTTTTAGTATTCAAAACTCTCCATGTATTTCATATATTTAACGACCATCAGCGCGATCTTAAAGGTGATCGCATCCTCAAACACACGCAGATCAAGCCCTGTACTTTTCTGCAGCTTATCCAGACGATATACCAGTGTATTTCTGTGAATAAACAGCTGTCTGGAAGTTTCCGACACATTCAGGGAATTCTCAAAAAACTTGTTGATCGTAGTCAGCGTCTCCTCATCAAAATCATCCGGGCTTTTACCGTCGAAAATCTCTTTGATAAACATCTTGCACAAAGGAATCGGAAGCTGATAGATCAAGCGCCCGATGCCCAGTTCACTGTAAGCAATGACATCCCTTTCCCCGAAAAATATCTTACCAACATCAAGCGCCATCTTAGCTTCCTTATAAGATCGGCTTACATCTTTGATCTCATTGACTACTGTACCGTAAGCGATTCTGACCTCTTTCTGATTCTCTTTCTCTAAAAAAGCAGCAATACTGTCAGCCGTTCTGTTGATCTCTTTCACACTGTCTGACTCCGACAGATCCTTGACCACGATCACATTATTCTCATCTACAGCAGTGATAAAATCCTTGCTGTTGCTGCCAAAATAAGTCCTCATCATTTCCAGAATATTGCTGTCCTTGGCGTTATCCGTCTCAATAATCAGCGCCACGCGCTTTACATCCGTCTGAATATGTAACTTCTTAGCGCGGCTGTATATATCCACCAGAAGCAGGTTGTCTAAAAGCAGGTTCTTAATGAAATTATCTTTATCAAACCGCTCCTTATATGCCACCAACAGATTCTGGATCTGAAAAGCAACCATCTTCCCAATCATATAAACATCTTCACCGATTCCCCCGGCGATCAGAATATACTCCAACTGCTGTTCGTCGAATATTTTAAAATACTGATATCCCTGTATTTCCTGTGAATCCGCCGGTGATTTTGCAAACTCAGCCGCCGGTTTACCGCACTTCTCCATCTCATCCGCAGTCATTGCCACTGCCTTGCCATCAATATCCACAACACATAACTCTACTCTTGCAATTGACTTTAACCCCTCAATCGTATTTTGCAAAATCTGATTTGAAATCATGTCCCCACCTCTTATCATTCTTTTAGCAATTTATACAAATCAACAAACCGCCAAATTCATCAAAATACAACATCCAGTTTTCATTTTAATCTATATCCACAAAAAAATCTACCTCAAATCATGATTTTTTTGTGTATTTTTTAATGTAAATATGACATTTTGCCATTTTATCCCTTTAGACATTTTACACAAATCCAAATTGGCAAATTTTACAGTCTGAAAAACTCGCCATTTGAGGAAGAATATGGTATACTAAACTCGGATTCTACATTTTCTATTTTGAGAGGAGGCTTCATATGAATATTGCAGAATTATCTATGGCAATGTCCATGACTAATACGCAAAGCGCTTACGGTGTGGCAATGTTAAGCAAATCTCTCGATCAAGTTTCCTCCACCGGTGAACAGATCGTAGGGATGATGGATGCCGCCGCTATGGAATTGTCCATAAATCCACATATTGGCAGCAATATCGATATCTCAATTTAGACTGCAAACAGGGCTGTCGTGAAATCAATATATTAAGAATATTGATTTCACGACAGCCCCACTATTTTTCTTTTCCTACAGATTTGCACGAATTGCACGCTCCGTAATCTGAATCTTTCCTTCTTTGAGCAAATGGCCTACCGCACGCTTAAATTCGTTTTTACTCATCTGCGTCTCTCTTCTGATTACTTCCGGCGACGCTTTATCCGTAAAGGGAAGCACTCCGTCAAAACTCTGTATGATCTCCATGACTTTCTGTGCATCAGTTTCAATCTGCAGATATGCTTTCTCGCGGATACTCAGATCCAGCTTGCCGTCTTCTTTGACTCCTGTAACGCGCGCTTGCACCACATCCCCTATCCGTACTGTCCCATACAGTTCTTTCTTGGGAATAAGACCCGAATACATGTCGTCAACCGCCACAAAAGCCCCGAAATTATCACTGATCTCATAGACCGTTCCGCTGACCCTGTCCTCTTTTGTATAAGGACTTGCCGTAGAGAGATACGGATACACATTCATAGTTGCGCACAGCCTGTCACTCTTGTCGATGTAGAGCGCCACAAGACACTCTTCTCCCTCCGATACTCTTTTCGTCTGCTCCTTATACGGCAGAAGCAAATCTTTCTCCAACCCCCAGTCCAAAAAGGCTCCCACTTTAGCTATCTGTGCGACCCGCACTCTCGCCACGCTATGAAGAGTCAGCTTCGGAGTATGTACGGTTGCGATCAAGCGGTCTTTAGAATCCCGGTATACAAACACCTCTACGTTATCACCCGTCTGTGCCTGCTCAGGCACCTGCTTTTTCGGGAGCAGCACTCTCTCTGTATTATCTGCGCCATCACCCAGATAAACTCCGAATTCCACTTTCTTTATAATCTGCAAAGTTTGAATCATGCCCAGCCTGATCATAGACTACCTCCGGTCATCTCGACGATACTGTAAGGTTTCCCCTCTTCATTGTTCAGCGATACCGTGTACATCCCACGATCCGCACTTACCGCAACTCTCGGACAAACGATATCATTTAATACCGCCTGACTCTTATATTCAACACGAAGCTGACTGATACGGAAATCTTTCGGAATGCAGTCCATTGCTATACGCACATACTGTCCGTTATTGACATGATTGTTCGTATCCAGATGATGCTGCTTAACCGTAAACTCCTCCACCGCTTCACTCTCCGCTGGCATAGCAATCTTGCGCGGCGCATATTCCATCGGATATTTTTCTTCCAGTACATACCCTTCAAGCATCCGCTCGGTAGGTCTTGCCGGAACCATCTTCTGAATGTCCATCAGACTCCATATTGAGTTGGCATAGGCAAGCACCTCGCCTTCTTTGGTCTTCATCTCAAAATTACGGCATCCTATAAATCCTCTAAACTCATAGGGTGCTGTACCAATCACAATCTCCTCGCACAGATGCGGATATCTCTCAACACAGATCTGCCACGCAGACAACATCCATACTTGATGCAGTTCATTCAGATATTCCACTCCCAACCCGATGTCTTCCGAATGAAATGTGGAACAATCCTGAAAATAATCCAAAAGCGATTCGATCGTCAGATTGCCATCCACTCCCACTTCACTATATCGTACCCTGCTGTCAAATGTATACATATTACCATCACCCTTTCAAAAAAGACTCAGTTGATTTCTCAACTGAGTCTCAATAACTGGGCTACAAGGATTCGAACCTTGAAATGACGGAGTCAGAGTCCGTTGCCTTACCGTTTGGCGATAGCCCATCAACAATTAACGATTATAAAGGATATTATATCTTTTTGCAAGCCTTTTTATTAAATTTTTTAGGAATTTTGCTTATTTTTTTAAATTCTTTTTTATTTTGGGATAAGCAGAATATGATTCCGCTTATCCCAAATTTAAAAACCCACTATTTACACACTAGATTTCAAACATCAACTCGCCGTATGTAGGAATCGGCCAGATGTCTCTATCCACGATCATTTCAAGTCTGTCAGCCGGTGCACGAAGTTCTTCCATAACGACTTTAACTGTATCTTTATAGAAAAATGCCTGTGTTTTCACATCTTCCATTGCAGAAGCCTCTTTCTCCACTTTCTCAAGTTTCTTAAGCGCCGTCTGCATAGCAGCCAGATTTGTGCTCACTTCCTTCAAAAGCTCTATCTGGACAGACGCGTCCGCGCCTGCTTCCTTCACTGCATTCACAGTATCCGCAAGAGATTTGGAATACTTAATGACCGCAGGTATGATCTGTTTACCTGCCATATCAATCATGGCAAGCGCTTCGATGTTGATCGTCTTCGCATAAGTTTCATAGATGATCTCCTCGCGGGACTCTAACTCAACCTTTGTAAAGATGCCGAACTTCTCAAACAATATAACTGCCTTATCCGTGGTGAGCGTATTAGCCGCCTCAATCATGGACTTGATGTTCGGCAACCCTCTTCTCTTAGCTTCCTCTACCCACTCCTGCGCATAACCGTTGCCGTTGAAAACGATTCTACGATGCGCGGTCATATATTCTTTGATAAGATCATGAATGGCAAGTTCAAGATTGTCTGCTTTCTCCAATCTGTCCGCCGCTTCACAGAATGCCTCTGCAACGATAGCATTCAGTGTCGTATTCGGACTTGCGATAGAATCCGCCGAACCTACCATACGGAACTCAAATTTATTTCCCGTAAACGCAAAAGGCGATGTTCTGTTTCTGTCTGTAGCATCCTTTTGGAAATCAGGCAGGGTCTTAACACCTGTGAGGAGTATACCGCCCTCCTTCACACTGGTAGCTTCACCCGTCTCAATCAACTGATTTACCACATCCTCAAGCTGCTCGCCGAGGAAAATGGAAATGATTGCCGGAGGCGCCTCATTCGCTCCCAGTCTGTGATCGTTACCTACATCGGATGCCGACTGTCTGAGCAGGTCTGCATGAGTGTCCACTGCTTTCATGATGCAGGCAAGCACCAAAAGGAACTGTATGTTCTCATTCGGCGTATCACCCGGATCGAGAAGGTTCACACCGTTGTCCGTAGTGATAGACCAGTTGTCATGTTTGCCGGAACCATTCACGCCCGCATACGGCTTCTCATGCAGCAGACATCTCATACCGTGACGAATCGCTACTCTCTTCATAGTCTCCATTACTAACTGGTTATGATCTACTGCAATATTTGCCGTCTCATAGATGGGAGCCAATTCATGCTGCGCCGGAGCCACCTCATTATGCTGCGTCTTAGCCGTAACACCAAGTTTCCACAACTCCTCATTCAAATCTTTCATATATGCGCCTACACGCTCTCTGATTACGCCGAAGTAATGATCTTCCATCTCCTGTCCTTTAGGAGCAGGTGCACCAAACAATGTACGTCCGGCAAACATCAGATCCGTTCGCTGCATATACAGATTCTCATCTACCAAAAAATATTCCTGCTCGGGTCCTACAGAAGCTGTAACCTTAGTCGCTTCTGTGTTACCAAACAGACGCACAATACGCAATGCCTGTTCGCTGAGCGCTTCCATGGAACGCAGAAGCGGTGTCTTTTTATCCAGCGCCTCGCCGGTGTAAGAACAGAATGCCGTAGGAATACAGAAGATCTTGCCGCAGCCGGATTCCTTTAAGAATGCGGGAGAAGTAATATCCCATGCCGTATATCCTCTTGCCTCAAAGGTCGCACGCAGTCCGCCCGAAGGGAAAGAAGATGCATCCGGCTCACCTTTGATCAGCTCTTTACCGGAAAACTCTGTCAGCATCTTGCCCGCCTCGTCAGGATGCGTCACAAATGCGTCATGTTTCTCAGCCGTAATACCCGTAAGCGGCTGGAACCAGTGCGTATAGTGTGTCGCACCATTCTCCACCGCCCAGTCCTTCATGGCTTTGGCTACGATATTCGCAACGTCCATGGACAGTTCCCCGCCCTCGTTCATTACCTTGACTACTTCCTTGTAGGCGCTTCTGTAAGGCGCTCCTGCATCTTAGCGAGAGTAAACACATTCTTTGCAAAAATTTCTTCCACATTAAATACTTCGCTCATTTTTTCATCTCCTCCATTCCACATATGCATTCGCATGCGCACGTGCATAAAAAAATGTTCCAAAAATAAACCTTTTGGAACATCCTCGTTCATGATACCTCTATGTAGGTCATCGACCTTCCTATACGATACATTACTTTTTGTGAAAATGCAAGAGGGAATTTAAAAAAATCTATTTATTCTCCACCCGCAGTATGTCATATTTTTGCGGAATAGTGGAAAGGCATACATCTATGATCTGTTTGGAATGGGGGCAGGATTCTACGGGATCGCCCTGATCGTTGTACATTGCGAGCACCTTAACCGGCACATTTGTTCCGTCGGGCTTCATGATTTCGATGGAATCTCCGACACAGAATTTATTGCGCTGCTCGATGCGGGCACATGACTGCCCTGCCGTCTGTACAATCTCCCCTACAATACCTAGATAGATGTACTCATTCACATAAGTGTTGTTATCGTATATCTGGGTGTTTTCATCGGGCTTTCCGAAATAGAATCCCGTTGTAAACTGGCGATAAGTGCATTTAGCAATTTCCGACAGATACCAGTCCATGTTCGCACGGTATTTCTCCTCGGATTCCAGATAATCATCGATCGCTTTGCGGTATGTGCGCGCCACTGTTGCCACATAGAGCGCCGTCTTCATTCTTCCCTCTATCTTGAAACTGTCTATCCCCGCATCGATCATTTCGGGAATATGTTCTATCATACAAAGATCCTTAGAGTTAAAAATATAAGTGCCTCTCTCATTCTCATAGACAGGCAGATATTCTCCCGGACGCGTCTCCTCCACCACCGCATATTTCCACCGGCAGGGATGGGTACATGCTCCATGGTTAGCATCTCTCCCCGTAAAATAACTGCTCAGCAGGCATCTTCCCGAATAAGAAATGCACATCGCGCCATGAATAAAACTCTCGATTTCCAGATCATCGGGAATCTGTTCCCTGATCTCCTTGATCTCCCGCAGAGACAGTTCTCTGGCAGAAACGACACGTTTTGCCCCTTGTTCATGCCAGAAACGATAAGTCATATAATTGGTATTATTCGCCTGGGTGGATATATGAATATCGATCTCCGGGCAGATTTCCCTTGCCAAACTAAACATTCCGGGATCGGCAATGATCAATGCATCAGGCTGCATCTCTTTTAGCTCATAGAAATATGCACGCGCACCTTCCAAATCATAATTATGTGCCAGAATATTCGCCGTCACATGCACGCGCACGCCATGCTCATGGGCAAACCTGATCCCTTCCGCCATCTCTTCCGGTGTAAAGTTCTTTGCCTTGGCGCGCAGACCGAACGCCTCGCCGCCGATATAGACCGCGTCCGCCCCGAATATAACCGCTGTTTTCAACACTTCCAAGCTGCTCGCCGGAATTAGTAATTCTGGTTTTCTCATATATATATCCTTTCATGACTTCGGACATAATTTAGTTGCACTTAAATTCTGTTCTTTATAATCTTAGTGTAGCTTTTACCCTGCGGACACTGATCGTCACACCATCTCCCACCGGCAGGATCACAGTCTCTAAGTCCGGGTGATGTTTCAGTTCATACAAATATTCTCTCATACGGCTATGTATCGTGCGGTTTCTTCTCGTTACCGCAAACCGTGATTCCAGAATATCACCATCCTGAAGCACATTGTCCGACAACAGGATGCCACCCTCTGAAAGCAGGCGCAGAACATCCGGCAGGAAATGAATATACTGCCCTTTAGCTGCGTCCATAAAGATCAAATCATATGTGCCGTCCAGAGTTTTTAAAATATCTGCTGCGTCACCCTCTAACAATGTGATCTTATCCTCTCTGCCTGCCCGTCTGAAATTTTCTTTCGCCACCGGTATTCTCTTCTCATATTTCTCGATCGTCGTGATATGACAATCTTCCGGTGCATACTCGCTCATCAAAAGCGCAGAAAAACCAACGGCACACCCCACCTCAAGAATAGAGGTCGGTTTCCGCATCGCAAGAAGCAGCTTTAAGAGACTCTGCACCTGCGTGCGGATAATGGGCACATTGGTTTTTTTTGCTTCGCTTTCTATTTCATTTAGGAAAGGAGTATTGCCGGTATCGAGAGAATCGATAAATGCATTCATCCGTTCATCTGCTATCATCGCAGTACCATCCTTTCCCGTCACTCCTCCGTCTCTTCATCCGACTCCGGTTCCACCGCGATCACCGCCAGCATCTCCTGTGCCGTCATGGAAGTATTCAGATCATACACCCCCGGTTGGATATTGCCGTGATTCTCCGATAACAGTTCCTGAATCATAAACAGTCTCCCGTCACGGATCAATCCCTTTTCCTGAAGCATATTTCCCACATCCAGGGCAGACTCGTTACCCTCTATATAGACACTTATTATCCTGCCTTCTCCTGTAGAGACAGGCTCCTCCGTAAACACGCGATACCCGTAATCATATGCCGCCGTTGCCGCTCTGAAAACATACATAATAATAAACGCAAATACTGCCACTTTGACAATAATTTGCAATGTCGATCCTAATAGCTCTTTAATATTCATATTTATCCCCATTCCGACCCTTATTCAAAGTCGATCTCTGATGTGAGGAGTACATTGACATCCTGCATCATTCTGCAGAACGCAAGCTCCGCCCGAAGGAAATCATCTACAAGCGGGTTCTCGCGAAACTTCGCGTACTCCCGTTCAAACGCTTCCATCCGGTCAAACAGATCCTCGCCGTCCGACTCATTCTGCAAGTCAAAATTTTTCTGTCTGTATTCATTGACTTTGTCATACAACTCCGGCTGTGCCTTTATTTTTTCTCTTTGGAACAAATACTCCTTATAGGTATCGGACTCCTGAATAGTAGCCGCAAACTTTTTGGTGGCTTCCATTATTTCGCTGTCTGACATGTCGCCATTCCTCCTTAAGTATACGATATAAATATTCTCTTGTCTTTGTGTTTTATACCTCCATGATGATCGGCAGAATCATCGGACGCCTCTTAGTCTTTTTCCACACAAAATCACTTAAAACGTCCTTAATCGTAGATTTTAATCTGCCCCAATCGGTCTTGCCTCTTCCAAGGCATCCCTGCACTGCATCATGCACCAGAAGTCTGGCTTCGTCCAAAAGTGCATCTGACTCTTTTACATAGACAAATCCTCGCGATACAATATCAGGACCGGATACCAGTTGATCGCTGTAAGAATCCAGCGCCAATACCACGATCAGTATACCGTCCTCCGCCAGATGTTGTCTGTCACGGAGAACAACATTGCCAACATCTCCGACACCCAGACCATCAACAAGAATTGCGCCTACTGGCACCTTACCCGTTACCTCCGCCTTTTCCTCATCCATTTCCAATACATCTCCGGACTGCATCATAAAAATATTATCTTTCGGAATGCCGAGTTCTTCCGCAATCTTTGCCTGTGCCTTCCTGTGCTTATACTCACCGTGAATAGGCACTGCGTATTTCGGCTTCACAAGACTGTATATCAGCTTGATCTCCTCCTGGCAGGCATGTCCCGACACATGCACATCCTGAAAGATCACGTCCGCCCCTTTCATCTGCAATTCATTGATCACATTGGTGACCGCCTTCTCATTGCCCGGTATCGGATGCGAAGAGAAAATAACCGTATCTCCCGGCAGTATAGATATCTTTTTGTGGTTATCACTCGCCATACGGCTTAACGCAGCCATACTTTCGCCCTGACTTCCGGTAGTGATAATGACTGTCTTATCATTAGGATAGTTTTTCAACTGTTCTATGTCAATCAGAGTATTCTCTGGGATATGCAGACATTCCAGCGCAGATGCCGTCTCAATAATATTGACCATGCTTCTGCCTTCCACCACTACTTTTCTTCCGAACTTATATGCGGAGTTAATGATCTGCTGCACACGATCCACATTTGATGCAAAAGTTGCAATAATAATCCTTGTGTCTTTGTGCTCCGCAAAAAGGCTGTCGAATGTCCGCCCTACGGTTCTTTCAGAAGGCGTAAACCCAAGTCTCTCGGCATTGGTAGAATCACACATAAGCGCAAGAACACCCCGCCTGCCGATCTCCGCAAATCTCTGCAGATCGATGGCATCGCCGAAAACCGGCGTATAATCAACCTTAAAATCTCCCGTATGAACGACCACTCCTGCTGGCGAATAGATGGCAAGTGCAGCAGCATCTACAATGCTGTGATTCGTCTTGATAAATTCAATTCTGAATTTACCCATATTAATAGACTGCCCAAACTTCACCACTTTGCGTTTTGTGATACTGAGCAGATCATGCTCTCCTAACTTATTCTCGATGATTCCCATCGTCAGCCGCGTGGCGTAGATCGGAATATTCAGTTCCTTTAAAACATACGGCAATGCACCGATATGATCCTCATGACCATGAGTGATCACAAATCCTTTCACTTTACTGGCATTATCTTTCAGATAAGTGATATCCGGGATCACCAGATCGATTCCCAGCATCTCGTCCTCGGGAAAAGACAGACCACAGTCTACCACAATAATGCTGTCCTCGTACTCAAAGGCAGTAATATTAAGCCCAATCTGCTCCAACCCGCCTAATGGGATCACTTTCAGCTTCTGGGCTGATTTCCCCTGTTCAATTTTCTTCAAAAAACTTTCCTCCTATAACCAATCTCCATTACAATAATTTAACGTCGTCTAACATATTTTCAAATACAGCCGCCACTGCATTTAACTCCTCATCATCTGTCACGATCTCATACACCGCTTCCGTCTCTTCAGGGGCAGAAGTATCTTTAAGAATAAGCGCTTCCCCGTCTTCCTCCTCTGAATCGGTCACCAGTATATAGTCAATACCGCCCAGTCTGGTCTGCTCTAAAACATAGAACCGGACGGGTTCTTCTCCCTCCGGTGTAAAAATAATCTTCTCCATTACTCTTTCTCCTTATTTGCATCATTACGCAAATATTTTGTATCGTTGCACAAACAATCTGCACGATAATCCAGATACCCCTGCAAAATGAAAGTCGCCGCAATCTTGTCCACGTATTCCTTGCGATGCTCTCTGCGTATACCGGCTTCCATCATCACTTTATCCGCCGCCACTGTCGTGAGTCTCTCATCCCACATGGTCACCGGCAGCCCTGTTCTTCTCTCTAACTTGTCCTGAAACTCAAGTGAAAGCTGTGCTCTGTCACCTAACGTATCATTCATATTCTTCGGCAGACCAAGCACGATCTCCGATACTTCATATTCTACGATCAGTTCCTCAATGCGCGCCAGTGTCTGCCGCAGTTTATTCTCGTCTTTTCTTCTGATGATCTCAATTCCCTGCGCCGTAATAAGAAGCGGATCACTGACCGCTACACCGACTGTCTTAGAACCGAAATCCAAACCCATGATTCTCATATTGTACCCGCCGTTATTTATTCAGAGAATTCTTAATGTATTCCACCAGCATCTCTTCCACCAACTCATCACGCTCAACCTTCATGATCAGGCTGCGCGCACTCTTATGGCTGGTAATGTAAGTCGGATCACCGGACATGATATAGCCCACGATCTGATTGACCGGATTGTACCCTTTCTCTGTCAGTGCCTCATATACCGTGGAGAGCACAAGCTTCACTCCCGTCTCAGCTTCTGTTTCAACTGTAAAAAATTGTGTGTTCTCTAAATCCTGCTGCATTGTTTCACACCCTTATCCATTGTCTGATTTTGATATTACCCCTATTATTACCATAATACTCTATCATCACACAAAATTCAATCATTTTAAAAGCATGATGTCCTCATCCAAAAAACCGGAGACGGTTCCCTTTATGATCTGATTGCTTAAATCCTCTTCTCCTTCAACCTTCTTAGCTATCCTCACATACTGCGGCGTATGACCAATCCAGTAGTATTCTCCATCCTTCTCTTTCTTTTCCTCAAAAAGCACTTCTGTCTCATTTCCAATACATCTTGTCCGATAGGCATGAGACATTTCTTTCTCCGCCTCCATCAAAAGAGCGCTGCGCCTTCCTTTCTCCGCCTCCGTAAGCTGACCGGACATAGATGCCGCCACCGTTCCCTGTCTTCTGGAATATTTAAAAATATGCATCTCGTAGAAATTAACCCTGCGCACAAATTCTTCCGTAGTGCGAAACTCCTCCTCGGACTCTCCGGGAAAACCTACGATTACATCCGTCGTGATCGCCGGATCTGAATAATATTTCCGAAGCATCTCTGTTGTCCGAAAGTATTCCCCTGTGTCATAACGTCTATTCATCCTTTTCAGAACCGTGTCACATCCACTCTGTAATGACAGATGGAAATGCGGGCATATCTTATGCATCACGCTTATTCCCTCAGCAAACTCCTCCGTCACGATACGAGGCTCCAAAGATCCCAGACGGATACGCTCAAGTCCGTCTATGCTATGTAATTTGGTAAGCAGTTGCAACAATTCCGTGGAACCCCTGTCGATTCCGTAAGAACTGATATGAATACCTGTCAAAACGATCTCTTTGTATCCTGCCTGTACGATACCCCTCACTTCATTCAGAATATCTTCTTCTCTACGGCTTCTGACTCTGCCTCTGGCGTACGGAATGATACAGTAGGAACAAAATTGATTACAGCCGTCTTGAATTTTGATATAGGCTCTGGTATGTTCAGCAGTCTTTGTCAAGGTCATCTCTTCGTACTCATCGGTATGATTAATATCAATGATATCCGTCACGATTCCTCGCTCTTTTTGTTTGAGATAATCCTCCAATATAGGAACCAGATCTTTCTTACGGTTATTGCCGATTGCAAGGTCAATGGCATCATCTTTTCTGACGGCATTTTCCCCCGTTTGTACATAACATCCAACCGCCACTACTACCGCATCGGGGTTATTTTTCTTAGCGCGATGAATCATCTGCCTGCTCTTTCTGTCTGCAATATTAGTAACAGTACAGGTATTAATGATATAAATATCAGCCGCTTCATCAAATGGTACAATTTTATATCCCTTTTCTTGTAACATTTGTTGCATAACGTCCATTTCATAGGCATTTACTTTGCAGCCCAAATTATGTAATGCTACACTTTTCATAGTAATCTCCGCATTTTTTGTGTTGTTTTATCATTGACTTTTACCCTTCCAACATTTAGTATGAAGGTATGAAAATCTAAAGGAGGTAATTCTACAATGAAAACAGTACAGATTTCTTTAAATTCTATTGATAAGGTTAAATCTTTTGTAAATGATATTACAAAATTTGATTACGACTTCGATTTAGTATCCGGCAGATATGTTATCGATGCAAAGTCTATCATGGGTATCTTCAGCTTAGACTTATCCAAGCCGATTGACTTGAATATTCACACTGAAGATGGTAGCGACGAAGTTCTCGCAGCATTAAAACCATATCTCATGTAAGTTGTACTTATCATAAGAGACAGGAGAATGCCAATGTGGCATTCTCCTTTTTATATGGGAAGAATGCCTATCTTACGATGATCACCTCATCCGTATCTAATGCGGTCTGCACCAGTTCCTCAATCTTCTCCTCAAGATTATGCTCATGCTTTCTGATAATATTCAGGCTCGGCTTGGTCACCGGATGCTTTGCTACAAAAATAGTGCAGCAATCCTCATAAGGCTGAATAGATGTCTCATAAGTGTCAATCTTCTCGGATATATTCACAATCTCCATCTTATCGAATCCGATAAGCGGTCTGTAAACCGGCAGCTCGCACACTTCATTGGTCGCCATCAGACTGTGCATCGTCTGGGAAGCCACCTGTCCGATACTCTCGCCCGTGATCAGTCCAAGGCACTCCGTCTCCTTCGCAATATGTTCCGCAATACGCATCATATAACGGCGCATAATAATCGTCAGTTCATCATGCGGGCATTTATCATAGATATATAGCTGAATATCCGTAAAATTGATGACATGAAGATAAATCGGTCCCGTGTAGGCTGCTACCTTTTTCGCCAGATCCACCACCTTCTGTTTCGCACGCTCACTTGTGTACGGCGGCGCATGGAAATATACTGCGTCGATCTTGACTCCTCTTTTGGCTATCATCCACCCGGCAACCGGCGAATCGATACCGCCGGACAAAAGCAGCATAGCCTTGCCGCCTGTACCAACCGGCATACCGCCGGGTCCCGGAATGATCTCGGAGTAGATATAAATTTTATCGCGCACTTCCACATTGAGCATGATATCCGGTTTGTGCACATCCACGCGCATCTCCGGATAGGCATCCAATATGATGCCGCCCAGTTCCATATTCATCTCCATGGAATTTAAAGGATAATTTTTTCTGGCACGTCTTGCCGCCACCTTGAAAGTCTTGTTCTTATCAGGATACACTTTGTCGATATATTCGATGATCGTCTTACCGAGTTTTTCGAATCCTTCATCTTCCACGTATACCATCGGGCAGATGCCGGAGATGCCGAACACTTTCTGAAGCCCCGCCACCGTCTCTTCATAATCAAAATCAGACACCGCATCCACATAGATACGTCCGTCCGTCTTGCGGACAACAAACTCGCCTTCACATTTCTTCAAAGCGTACTTGATCTGCTGCACCAGCGCATTCTCGAAAAGATAACGATTCTTTCCTTTCACACCGATTTCAGCATATTTTATCAAAAAAGCCGTAAACATATTTACCCTCCGTTAGTGTCTCACATATCGTCGCAACATCGGAACCATCTCCTCCAATGCCTGTATAGTATACTGGATTTCCTCCACAGTTGTAAAGACTGAAATACTGAACCGGATCGTAGAATCCAGCAGTTCTCTCTCCACGCCGATGGCCTTAAGCGTCGCCGATGTCTGCGGTTTATTGGAAGCACAAGCGCTTCCTGCGGACACATAGATCCCTCGCTCCTCCAAAGCATGAAGCAGAACCTCGCTTCTGATTCCCTGCACCGACAGGCTCACGATATGCGCCGCGCCTTCCCTTCCCGGACAGCCGTTGACCTTGACACCATCAATCTTTCCCGCACCGTCGATCAGCATATCTCTCAACCTATACATTCTGTCCATGTCGCTGTCCAGATTTTCATAGACCATTTCCGCCGCCTTGGCAAGTCCTGCAATTCCAGGGACGTTCTCCGTACCCGAACGCATTCCCTTCTGCTGACCACCACCATAAATAATAGGATTCACTTTAGCGCCGTCCCTTATATAAAGAAAACCAATTCCTTTAGGTCCATGAATTTTATGTCCGCTGACAGACAGCATATCTACATTCATCTTGGACGGGTAAATACGGAATTTACCGAATCCCTGCACAGCATCCACATGGAAAAGCGTCTGTGGATTAATTCTCTTGATCAACGCACCCGCCTCAGCGATCGGCTCCACCGTTCCTATTTCATTGTTCGTATGCATGATGGACACCAAAATCGTATCCGGTCTGATAGCGCGCTCCAGATCGGTTAATGAGATTCTTCCGTTATGATCCACCGGAAGATAGGTCACTTTAAATCCTTGATTCTCCAAATAAGCCATCGTCTGCAAGACTGCCGGATGCTCGATTCTGGTTGTAATGAGATGTCTTCCTCTTCTATGATTCGCCATCGCCGTACCGATCAGCGCAATATTGTCAGATTCTGTACCGCCGGAAGTGAACAGAATTTCTTTCTCATTTACTTTTAATAATTTAGCCAGCGTTTCTCTGGCATATCTTAAGTACTGTTCCGCCTCCACTCCCTTGTGGTGCATACTGGAAGGATTTCCGTAATCCTCACACATAATTTTATGCATTAGCTGTGCTACTTCGTCAAAGCACCGGGTTGTCGCGGAATTGTCTAAATACACTTCCATTATTGTCATTCCTTTCTCTTGACTTATCGTTCGCGGAAGTTTCTGTTCGAGCACTTTCTTTTTATAAAAACGTCATTTATGCATAAAACAGAGTTTAGCTTCATAACTTATAATATGTTGTTAAGATTCTAATTGATACATCAGCCATGACAATACTGCAAGCCCCGCCGTCTCCGTCCTCAGAATGCGTTTGCCGAGTGTAATAGGCTCTATACCCGCCCCAACTGCCGCTTCAATCTCACTTGCCTCAAACCCGCCTTCCGGACCGACGAATACGGCAATGCTTGTACCCGGTCTGACTGAATCTATGATTTCTTTTGTATGCTGCATACCTTCTGCAAGTTCGTACGGAATCAGTTTGACATCCATACACTGCGCATAACCAATCGCTTCCTGCATATTCATAACACTATGTACCGTGGGAATCACGCCTCGTTTACTCTGCTTCGCCGCAGCTTCCGCAATCCCCTGCCATCTGCTTACTTTGGCTGCCGCCTTCTTTTCGTCCAGCTTAACCACACATCGTTTTGTCGCCACCGGAATCACTTCGTAAGCGCCCAGTTCGATTGCTTTCTGGATAACCAATTCCATTTTATCTGCCTTCGGAAGTCCCTGAAAAAGATATATTTTGGACGGCAGTTCCACCCCATCTTCCTTAATAAAGCGGAGGGTACAGATCACTTCGTCGTCCGTGTATTCTTCTATGCCACAGCGGTATTCCCGCTGGTCCGTTCCGTTACTGATCGCGATCTCTTCTCCAACCTTCATACGGAGCACATTTTTGATATGATTGAAATCGCTCCCCGTTATAATGATTTTCTTATCCTGTATCTGTGATGGTTCCACAAAAAATCGGTACATAATGGTATGCCTTTCCTCTATAAATCTGACTCACAATGCCATATCAGTCACGATCAGAATTGCCTTTGTTTTTTCGCTTTCCGCCGCCGGCGCAACACCGTTGCGATATACTCTATCAGCAGGAAAAATGCTAAGCCTAACACCACGCCTGCACTGTCGATCAATACATCACTGAATCTTCCGGCGCGTCCTGCAACAAACAGCTGATGAAACTCATCACTTCCGGCATAGAGTATCGCTATCACCGCCGCCTCAACACTTTTGCGAAGGCGCGTCATCTGCCATCTGTGGGTCCACACATAGAGCAGGATTGCCAGAATCGCATACTCCGTCATATGAGCGCCCTTGCGGACAAAACGTTCAATGGCACCTGCTATTTCCCGCAGTTGCTCTTCATCTATATTCAAATGAAAAAGCAAACCCGTAGTATTGACGATACGGTAACTGAATCCTTCACTGACTACGCTGGACTCCTCTTTTGTCTGTGCAGAGAAAGCAAAAATAATGCACATCCATATGATTGCCAGAGCACCTGCAACATTGCTCCACTTCCCCACTTTATTCCGTCTTATGATTTCAACCATCGTTCCTATGCTGTATTCCTTACAAATTATATTCGCTACGATTCATATGTACTATACATGAAACGTTACTTTTCACACATTTTTACGCGCTGTAATTGATACCCACTCGCCTTGGTACGTCACTTCCAGAACCTCCAGTCCTGCCGCCTCCACGGCTTCCCGAACCGTCTCTTCCTTCGTATCAATGATGCCCGAAGTAATATATACGCCACCCTTTTTCATCTGCCCGACAATAACAGGAGTAAGCGGTACCAGCACGTCGGCAAGGATATTTGCAACCACGATGTCATAACACTCGTATCCCACCCGTTCCTGTACTGCTTTATCCGTGATGATATTGCCTATCATCATCTGAAAAGATTCTCCGGCAATACTGTTAGCTTTCATATTCTCCGCAACAGCGTCCACTGCGCAGGGGTCCAAGTCGGTGCCCACCGCATGCTTCGCTCCGTACATCAACGCAAGTATCGCCAGAATACCACTGCCGGTTCCCACATCGAGAAGTTCCGTTTCAGGCGTGAGATATTTTTTGATCTGGCGGATACATAACTGTGTCGTCTCATGCATTCCTGTTCCGAAAGCGGTTCCCGGATCGATATGCAGTATTTTCTTGTCTTTGTCCTCCTCTTTGACCTCTTCCCATGAGGGAATCACAAGCAGATCATCTATGTAAAACTGATGGAAATACTGTTTCCAGTTATTGATCCAGTCAATATCTTCGGTCTCAGTAACCTGAATACTTCCCTCTCCGATATCCATAAAAAAGCGCAGTTCGTCAAGTTCCTGCTGTATCTGCGCCACAATTGTCTCTTTGTCGGTGGACATACCGTTCACTTCAAGACTGCCATCTTCCTTTTCTTCCACAAAAAAGCTAAGGTAAGCAATGCCGTCGTCCTCCGGTCCGTCCGGTAGGATATCTACAAACATCTGCTCTTTTTCAAGTGCCGTCAGCGGAATTTTATCCTCAATCTGTGCACCCTCCAGACCAATGTCATAGAGGGTGCTGATAATAATATCTTCTGCGTCTGTAACTGTTTTGATTCTAAATTTCATCCATTTCATATACTTGTCCTCCGGTCAACTGACTATCGTCATAACAGTTGCTTCTTTGCCCGACCTCTTCTCTGTTTATCCACAGGTTTCTACTTCCTATGGGACAATTCATTCGGAAGATGATACAGACGGTATATCAGGTGTAATCAGACTGTTATCATCTGCTCCATACTGCACAGATTCACCGTATTCCTGCCAGATATTGCACACCCACGTCTTACCTTGATTAAAGACGATCTCGTTGCCTTTCTCATCATAAAATTTAGCAGGCGTGAAATCTCCGTCATAGCGCATCCATGTGCCCTTGATCACTTTGCCGTTCGTGAACACAAGCGCATCACCCTCACCGTGCACACCGAAAGCAAGGTAATCATGACTATCTCTCACTTCACCATGGCAATACTGGAATACCACGTTACTGACAGTTAACTGCTCGTTATTGTATTCGTCGATCTGCTCTTTACCGTCTTGATACCGATAGTACAAATGGTCATCCTCATGATACTCAAAATACGGATTGTAAGCCCCGTAACCGCCGGAATTATTTCCCGTCTTACCACCGGGATATATTATGAGTGCAGTGTCATTGTCCGGGTAATCTGCTGTTACATCATCCGCCGCAAACAAAAACGGCGGCACATAATTCTCGTCATAATTCCAGTCATATTCCAGACGTTCTACCGCCTTGAACAGACCTTCTATCTTAAGATATCCCGTAAACTCAGTGCCATATCCCGGTCGGTCCACTCTGTAAAATGCCTCATCAGCAGGATTGTGAATGCCATCCACCGCCGCGCTGACATTGTAATAATTCGGTCTGTTGATCAGTTCCTCCACATAGGGCTTCGCCAAACCCCAGTTACAGTAAATTGCCTCATACCCCATCGCCACATACACAAAATAATCGCGGCTGCTTCGTATCGGTCCTATCCTCTCCAAATCATCGAAATCTTCAAACACCGCCATAAGCCTTGTAATACGCCCTTCCACGGGAGCTTCATAGATAACAGCCGCCTTGGACAGACCGTACTGCGGCATCGCGGGTCTGTTATTCGGAATCATAACCGCGATTGGTCTTCTCGTTGCGATTTCCTCGCTTGTCCATTCTCCGGTCAGATAACTCTGTATCTTACCGTCTATAACAGTCCTCTCTTCGATCACAAGACTCTTCTCAGGCTCTTCATCCTCCACTTCCTCCGGCTCTTCTTCCTGCTCCGGAAGCACCTCTAACAATTCCGGCAGTTCCGGCTCTAACTCCTCCTTCTTCCCACAACCGGTAAGACAGAGAATCATACATAAAAATGTCGCAATTAATATTTTTATTGTTCTTTGAAACATTTTCTGCCTCCCTTCCATCATACTTTATGGTTGGCTTTTCAAATGCTGCATTTCTTTCTGCAAACAATTTTATTATACCCGAAAATAAAAATACTGTACACTTGATTTTCAAAAGTACTGCATTATGCCCTGTAAAAATATTGTAAAAATGTCAGCAACAAGTAAAAAGCACACCTCCCCACAATCGAGGAAATGTGCTTTGCATCTTATATCCATATATTCCTGTTATTTTCTAAACTTCTTCTTGCTCTTGCCGCTCGGTTCTTCCGCACTGCCCGAAACATTCTTCGCCGCACTTAACGTACTGCCCGTCTGTTCATCGAATTTTTTCAGTAGCTCTTTCGCTTCATGGGACAATTTATCCGGCACCTGTACCACCAGCGTCACATAGTGGTCGCCCCGGATGTTCTTATTACGCAGGGACGGAACTCCTTTGCCCTTCAGGCGCACTTTCGTGTCAGTCTGTGTTCCGGCTTTGACGTCATAAATCACCTTACCGTCCACCGTATCGATCACGATCTCACCGCCAAGAGCCGCTATTGCAAAGGACATAGGTACAGTGGAAAATATACTGCTATCCTGTCTCTGGAAGATAGGATGTCTGTCCACTATCACCTCTACTAACAGATCGCCTCTGGGTCCGCCATTTGTTCCCGGTTCACCCTTGTCACGAATGCGGACACATTGTCCGTTATCAATACCTGCCGGAATGGACACTTGTATTTTCTTTTTATTCGCAATGTAACCTGTGCCTCTGCAATCGGGGCATTTATCTTTGATGATTTTACCGGTTCCATGGCAATCCGGACACGTCTGGACGTTTCTGACTGTCCCGAAGAAGGACTGCTGGGTAAACACTACCTGACCCTTGCCCCCGCACTTTGAACATGTCTCCGGACTTGTTCCGGGCTTAGCTCCCGTTCCATGACACGCCGTACATTCGTCTTTCAGCGTCAGCTCGATTTCTTTATCTACACCGAAAACTGCTTCCTCAAATTTGATGCGCACGCTGGTTCGAATATTTGCGCCTTTCATCGGTCCGTTGCTTCTGCCACCGCGTCTACTGCTGCCGAAAATATCTCCGAATATGTCTCCAAATATATCAGTAAAATCGGCGCTGTTAAAATCAAAACCACCGAAACCACCTGCGCCTCCCGCACCATCGAAAGCAGCATGACCATATTGGTCATACTGCCGTCTTTTTTCAGGATCACTCAAGATTGCATAAGCCTCGGAAGCTTCTTTAAATTTCTTCTCAGCTTCCGCATCACCGGGATTCATATCGGGATGATATTTCTTAGCAAGAACTCTGTATGCTTTTTTGATTGCGGCGTCGTCGGCGTTCTTCTCTATGCCGAGCACCTCATAATAATCTCTTTTCTGTTCTGCCATACTTATAATCCTCCAAGCCTATCCCTTTTTAGATCTTAGACTTCTCTGTAATCTCCGTCTACCACGTCATCCGCCGCGTCAGACTGTGTACTCTGCTCAGCCGCACCGCCCATATTACTCATGTCGGGACCACCCTGTGCCTGCTGCATATTCTCATACATCTTTGTGAACAAAGCCTGTGCTGAATTTGTCAGCTTCTCTTTTGCTGCTTTCAATTCATCGATCTGGCTGTCAGACATTTCCTGATCTTTGGTCTTCTCTAAGATATCCTTAACAGCCTGCAGATCAGCCTCTACACTTGCCTTCTCGGAAGCGTCGATCTTATCGCCCACTTCAGTAAGCGCTTTCTCTGTCTGGAATACGAAGGAATCCGCCTCGTTTCTTGTATCGATTGCTTCTTTTCTCTTCTTATCCTGTGCTTCATACTCAGCAGCTTCTTTTACTGCTCTGTCGATCTCATCATCGGACATATTGGAGCCTGCTGTAATCGTAATATGCTGCTCTTTGCCTGTCCCAAGATCCTTTGCGGATACATTTACGATACCGTTTGCATCGATATCAAAAGTAACCTCGATCTGCGGAACACCGCGCATTGCCGGCGGGATACCATCCAATCTGAACTGTCCGAGGGACTTGTTATCTTTCGCGAACTGTCTCTCACCCTGTACAACATTGATATCTACTGCTGTCTGATTATCTGCTGCGGTGGAGAAGATCTGGCTCTTCTTGGTCGGAATCGTCGTATTTCTCTCAATCAATCTGGTAGCAACACCACCCATAGTCTCGATAGACAGAGACAACGGTGTAACATCAAGCAATAAGATCTCGCCTGCACCTGCATCACCTGCCAGCTTACCACCCTGAATGGAAGCTCCAAGCGCAACACACTCGTCAGGGTTCAAAGACTTGCTGGGATCTTTACCTGTCAACTGTTTTACTTTATCCTGTACCGCCGGAATACGTGTAGAACCGCCTACCAGTAATACCTGGCCAAGGTCGGCATTGGTAAGTCCTGCATCCTTCATAGCATTCTGTACAGGGATTGCTGTTTTCTCTACCAAATCATGTGTCAGCTCATCAAATTTTGCTCTTGTCAGGTTCATATCAAAATGCTTCGGTCCTTCTGCCGTTGCCGTGATGAACGGAAGGTTGATATTTGTTGTTGTTGCGGAAGAAAGCTCTTTCTTTGCCTTCTCTGCTGCCTCCTTCAATCTCTGAAGCGCCATCTTATCATTGGATAAATCTACGCCCTCCTGTGCCTTAAACTCTGCCAGCATCCAGTCGATGACTTTCTGATCAAAATCATCACCGCCAAGACGTGTATCACCGTTGGTTGAAAGTACTTCAATAACACCGTCACCAATCTCAATAATAGATACATCAAATGTACCGCCGCCCAGATCATATACCATGATCTTCTGCTCTTTTTCATTGTCAAGACCATATGCAAGCGCTGCTGCCGTAGGCTCGTTGATAATACGCTTTACATCAAGACCTGCAATCTTACCTGCATCCTTTGTTGCCTGACGCTGTGCATCGTTAAAGTATGCCGGAACAGTAATAACTGCCTCTGTTACCTTTTCTCCCAAGATAGCTTTCTGCATCTCCTTTCAATTTCTGAAGGATCATAGCGGAAATCTGCTGAGGGGAATATTTCTTGTCATCAATCGTACGTCCTCTGTCCGTACCCATATCTCTCTTGATGGAAGCGATGGTCTTCTCTGCATTGGTAACTGCCTGACGTTTCGCAGGCTCACCTACAAGTCTCTCACCTGTCTTTGTAAATGCTACTACAGACGGTGTTGTTCTTGCGCCCTCTGTATTTGCGATAACGGTAGGCTTACCACCTTCCATAACTGCTACGCAGCTGTTTGTTGTTCCCAAGTCAATTCCGATAATTTTACTCATAATTCTTTCCTCCTATTATGATATATATTGCAACTATTGTTACATGAACTAACTAAATGCTATCCAAAAAATGATTCTTTCTCATTCTTCTCAGTGTTACTATGTTACTTCTCGCCAGTGTATGCTTTGATGCTGTATGAAAAGTAATTTCTCACCCCTGCACTACAGCCACCATGCTGTGCCGCACCACACTGTCGCGGTAGGTGTAACCCTTCTGTAACTCCTGCGCAATCACACCGGCTTCAAACTCTTCGCTTTCCACCTGCATCACTGCATTGTGGAAATCCGGATTAAATTCTTCGCCCACTGCCGGAATCGGTTTCACCTCCATGTTCTCAAGCTCTGTCATAAGCTGCTTGTAGATCATCTCCATGCCCTGTGCAAAACCGCCGCCCTTCTCGCTTTCCGGAACAGCCGCCAGTCCTCTCTCAAAGTTATCCACCACCGGAAGTATCTTCTCGATCACACTCTTGGCGCCCGTTTCAAACATCGCAGACTTTTCTTTCTCTGTCCGCTTACGGAAGTTTTCAAATTCCGCCATCTGACGTTTTACTCTGTCTTCCAGCTCCTCGATTTTTTCTTTCAAAGCTTCCTGCTTCTTGTCAACTTTCTCTTTCCTCTTCTTATCTTTCTTCTCTTCTTTGGCCTCCGCTTTCGACTCCTGCGACGGCTCTGCCTTAGCTGTACCATCCTGCGCTATATCGTCAACATTTACATTCTTATTCTCGCCTGCATCCGTCTGCGGAGTTGTCTCTTCGGTCATGTTTTCTTCCTGTAACTTATCTTTTTCCTCTGCCACGCCTATCATTCCTTTCTGTTATTTCGGATCACTATACCGTATCCGATTCATTTTATATCTGAAATCAATCTGCAATTCCATACCCGTTATCAGTCTGTCATACATTTACTTCCTATATAAATCATCTAACTGGTTTTTCAACAGTTTCAGATTCTTGACCACTTTCTCATAATCCATTCTCTTAGGTCCAATGATACCGATGGTTCCTTTCATTCCCTCATCCAGCTCATAAGTCGCCGTCACAATACTGCAATCCCTCATTCCCTGTACCGGCGTCTCATTGCCGATATAAACCTGTATGCCGGTGTTGTTCTCATCTGCCAGATTATCCTGCACCAGCTCGCTTAAAAGCTGTTTCTCTTCAAAAGTGGTGATCAACTCACTTGCCCGTTCATGATCTGCCAGTTCCGGATATTTGAAAAAGTTCTTCGTACCACTTGTGTATATCTCAAGATCTTCGTCAGCCCTAATCGCCTCGGCAACTGCATCGATCACGTCTGCCACGATAACACTGTGGATACCCGCCTGCTGCTTCATAGCTGAAATCAGTCCTAAATTGATCTCCTCCAAAGATAACCCATTCAGATGTGTGTTCAGCAGAATATTCAGCTTCAAAAGAGTCTCGTCACTAAGTTCCTCTTTCACCGTGAGCATCGTGTTCTTGATAACATTACCTTCCACCACGATAACCGCAAGAATCTGATTGACATCTACACGGGATAACTGAATGAATTTCAATTTGTTGCGATGATACTGCGGTGCCGAAACCATCGCCGCATACTCGGTGTTTGCCGCAAGCATTTTCGCCGCCTGTTTTAAGAGATGATCCATCTTATCTTCCTTCTCAAGAAGAGTTTCCTTCATCTCCTCCACTTCCCGCTCTTTCTCCTCCATCATCTTATCTACATACAGTCGATAGCCTTTGTCTGATGGAATACGTCCTGCGGAAGTATGGGGCTGCAAAATATAACCTAATTCTTCCAAGTCTGCCATTTCGTTACGAATAGTAGCCGAACTTAAATTTAAATCAGTATACTTGGAAATCGTTCTGCTCCCTACCGGTTCTCCTGTCTCTAAGTAGTTGCGAATGATGGCTTGCAATATTTTATATTTTCTTTCATCCAACTGCATACCATTTCTCCCATTGTTAGCACTCAACCAATTAGAGTGCTAACACCTTCTAGTAGTAAGTTATCACTTAAGGTTTTCATTGTCAACATTTCCCTGCAAAAAAATTATTAAAAATATATTAAAAACAGCCGACCCGAGAATTTCTCAAATCGACTGTTCATCTACTATTAGATTATCCAATATGTAGTATATTATTACTGTATATTTTCCGCTTTACAGCAAACAACCTTATTAGATGCCAAAACTGCCTGTTACATCACCGTTGATCACATAGTATACTGCGCTCTCTTCCGGTTTTACATACAACTCAACTGTTTTGAAGTCACTGACTTTCTGGTTAAGGTCATATTTCCATACATCTTTAGCAATCTTAACAAGATCCTCTGATGTATATTCCCTGTCTGCAAACTGTAAATGTACTGTTTCTTTTACTGCTGCCTTCTTAGCGGGAGCTTCCTTCTTAACCGTCTCTTTCTTAGCTGTTGTCTTCTTAGCTGCTGCTGTCTTCTTTGCAGGAGTTTTCTTAGCTGTTGTCTTCTTAGTAGTTTTCTTAACTTCTTCTTGCTTAGGTTCTGCTACAGGTTCTGCTTTCGCTACAGGTGCTGCCGGAGTTGTCTTTACTTCTTCTGTCTTTGTATCTGTGGCTTTTGCTGCTACCGGTTTAACAGTTGCTGTTTTCTTTGTTTCTGCCATTAGTCTTCTCCTTCCACACGCCCGATTCCCTCGGGTTCAAGTGTAATAATTGCTACTTTTTCATAATCCCTAGCCTGATACTGTTAGACTATATGGGGATTTTAACGCAATATCGATGTACTGTCAATCAACAATCTGTAACAAATAGTTGATTATTCTGATCGTATTTTATACGAAATGACCCAAAAAATGCCATAATACCGCCTGTTTCACGCCATATAGGCTGTCTATCCGGCAAACGCAAAGTACAACAGTACCGCCGCGCCGAGCACGATACGATACCAGCCAAATACTTTGAAATCATGTTTTTTAATGTATCCCATCAGGAAGCGTATCACGATCACAGACACGAAAAACGCCACGATCATACCTACTAATAAAATGACTGCCTCCGCGCTTGTAAAATGAAATCCGAACTTTACGACCTTAAGAAGACTCGCTCCCAGCATAACAGGAATTGCTAAGAAAAATGTAAATTCTGCCGCCACTGTTCTGGATACGCCAATCAATAACGCCCCCACGATCGTGGCGCCTGAACGGGAAGTTCCGGGAAACACTGCTGCCAAAAGTTGAAATACACCGATCATAAGTGCCGTCTGATAAGTAATCTGACCAAGCTCCGTAATCTTAGGAGATGCATTCTTGTTTTTATTCTCTATGATAATAAAAGCAATTCCGAAAACAATCAACGCAATCGCCACGCACCACGGATTATAAAATAACGCATCAAGCACATCATCAAACGCCAGCCCGATCACCGCCGCTGGAATACACGCCACCAGAATCTTGAACCAAAGTACAAATACGTCTTTCTGTATCACCGGCTTTTCATTAAATTTAAACGGAAATATTTTATTCCAGAATAACAGCACCACCGCAAGTATCGCTCCAAGCTGTATCACCACCAGAAACATCTCCCAAAATTCCGGTGAAACATCCAACGCAACAAACTCATTGAGCAGGATCATATGTCCCGTACTGCTGATCGGAAGCCATTCCGTGATACCTTCCACGATGCCAAACAGGATAGCTTTTAAAATTTCTATTACACTGATCATTTGTCTCTTTTACCCTTTCTTTCATAATTAGTATTCGCTTTTAACGAATTTCCTAAACGCCTCCAAAGACCGCTCCACCTTCTCTGTATCAATGCAATATGCGAGGCGGATATATCCTTTGATCCCGAAAGTATCGCTCGGAACAAGGATTAGATCATATTTCTTGGCTTTCTCACAAAAGGCAATGGCATCTTCCTCCAATGCCTTCGGGAAGATATAGAATGTCCCGCCCGGCTTCACACACTCGAACCCCAGAGCAGTAAGCTCTTTATATAATATGTTCATATTCGTCTCATAGACCGACAAATCCGATGTCAGATCCAGTACTTCCGCTACCGCAAGCTGAATGATGGAAGGCGGGCAGTTATGCCCCGTTCCTCTGGAAATCTGACTGCACATAGCGCTGATCAGTTCCGCATCTCTGCACTCTGGATTCACCGCCACATAACCGATACGTTCACCCGGCAGTGACAACGATTTCGAGAAAGAATAGCACGATAACGTGTTCGCATAAAACTTGGACGGGTATGGTGATTCCACTCCTTCAAACACGATCTCCCTGTATGGTTCATCGGAAATCAGGAAAATGTCATGTCCGTATTTTTCCGCCTTATCTGTCATGACCTTGGCAAGTTGCCGAAGAGTCTCAGATGAGTATACCATACCGGAAGGATTATTCGGTGTATTGATCAAAACTGCCGCCACCTTCTCGGTCAACATTTCTTCAAACGCGTCAAAGTTGATCTGAAAACTGTTCGTATCAGCGGGAACTACTTTAAGTGCCGCTCCTGTCAGATTGATATACGGTCCGTACTCCGGAAAGTATGGAGCAAATGTGAGTATCTCGTCACCCGGTTCACTCACACAGCGGACCGCGTGAGCAATCGCCCCCGCCGCCCCGGTAGTCATAAAAATATGATTGCCTGTGTAATTCATCCCAAATCTCTGGTTGAGAGATGCCGCCACTTTATCCCGCACGTCAGGAATGCCTAAACTTTGGCTGTATCCGTGCAGTTCCATAGGATTCTTATTTTGCAATAAATCGATCATCGTGTCGGTAAACTTCTGCGGTGTCGGCACGGACGGATTACCAAGACTGTAATCAAACACATTCTCATACCCGATCTGAGTGCCTCTTAGCGTGGCAAATTCCGACAATTGACGGATCACAGACTTGCCCTGAAGCATGTCCTTATATTTCTGTACGATCATCTTTTATTCTCTCTTTCTACTATATAAAATCATCATTTCTTTTGCAGGTGCATCAGTCTGCCCTTGAAATCTCCCCAAAGCGGCGGAATATTGAGTCCTCCATAATGCAGCGTATCGCCTTTATATTCGGTCTGTTTGATCTCCGGCCAGTCCTGTGCATTGGCAATCACATAGGTCTCATCGGGATCAAGCCCCGGAATGTAAATGCGTCTGCTGTGGAAGTTCGGTCTGTTGAGCACCTGAATATATGTGACAAGAGCCTCACTCTTATCCTTAGCCACCACTTCATAGCAGTCATAATAATGATTCTCCGCATAGTGCGCAATGCGATAATAATCACCCGTGCGAACCAGATCATTATATTTATGGTACATGGCAACCTGATCCGGAATCATATTGCGATCCTCTTCGGGAATCTTCGTCACATCCAATTCATAACCAAATGTACCTGCCAGTGCAACATATCCTCTTGTCTCAAAAGGTGTTATCCTTCCCACTGTATGATTCGGACAATCCGACACATGTGCTCCCATAGTGGACAACGGATAGATCATTGCCGTGCCCGCCTGAATCGAAAGACGCTCTATCGCATCAGCATCATCAGAGCACCATATCTGCGGACTATAATATAACATACCTGCATCAAATCTGGCACCACCGCCGGAGCAGTTCTCAAGCAGCAGATGCGGAAATTCTTTGGTCATTCTGTCCTGCAATTCGTAGACCGCAAGCACCTGCCTGTGATACAGCTCACCCTGCCTGTCCGCCGGGAGTCCGTAACTTCCCATATCACTCAACTGCCTGTTCATATCCCATTTCACATATTCTATATTCGCACTTCTTAAAACGGTGGCGATCATCTCATATACACAGTCCCTGACTTCCTGTCTGCTCAGGTCAAGTACATACTGATTGCGCGCAAGGCTTCCTGTCCTGCCCGGAATAGCGATCGCCCAATCGGGATGCGCGCGATATAGATCGGAATCCGGCGAGATCATCTCCGGTTCGAGCCAGATACCAAATTTCATACCCAGTTTATTGACCTCGTCCACCAGATACTTAAGACCGCCCTTAAGCTTGTTCTCATTCACCTGCCAGTCGCCCAGACTGGAATTATCATCGTTCCGATATCCAAACCATCCATCGTCCATAACAAGCATTTCAATACCGAGTTTGGATGCCTGTCTCGCAATATCTAACAACTTATCCGTATCGAAATCAAAATATGTCGCCTCCCAGTTGTTGATGAGGATCGGGCGTTTCTTATCTTTATACTCACCACGTATCAAATGATTACGGTACAGATCATGGAAACATCTGGTCATGCCGCCGATACCGTCCGCAGAGTAGACGCAGACTACCTCCGGAGCCTGAAAACTCTCTTCCGGCTCTAACTTCCATTCAAATCCATACGGATGAATACCCATCATAGCGCGCATACTGCCAAACTGATCACCCTCGATCTGTGCCAGAAAGTTACCCGAATACACAAAATTCATCGCGTAGATATCACCATTTTCCTCAGTGGCAGTACGCTTTTTCCATGCCATAAAAGGATGTTCCTGATGGCTGGATTCTCCTCTGACCGAAGATGCACTCTGCTTTCCTTTCATGACGGGGCGAGTCTGAATAGCGCGCTCTCTTGCCCATGAACCATGCAGCGTGATCATCTCATAATCATCATTGTCCATATCGATGCACGCAGACATCACCTTCGTCAGATAAATCGGCTCCCCGCCGTGATTAACGATCCTGACGCTTCTGGCTATAGCATCGCTGTCCGCAAAAATGCTGTACGACAATATTACCTGCAATTTTAGAATCTTATCCTCACATGTCAGCTCCAGCGTCTTACATTCCGTGTCCTTGCCAAATGTCGCCGGCAGTCCGGCAAGCTCTTCCTTGCCATCATAGATTCTGTGGGACACATAAGACAATGATACTCCTGAATGCCCGCCCATCGTTCTGACCGCAAGCGTACCTTCTCTGTAATCGCCCAGCCCATTACCTGTATATTCCATCGGGAATGTGTCCAAGAAGGAGGTCCTGTCCCTGTTATTCTGCGATGGAACAAACGGTGCCTCCGTCGTGCGCATCAGATATGTCAAATTATCCTCTGTCAGTTTTCTTCCATAATAAATATGTCCGACAAAATTATCGTCGTCCACGATGCCGATACAGTAACTTGTGTGCTCTGTATCCAGCTTAAATACTCTGTTCTGCTCATTGTAGCTGATATTCATTACTTGTTCTCCTTCCGGCTTTACACTCTCCAAGGCGTGACTTGGTTATACTAAGGCTATGTTTACCATCACGGAGAATGCACGCTTTACGCATTCTCCAAGACGTGACTTAGTTATACTTAGACTGCGTACTTTGCAGTCTTAATATAACTTCACGTTTTATTATATCAATATCTTACCTTTTAGGAAAGCATCTTATCAAATTAGTAGGCTGAGAAATATCATAACGATATTATATAAAACAATTTAACTTCTTAGAAATTATTTATTGAAACTCTGTTTCAGCTTCAAATATCCTCAACCTCTCAACAATTTCCTCCGGTTCCGGTAACATTTCCTTCATATTTTCCGGTAAGGAATTACTGAGTTGATATGTCGCAACTCCAATCGGTGCATTAATTCGTTTTAAAGCATATTCTACATATGTTTTGTCTTTGCTTTTGCAAATAATAATTCCAATAGACGGATTCTCTTCTGCCAACTTTACCTGTTCATCCAATGCCGTCAAATATAACTGCATTTTTCCTGCATACTCTGCTTCAAACTCCCCTATCTTCAATTCGATTGCCACCAAACTTCTTAATCTCCGATGAAATAACAATAAATCAATGTAAATGTCCCGCTCTCCTATCATCAAATGATATTGATTGCCAACAAACGTAAAGTCACCACCCATTTCAATCAAAAAAGCTCTAATGTTATTTACCAACTGCATTTCCAACTCATGTTCTGAATATTCTGGTGATAATTCAGCAAAATCAAATGTATATTCATCTTTTACTGCCAACTTTGCTTGTCCTCTTCGTTCTTTTGGCAATGTCATATCAAAATTTGTTTGATTTAACAGATATTTTTCATAAGTTTGTGCTTCAACAAAATTAGCTAAGATACGTTTTGTCCATCCATATCTCTTTGTCATTTGAATATAAAACTCTCTTTGCAATTGTTTCGGAGTTTATTGCTTTTAAAACTTTATATTGTTTTTTATGTATTAATTCTTTCACTTCGTCTACTAAAGGTCCATATTCCATGATTTCAAATGTTTTCAATGTATTGCCTCCAAATCTCGCACCAACGGTGCGAGAAATTAATCTCATGTTCTCTGCATTGCTCTATATTCCATATTGTATCACATCTCATTTTTTAGGAAAGCATCTTATCAAATTAGTAAAAAGTATGGTACAATATCCCCTGTTGACATTAAAACAAAAAACGTGAAATAGAAATATAAACAAATTAAAGGAAGTGAGAATTTATTATGAGTATCACAGTCGTACTGCAACAGATGGTCATGATCTTTATTCTGATCGGTATCGGTCTGCTATTATATAAGAAAGAAATGCTGTCAGAAATGACATCCAAACAGATATCCGGCATCATCGTCAATGTGACAAATCCGGCACTCCTGATCTGCTCCGCTTTTCAGGAAGGTCCTAAAGTATCTGTGTCGGAACTCGGAATGGCACTGGGTATCTATCTGATCGTTTATGCTATTTTGATCGCGGTAAGTTTGCTGATTCCACACATCTTACATGTACCGAATATGTACCACTACTCCTATCAGATGCTGACCATTTTTGGCAACGTAGGATTTATCGGCATTCCGCTTGCCTCCGCCGTACTCGGTACAGAATCCTTGATCTTTGTATCGATCTATAACCTGATCTTTAATATTTTGATCTATACCTTCGGAATTTCATTATTACAAAAAGCCGAGGCAAGACAAATAGCGGCAACACAACATGTTGCTGCCGGACAAAGCACTACTGCCGACCAATCCATGCATGACACATCTGTAGGTCAAACAGTTGTTTCTAAGACGCATGTCACTTCTTCTGCTTGGAAAAAGTTGATCAATGCCGGAACCATCTCCGCCCTTGCAACCATTATTTTCTATCTGGGCGACTTCACAGTTCCGGTCATTATACCGTCCACGCTGACATACATGGGACAAGCTACTACGCTGTTGTCCATGCTCGTATTGGGTGCTTCCGTGGCACAGATGGCGCCGAAGGACATCTTTTCCCATCCGAAGCTGTACGGATTTACATTGCTCAGACAGATTCTGGTGCCCATCGGCTGTATTCTGTTGCTGCGTCCTTTTATACACAATACACTGATTCTGAACACAATGGCGCTCATGCTGGCTGTGCCTGCCGCTAATATGCCGCTTATGCTCTCCAAGCAGCTTCACGTGGAGACTGACACGATATCGCAGGGCATCATTCTGACCACGCTCTTAAGTCTGGTAACGATCCCTATCGTAAGCCTTTTCCTATAAAAAAACGAGCAAAGCTCGTTTGCGAGATTCGCTTCGCGAACTCGAAGTCAGCCAAGAAATTTCCTATTATATAAGAAAATCCGCTTCGCATTCTTACACATTTGACAAAATGTCAAGGCAATTACACGATCTGCACTTTAATCATATTGGTCGTGCCTGAGAATCCGATCGGCACGCCCGATGTGATAACCGTCAGATCTCCTTTTTCTAAAAGTTTTATTTTCTCCGCCGCCTGAATAGCTTTGTCAAAAAGATCGAAGACTTCTTTTTCTTCCTTAATTAAAATCGGTGTCACACCCCATGTAAGCGACAACTGTCTGCATACTTTGTCCGTGGTGGCGCAGCTTATAATGTCACTCTTAGGACGATATCTGGAGATCATTCTGGCGGACCTTCCGGATTTAGTAACCGTAACGATTGCTTTGGCGTTTAGGTCAAGCGCCGTCGTACATGTAGCATGGCAGATAGCATCAGTAATATCCGGCTGCGTACTTCTTTCATTTTGGAAGAAACGTTTGCGGTAATCCACATCATGCTCCGTGCGCTCCGCAATACGCACCATCGTTTTCACTGCTTCTACCGGATATGCACCCGCAGCCGTCTCCCCGGACAGCATGATCGCGCTCGTACCGTCATACACCGCATTGGCAATATCGGTAGTTTCCGCTCTGGTCGGACGAGGATTCTTAATCATAGACTCCAACATCTGCGTCGCCGTGATGACCTGCTTACCGGTACGGTAAACTTTTTTGATGATCTTCTTCTGAATCACCGGAACTTCCTCATAGGGAATCTCCACGCCCATGTCCCCTCTCGCTACCATAATACCGTCAGATACTTCAATGATGTCATCAATGTTCGCAACGCCCTGCGCATTCTCAATCTTAGCAATGATCCGAATGTTTTCTCCACCGTTTTTCTCCAACAACTTGCGAAGTTGAAGGATATCTTCTTTTTTCTGGACAAAAGATGCCGCGATAAAATCCACGTCCTGCTCTATGCCGAAAAGAATGTCTTCCCTGTCCTTGTCGCTGATATAAGGCATGGATAAATCCACGTCCGGCACATTGACTCCCTTATGGTTCGACACAGCACCGCCGTTTATAACACGACAGACGATATTGCTCTTATCAACTTTCTCCACCTTCATCTCGATCAGACCATCATCGATTAAAACGCGCATACCAACTTCCAGATCTTCATAGAGACGGTTGTATGTCACACTCACGATATCCTTTGTGCCTTCTACCTCCTCAGCAGTCAATGTAAACAACTGACCCTCTTCCAGTGTCACTTTGCCCTCTTTAAAATTCTTGACACGCACTTCCGGTCCCTTGGTGTCCAGCAGAATCGCGATCGGCTTACCCACTTCCTTACGAAGTTTCTTCACCATATCCATTCTCTTCTTATGTTCTTCATAAGTTCCATGGGAAAAGTTGCACCGCGCAACATTCATTCCCTCCACCATCATCTGTCTCAATACTTCCTCACTGTCTGTTGACGGACCAAGTGTACATACGATTTTTGTTTTTCTCATTGTTTACCTCATTTCTGCGCTGTTTTCTACGCATGTTAATTATAATATATTCTGCTCTGAAATATCGCGTCCTAAACGGATGCCAATGTAGATGCATAATATTATTTGCTATAGAAGTGATTCCCTCTGGAGATATTTTTACAGAAGCTACTTCCTCTGGAGCTGCTTCTATAGATATGGCTCCCTCCAGAGACATATTTATTATTATACAACAGAATAAATAAATTCACAATCAATGGGGCGCGCATGATATGCTAAGAAATGAACTACGCCTTTTTCCGCATAAAACGAGCCCCCGGTGGTGGAAGCACCGGGAGCCCGTTTTATATATACAAACTAAGGGATATAGGTATACGCTTATTTAAATAAGATGTCAGATTACTCCACATCCTGCAACGCCTCGAAGTCCTCTTCGCCCGTGCGGACTTTGACAACTCTGTCAACGTTGTATACAAAAATCTTACCATCTCCGATATGTCCTGTGTACAAGGCTTTCTTCGCCGCCTCCACAACATCTTCTACCGGAATCTTGCTGACTACGACTTCAACCTTGACCTTCGGAAGCAGTGTCGCATCCATCTCAACACCACGATACATCTCTCCGGCGCCTCTCTGGATACCACAGCCCATGACCTGTGTCACCGTCATACCCGTTACGCCCAGATCGTTCATTGCTTTTCTCAACTGATCGTACCTTGACAGTTTTGCAATGATAGCCACTTTATACATGCCTGTCGCAGATGCCATCGGTACTTGTGCGACTTTAACTGCCACCTCTTTCTGCACGTCGGACGCCGCCGCATAATCGTCTGTTCCGAGACTTGTATTTTCATTGATATCCATTGCCATCGTGTTAGATACATCCATGATGCTGAATCCGGAGTATGCGGAAGCAAGACCATGCTCCATAATATCCAGACCTACGATCTCCTCTTCCTCAGAAGCCCGAAGACCGACAACTGCCTTAATGACCATAAATGCAATCGTGATCGTCACCGCCGTCCATGCCGCAACAGACACAAAACCGATCAACTGTAATCCAAGCAGCTTGAATCCGCCGCCGTTGAATAATCCTACGATCTCATTCCCTGCCGCATCTGCGATAGAGTATCCCGGTGCAGTGTTGGTGGCAAATAAGCCGACTGCAAGAGTACCCCAGATACCGTTTAGGCAGTGTACCGCAACCGCACCTACCGGATCGTCGATGCGCAGTTTATAATCCAAGAACCATACGCCAAACACTACCAGCAGACCCGCAACCGCACCGATTATGATAGAACCCAGCGCGTCCGTCACATCACAGGATGCCGTAATCGCAACAAGACCTGCCAGAGATGCATTCAGACACATAGACACATCCGGTTTGCCATATTTGATCCATGTAAAAATCATACATACCACTGTGGCAATCGCCGGAGCGATCGTAGTCGTCACGAAAATAGAACCTAACTGCTCCAGACTCGTAGCCGCCGCACCGTTAAATCCATACCAGCCAAGCCACAGGATGAAAACGCCCAGTGCTCCGATTGGAATGTTGTGTCCCGGAAAAGCGTTTACTTTCGTGATCTTACCGTCCTTGTCTTTGGTGAATTTACCGATTCGCGGACCGAGAATCTTCGCACCGATCAGTGCGGAAATACCGCCCACCATATGTATTGCGCAGGAGCCTGCAAAATCGTGGAATCCCATCTGTGACAGCCAGCCGCCGCCCCAGATCCAGTGTGCCTCGATGGGATAGATCAGTGCGGAAATCACTGCCGAATAAATACAGTAGCATAAGAATTTCGTTCTCTCCGCCATCGCACCGGACACGATCGTTGCCGTGGTCGCACAGAACACCAAGTTGAATACGAAATTCGACCAGTCAAAATCTGCATAGCTGTAAAGATATCAAATCCCGGCTTGCCGATCAGACCGACCAGATCCTCGCCCAGCAATAAGCCAAAACCGATCAGAATAAACACTACCGTACCGATACAAAAATCCATCAGGTTCTTCATGATGATGTTTCCCGCATTCTTTGCTCTGGTAAATCCCGTCTCCACCATGGCAAAGCCTGCCTGCATCCAGAATACCAGCGCCGCGCCGATCAGAAACCAGACGCCGAAAATCTGACCGTTCAAAACCTCCATAATCTCTTCTGTCATAGATAAATCTCCTCCTCACCTTTCCATCGCCTGTCGAAATAAAAAAGCGGATACAATGGTCTTCTTTTCCACAAGCTCCATTGCTCCGCATAATCAGTTCATCAGGTTATGTACAATATCGTAAAAGAAAAAGGCACTTCGTACTATCTCGAAGCGCCTTTGCTTTTACGACTTGTAGTGTAGCACCTTATCGGATGGGTGTCAATAGGTGATTCTAAAATTTATTTTTCCGTCACCACCGCAGCCGCCAAAGCAGGCAGTTTAAATTCTATATGCCCATTTGTTTTACCAATCTCCACCGCCGGTTCTCTGTTGATCCAAAGAAGCATCTCTTCAGACATCTTTTCATCACAAATGCTAATTTTCTGCACCTCACCCGATATATTGGCAAGCGCATAAGCACACTTTCCGTCCGGCGCTTTCCATTTGCAATACAATACAGACGGTCTTCGGTCTACGCCCTTCATCCAGCCAGAAAAATTTAGTCCCGTAAATCTTACGTCGATCAAGGGTACGGCAAGTTCCGCACAGCGCTGCATCCTGCCTTCAATAAAAAACTCTGGAAAATGACAATGCAGATAACAACAGTTTTTTCCCATTGCCAGAATATTGTTATCACACTTCTCCGGCGATTCGTTTAACATGGAAACCTGCATTGTCTGCGGGCAAGCCGCCGGGAGACTTCCAAACACGAAATTAGCGGCATGATTATAAATACCACATGTATTATCAGAAAGCTGAGATGACCAGTCCCCGCCATAACAAGGCAGATACTCATGATACAAATAGGCAAAAAGCGGAATCCCCTGCAGTCCCCGCGGTTCGTCAAATACTCTTGCATGGCAGATATCCAAATGCTGTATAAACAACTCCGACATAAATTCCTGGGAAAGAGCAAAGTCTGAATCGAATTTCTTACCTGTTTCCCGAATAGTATCATATAGCTTAGCCACTCTGTCAATCTGCCATTTCCCCCTGCCCGGCGGATGTCCATGACCACTGTCATAACATTCCGTTACACCCCCGCCAAACAGCTGATCTGCCTGAACAATCTGTACGCCATATTCTTTTACAAGCTCCATGGAAGCACCAAACAATTGCTTCTCTGCCTGTTTTGTCATCACGCAGGCATAGGCATGCATCCCATCCCAGCTATTGACCGGAGAATCCATAATAATTTGGTCAGAAGCATCTGTCGCCGCATATTGGCGCAGCTTCGAAGCAAATGTCCTGCGATTATCATAATCAATGGCAAGCTGAGGCTGTGGCCAGTCTTTTCCTATCCATTTACGGACTGGCAGCTTCAACCCCGATAACCCGAAAGGAAACGGCACAATATTCTTTTTCTTCAACTCCCGGCACAACTGTTGAAACGCCTCTTTGCCGCCGTAAGGCGGAAAATAATCAGGTCCTATCCATTCTCCAAGCTTCTCCCATCCGCACATCATGGCAACAAGGGGAACTCCCCATATATTCTGCCAGTCTTCCAGATAGGCAGGCAGAACCTCCTCATAATTTTCAAATTTCTGTCCTCTCAACCTGATATTAAAAAAAAGCGCTCCCTTTTTGATCCAGCCCGGAATATCTGCTCTCTCCGTAATTTTCTTCCGGCACCATTCCTGCCGAATGGCAAATTCCTTATAAATATCCGCCGCATCCTTCCAGTCTCCCGTAAAACATCCCACCACAACATCATAGCTGGGCGCATATTGATTCCCCTGTTCAGGAGAAATGTAAAAATACGGTGTAAACTCTATCGTTTCAAGTATTTCATCCTTATGCCATACCGGTCCGATTTTTTTTGGATGCCCACTCCCGTCATGAATGGCAATATACATGCCACTATTTTTATCATAATAAGCCATCATCTGCGCAGAAATATTCTCTGGAAATTCCCTTCCGTTCCCCGGATATTCAAACCTCTGATCCCACGCTCTGTGCGGCAGATCCCCCTGCCATGGCATAAAGGCAGGGGAAGGTAGAAGATAGCCATCCTGTTTCGGCAGCACGATTCTATCCTCCGCCGCATCTTCTCCAATAGCAACGGGACATTCTATTACCGGATATTCCACAAAATGCAGTCCAAGCAAAGAATTATTATCGATCTTAATAGAAAAATGGCACAACCCGTCTTCTTCGTTAATCTCTATTATACAACACACATGAATAGCAAAACCACCAAGAGAAACATATCGGAAAATTATTTTCCCTTTTTCAGCCTGAACCTCCGGTACAGACAACGCGGAAGATAAAATCAAATCTCCCGGCTGGCGTATGCCATCTATAAATTCAGCACACCCAATACGGAAAAGGGGTCGGCTGTTTAAATCTTTTTCTATAAAATCTCTTCCAGCGGCGTCCCGAAAACCTGCCAACGCTCCTGTCTTTGAAAAAAACACCGTCTGTTTCTCACCCTTCAATTGTAACATATTCTCATCCTTTCACCGCACCTGCAACAAAACTTTCCTGTATCCGGCGGCTGAAACATAAGTAGATCAGCAGCGTCGGAAGAGCCGCTATCGTCAGTCCCGCCATCATTGCACCCCAGTTTGTATAATACTGCCCCTTCATTGCCAGCAGTCCCACCGTCAGCGTCCGCAGTTTTTCTTTATCCAGCAGGATAAAGGAATACATAAATTCATTCCATGTAGACAAAAAAGAAAAAACGGTCACCGTGGCAAGCGCAGGCTGCACAAGCGGGAAAATAATTTTAAAAAAAATGCGATATATTCCTGCGCCATCCAGTGTCGCTGCCTCTTCCAGTTCAAAGGGCAGGCTTTTCATAAAACCGGAAATAATAAAAATCGCCACCGGCAGCGCAAACACAATATAAACGATCGTCAGCCCGAAACGAGTATTATATAACCCCGTTTTATGCATAATCAAATAGATGGGAAGGATCACTGCCTGGGAAGGAACCATAATGCCCATCAGAAACAGCATCAATACATACTTTCCGCCCTTCCACTGCATCCTTGCTATGGCATAAGCAGTCATTGCCGCAAATAATGTGCTCACTGCCACTGCTGCCGCCGTAATCAAAAAGCTATTATACATATAGCGCAACACATTCCCCGTTCCCATCGCCGAAACATAATTTTCAAAGTGAAGCTCACGAGGAAGCCCCATACTATTCCCACTGTAAATCTCGCTGTTGGTTTTCAAGGACAAAAGAAACATCCAGACCAAAGGATACATCTGGATGGCGGCAATCAAAGCCAGCCCGATGTTTATTATGATTTTTTTCACACCTGCTCCCTCCTGTCCCTGCGATGAAAAATACGCTGGATAATAATTGTGAAAAAAAGGCACTCCACAACTACAAAGCAGGCTACCGCGCTCCCCAGCCCATAATTATATTTTTCAAAAATCAGTTTGTACATTAATCCCGTCTGCACAGTGGTTAGACCCAACGGTTCCCCGTTTGATGTCAGTATGAACATCATATCAAAAATTTTTAAAGCGCCGATGACCGCAAGAGTTACCGTAATCTCCAGCATCGGAATAATCTGCGGCACCGTTATGTAACGCCACATTTGAAAAGTATCGGCACCGTCTATTCTGGCAGAATCAAGAATATCCGGAGAGATCGCCTTTATTCCTGCATACAGAATCAACATATGATATCCGATATGTTGCCATATGACAGGAATAAAAGCACTCCAAAGCGCAGTCTTTTCATCATAAAGCCATGCCCTGCACCAGTCTGCTAATCCGACATTTCTCAAAAGAATGTTTATCGCCCCATAGTCATAATTATATATTTTCAGAAATAACTGCGCTATTGCGGAAGAAGATATGACAACCGGAATAAAGTACACTGTCCTGTAAAAGCCTTCCCATTTGTTTCCAAGCGTAATGAACAGCGCCAGCCCCAAAGCCAGCGGCACTTGGACAAATGCTGACAGCAGTGCAATGATCAACGTGTTTTTTACAGATAAGTAAAAATCATTGCTGTTATGCAAAATCAGCTTCCCATAATTTCTTAATCCGATAAATTCCATGTCTCCCAGACCGTCCCATTTTTGTAAGCTGAAGAAAAATGAAGCGCCGATAGGAAGAATCATAACAATGATAAACAATAGCAGCGACGGCAGTATAAAGAGAACAATAGCTTTTCTGTTTCCCAGCACTCTTTTCATAAAAATAACCACGCCTTTCCTTCAATCATGCCTTTTAATGTATTAGTCATCTAGTCCGGTATTGATTTTCTGCATTTCGGTTGCAAATTCTTCAGGTGTTATTTTTTTCTGAATCAGCTTCATTACCAATTCCTTATGAAAATCAGCCGCTTCGCCTCCAAGCGCCGTATCCCACCACAGACAATAACCGCTTGCTGTCGTAGCCAGTTTATACTGCTCTGCAATAAAAGGATCCAAAGTATCGATATCCAGTTCTTTGCTGTTCCATGCCGGAAGTCCGTTCCCCGTTTTTACGGAAACATTGCTCATCTGTTCGCTCAAATAAGCGACCGCCTGATATGCAGCTTCCGGATTTTCACAGTTTGCATTAATACAGAAGCCTTCAAAAGCCCCTCCAAAAAATTCATTGGAATCTCCGTCTCCGTCGCCAAGAGCTGGGAAGTTAAGTACAACAACGTCATCTTTGATCGCAGAATCTTCTGCTGTGACAACTGCAGTCGTCCATGTGCCGTTATAAAGCATTGCCGCGTTTCCTGCCGCAAATTTAGCAATTCCTTCGTCCCAACCAAGGGATAAATCCGTTTCATTAAAAGCTCCTGCGTCTACAAGTTCCGTAAGCTTATTTGCTGCCTCAAGAAATGGCTCCTCCTCAAAGGACGCTTCACCTGCAAGCGCAGCACGGCAAGTATCGGCTCCAGCCTGACGAATGGCAAGAATATCATAATAATCCATTGCCGGCCACAAATCTTTTCCAGCACACATAATAGGCGTAATACCGTTCTCATTGAACTTGTCAATGCAACTTAATAACTCCTCCCATGTCTCCGGATAAGAAACACCACACTGGTCAAAAAGCTTAGCATTGCAATACAGAAGTCCAAGACTTGTGATCGTTGGCAACCCGTACACTCCGTCATTTACCGTAAAGTTATCAAGTGTTCCGGGAAGCACCAACTCATCCGTTTTGTTTACTGCTATCAAATCACTTAAATCATACAATTTTCCAGCCTCAGCAAAAGGTGTCAAGTCCCCCGGAGCTTGGATATAGACGATATCAGGCGCCTCATTCGCCGCAAAAGCAACTTTCAGTTTTGTCGGATAATCAGAAGACGATTGCCCTGTCACCTCCAGCAGAATATTAGGATTTGCTTCTTCAAAGGAATCCAATACCTGATCAAATGCAATTTTATTGCCATCTTCTTCTGTCGTCCATTGATGCCAAAGCGTCAGCTTGATCTGCTCCTGATCTTCCGCCTTTACCGTTTCTTCTGTGTCCGCTTCCTCCACAACGTTATTGCTGCTGTCCGCAGCTTCCTCTGTATTATCCCCGGCGCTTCCTCCACACCCTGTAAGCTGTGCTATCATCAGACCTGCGCTCAGAGTAATTGCAAGTAACTTTTTTATGTTTTTCCTCATACTTCTCAATCCTTTCTTTTATACTAATATCACGCTTTTATGTTTTGTTATGACCGGTCTGACTACAGTATATACGTATCCCTGCCAAACCAGTGAGTAAAAAATTTTATTATAATGGTTAATAATTTGACCTCTTTCCAAAACCGCGCCGAATATCTTGACGCCAAAAAAACGATGTATAATAATTACTTTAAAACTTAAGGGGCGTGAGAGAATGAATTTTTCCAAACCACATATTGTAAATGTAAAGCTACGATTCCCTGCCAGTATCGGAGCGAGAATCTCCCTTTACTTCCTAATTTTTTTATTCTTTCTCATCGGGGGCTGTATGGCTTTAAGCCAGTATATTTATAATTTTTCCCAGGAGCAGAAGATGCAGGAGACATTCTCTCAAACAGTAGATTCCGTTTTGACGGTTATTAATGCGCGAATAGACGCTGCAGACAGTTATTCCCGTATGATCATATACGACTCCGAAGTGCAGACCGCATTAAGGGGTGTAACCGCTGATAATTATATTGACTTGTATACGAATCCTCAGAGTACAATCAACAACAGAATCGGACAGGTTCTGCAAATCTCTCCTTTTTCCGCCGTATATCTGTATTCCATGAATGGCTTTTGCTTTTCAGGTTATTTATCCAGTTCTGTCAGGCTGGAAAGTATTGATTTACATGATATGCCATGGTACGAAAAGGTTCTCGACGCGGACGGACAGCTTCTGGTGCAGTTAAACGCCGCTGGCGCTCCTGCTTCCCGTAAAGCAGAAAATTATCTTTCCTTGATTCGCTGTATTATCGACATCAACGACTTTGAGCCTATCGGTGTAGTAATATTGAATGTTCCTGAAAATGACCTAAAAAACGAACTTGCAAAACTGCTTGACACCAGTCATGCCTTTATTGTTATCCGTGATGCTTATGGAAACTGCTTGACAAATATTCCAGCCGAAGCAAAAGGAATTTTATCTGAAATGTATGAAAAAGATTCCGGCAATCACAAAATTACCGTGGACGGACAGACCTTCTTTTGTGATACAGCTGATTACGAACCCTATGGCTGGAGCCTTTCCTGTTATTTTCCTATTTCGGAAAGAGAAACTTTTTTGTCCCAGTTTGCCAAATCCTATATCACCATCCTGATTGCCGCGCTGGTAATTATGTGTATCGGAACCTTTTTGATTTCCCGTTCCATTACAATGCCGTTAAAAAGGCTGCTGTTGACAATGAACCGTGTTTCCAAAGGGCATCTTGTAAAAGCAGAAATTCCGCAAAGAGAAGATGAAGTATACTATCTGATTCTTGGCTACAATAATATGCTTGACCGAATCGATGATTTAATTGAACAAATCCGCCAGCAGGAAACGGATAAAAGAAAGTATGAGCTTGAAGTGCTTCACTCCCAGATCAAGCCGCACTTCCTGTATAATACCTTCGATGCCATAAGCTACCTAGCTCTGTCCCATAACGACAAAGAATTATATTCTCTGATTCACGCTCTCGGAAATTATTATCGAAACAGTTTAAGCCATGGCAGCGAAATTATATCTGTCAAAACCGAAATAGAAATTGTAAAAGATTATTTGTTCATTTTGAGCTATCGATACCCAAATCTCTTTGAGAGCAAATATGACATTGACCCCTTACTCCTTCCGTTTCCGATTCTGAAATTGTCCTTACAACCTTTTGTGGAAAATGCTGTTTATCACGGTCTGAAGCCAATGAACCGGACAGGAAAAATCCAGATCAGAGTTTATCCTAAAAAAGAAACCGTCATAATAGAAATAAAAGACAACGGTGTGGGAATGCCTGAGGAAAAAATCAGAAATATAATGGAGCAAAACATGCCCGCCTCTCAGGAATCCTTCGGCATCAGAGGCACCATAGAAAGACTTCGTCTGTATTATAATCTCTCTGATCTTTGTCAAATCGAAAGTATTTTAAACGAAGGAACAACGGTAACCCTTTCTATTCCCAAGGGTTTTCCCACAACAGACAAAAAACAGGTAATTGCGCCCGGTCAGTGGCAGGAAGAAGAATAATAAACATGAAGAAAGAACTATTTGAAATTTTAATTTTAGATGATGAATTTCCCATCCGTAAGCTGCTGAGAGAATGTATTCCATGGGATCGTCTCCATGTCCATATCTGTGGGGAAGCTGCAAGCGCGGAAGAAGCTTTCCGTTTTATAGGCAGCATGATTCCAGACATTATTTTCGTGGATATAAATCTACCTGTGGAAAACGGCATTAGTTTCAGCAGAAAAATTCTGGAAAAATATCCTGATATCCAGATTATTATTCTTACAGGTTATGAGGAATTCGATTATGTACAGGAATGTCTTCGGATCGGAGTTGCAGACTTCCTCACAAAACCAATTGATATAGAAGAAGTTCAGAATACGGTGCAGAAAGCAATCAAACGGATCGAAGAACATCTCTCTCTTGCTATGCGTTATGAATCCGCCCGCAGAATGGTGGAGCATAGCGCGCAGATTTCCAGGGAAAACTTTCTTCTCCAGCTCCTTCATGGTCTGATAACGCCGGACATTTTCAACCTGCAGGACAGCAATCTCCAAAACTGGCTTTTGGCTGATATCTTTCAAGTTGCCATTTTACAGTCACAGGAAAAACTTCCCAATCATGCTGTGGAAGCATTACGTGCTTTTGCATCTGAGACTGCCTCTTTGCTCTGCACACTGCCGGATCCGTTTCATTTTGTCCTGATCAGTAACCATCCTGATTTATTTTCCAGCGTTATTCTTCCGGAATTATCGGAAATGATGGCACAGGAAAATATCTTCTGTAATGCGGGCATCGGATGTGCAAGAAGCGGAATTCCCGGAATCCACCTTTCATCAGAAGAAGCGCTGACTGCGCTGAACTTTGGCGGCGAAGCAACGTCCGGCAATATCACCCACTACATTTCCATCGCGGACGAAACTACAACCGACCACCACAAAGAGCATCTGCTTCTGCGCCGTATCTGCCAGTTTATACGGGCAGGCAAAGAACAGGAAGCAGTCAAAATTGTGTCTGAGGGGCTTATGCGCCACTCGTCTGCGCTTTCTCTGAATCTGTGCCGGGAGTCTGCCATTGAAATTGCATATGCCATTATGGAAATGCTGGAAGAACTGCATATTCATACGGCAGGCGCTTTTCCTGACGGGGATATGCCGCTGAAAAAAATCTTCCAGCTCACCTCCCCTAAAGAAATCATTTCCTATCTGGAAAGCATGATTACAACTGCCAGTATGCTTCTAAACGGAAAAAGCAACAGGAATTTGATTGATGATATTCTTTCTTATCTTGCGGAAAACTATCATAATGAATCGCTGTCTCTTCAGAAAACTGCTAAAGAGTTTCATGTAAATTACAGTTATTTAAGCAGGTTATTTAAAGAAAAAACAGGTATTAATTTTTCTGAATATATGACACTTATCCGAGTAAAAGAAGCTACCCTGCTTTTGACGGACAGTGACTTAAAAATCTATGAAATTGCCGCAAATGTCGGTTTTTCCGACCCACATTATCTGGAAATCTGCTTTAAAAAAATAAATCATATTTCCATGAGTAAATACAGGGAATTAAATCAGACACCCCACTGATAAGGTCCGTATTGTAACTTGAATATTAGTTTGGTTTTCCACCCCAGTATCTCCTGATCTGCTCTTCCGTAAGTGAATCCACAAACTCTTTTTTTAACAGTAAAAAGTATCTCAGATCCATTAAAATAGCATACAACACCGCCCGATCCTCAAATTCCTCCCTTGTCACGGGCAGCGGGGAATCTTTCATCTGCAAAAACAGTTCCGACAGCTTTGCTGTCAATTCCCTTGCATTGTTGGACTCGCCAAAAGAAACCGCAATCTCATAGATAAAAGCGGAGACCTGTTCTGTCTGCGGCACAATCGTGCGGATACTCATAATCTTCTTATAAATATCCTTTAAGACAACATTCTGCTGTTCCCTCATATTCATATACTCGATGAAATATTTTGATTCCTGAAAAAAAGTATTATTCATATAGGCAAACGCCGTTTTCTCTCCATTAGAAATATCTATTTGTAATTTGTCAAAACAATCTCCTGTATAGTCTGATCTGTCTTCCTTCATGATATATTCTGACATCTGCAAAAGCACAGCCCGCAGGTCCTCTTCCAGAGTACGCTGTATGCCGCGTATCTCCTTCCCTTTTCCCGGCATATACAGATTCAAAAGCGTACCGATGCCGGCGCCAATGAGCAAAAGAAGCGCCTCATTTGCTATGAGCGGAAGCGACATATTCTTTGCCGCGAAATAATGTGTAACCAGCACTGCATTGGTCGAGACAGCACTGCCAAGGCGCAGAGGCGTACAGCAGGCAATGAAAATAAACAGAAAAATACCATAAGAAAAAACATGATAACCGGCGAGACAAAACACTACATAGGAAAGAAGCGCCGCCAGCAGGAATGCAACAATTCTTTTTATAGAAATTTTGATCGTCTCCCGTGATGTATCCTGTATCGTAAGAAGCGTTATGATGCCCGCCGATGTACTGTAACTGAGTCCCAGCATGTCGGCAACCGCAATGGAAACGGCGCTTCCGGCAGCAATTTTAATCAATTTGAGCATAGAAAATCCTTTCATTTTGCTGTGAAAATTGTTGTATAGTTTAACTATTGTTTCCATTTGCTGTGCCTTTCAGACATAAATCACCATCAACTATCTCATAAACCTTTGTGCACAAAGTTTGATATTCAAACGGCAAACCATCAGTTCCAATTAAGGGGCTATCAAATCCCTGTCCACAATTATTCTGGTAACACCAATCCTTTCTTCCGGCATAAACCTAAAGCGGTCAATTACAGACCCAATTCTAACTTTTACTACATTTAACATCCCTCTATTTTTACCATCCACATTAAATTGGAATAACTGGATCCTCGATGCGTCAAACAGAATCTATGGCAAATCACCTATAAATCGACTGTGAATAGTAACTTTGTTTTATCTTTGATATCTCTATCATTTAGAAAAACTTCTATATTTCATTTGATAAAGTTTTCCCAAAACGAAACATGACAAAATGCTGGCAATCAGTGATACATACCATATTCTTCGGAAAGTGACTCTCGGAACTATAAAGGATATACAAAGGCTCGCTGCAAAAGCTGCTATCACACGAAACACTTCAAAAAAGGACAACGCAGTAGAGCGTATTTCTTCATCTATTTCTTTTTGCACCCATATCACACTTGCCCCCTTTTCTATACCTAATCCAATCTCCAGCATTGCTCCTCCTAACAAAAATATACCCAGCTCATCTGCCGCGCATATCATTGACAGACCTACTACTAGAATGCAATTGCCTATACATGATATCAGAACGCCATTAACATGTTTATACAGCACGGAGGACACAGCAAAACCAATCGCCAGCATCCCTGTTAAAAAAGATAACAAGATTCCCAACAAACTATTTTTGATGGTATAAGTATTTATAACATATAATTGCCATCCAAGAATAAAAATTTGACTTGCCAAACTAATCAAAAAAATTTTTAATAAGTATATTCTCAAAATCGGGCTTCTCCATAATTTATTCCATGACGTTGTAACATAATAAAGCAACTTTCGGCTCTTTAGATCCCTTTGTAAAGAATATTCTTGATATGTATTACCCAATGTAATGCAAAATAAAAGTGAAATCCCCCCCGCTAAAATATAAGGCAAATTTTCTTTGCCATCCATTGTGATAAAAGAAAATATAATTCCTGTTATCACCGATAGAAATAAAGATATTGCCTGAGATGTTGAAAGCGCATTTGGTATGTAACTATTATCTGCTAAACTATTAGAAATATACCAGGCCTCTGGAGTTCCACTGATCAATGACATTCCTAGTGCTATAAATAAAAAAGAAAGAATGAATAAAAAAACACTACTCGCAAATGCATACAAAAGCAAACCCGTCCCCCAAATAGCAAATCCATATATCATCATTCGCTTCCTGCCATATTTATCAGCAAAACTACCAGAAGGAATTTCCAACACAAATGAAAATATTGACCAAACTGCCAGCACAATACCTATCTGTTCTATTGTAAGTCCTTGCTTCTGCATAAAAGTCGTATAGCCTGGTCCAAAAAGGAAATCAATTACAGTGTAAACACAAATTATAAAATAATATTTTATTGTTATTATATTGGGATTTTTTTCATTAGTTTTTCTAATCATTGTTTCAATTCTTTATAATATTTTCGTCAAGTTCATGATCGATTTAATACATTGTTAAAATAGTTTGGCAATTCTTTTAGTTTATTATACTTTGCTTCCGTTAAAGATGCATTACTAAAATTACGAAGAATATCTTTTTCCAACTGATTCCAAGATATATACGATTCTAAATTTATATTAATCTTATTAAATAGCTTTGTTCCCGGTCGCGGTACGATTATAGAGTGATCAAATATAAATGTCATTTGACAACACCACTCATATAGTAATTCAATATCCTCATTGTCGAAACCAACCAATATAAATGCTACTGCTTGAATATCATATTTTTTAGTTAAATTAATTATTTTTTCAATCTGTTTTTGAGTAATTTTTTTGTTTACTCCCATTCTTTCGATTTCCGGAGATTCAATTCCAAACCATATATATTTGCAACCATGTTTTGACATATTTTTCAGCATTTCATCATCTATCATATCAATTCTAGTTTCACAGCCCCATGTAAAAGGAAATGTTAAATTTTCCATGACAGTTAATAATTCAAATAACCAAGATTTGTTTATTGTAAACGTGTAATCAAGAAAGAAAAAATTATTTACTCCTTGCGAATGCATGGCTCTGATTTCATCAATTACCAATCGTGTTGGACGATATCTTACTATATTTCCAAAATATTCCGTATAACAATATTCACACCCAAATGGACACCCTCTATTTGCCAAGATAAGCCCTGTACATTTCTTAACTATTTTTCCTCCAACCGGTACATAAGAAATGTATTTATTGAGATCAATCAATTCATATGCAGGAATTGGTAATATATCAAGATTTTGTCTATCTAATTTTGTATAAATAAAATTGTTTTTATTTAAAACGTCAGATTGATGGAGAATAAAATCTAATGCAACGACTTCAATCTCTCCAATCAAAACACCATCTGCCCTTAACTCATTTAATGTAAGATTTGGTGCAATAGAACCATGCGGTCCTGCGCAAACTATTCTTATAGTATTATTAATCATACGTATATCTTCAATAATTCTTTTAATTTTGCTTAAATCAAATGGATAACATTGTGTAAAATCATACTCCGCAGTTTCAATTATAACCAGACTACAATTTGCTATATCTTTCTTCCATTCGTCATTATCATTAAACCTTATATCATACAAAGAAAAATTTATTTTCTTTTCTCTTAAAATGGATGCTGTATATAATGCAGCAATAGGTGGTTGCATCAACCAAGAAACTTGTGGAAATGGTGGAATTAAAATCATTGTTTTCATCTTTTGTCCCTCGTCTTTCTATATTATTTGTTCTTCTATTAATGTATAGTCTTAAATATTTTTATATTTGCGACATACCAAGAATATAATATTATTTCCATATAAATCATTCTTTCTTGTAAAATTTATATTTTACTAATCATATCCTTTTCCAAATCAAATGTCAATATTTTTGTCGATATTGTAAATAAAGTATTTTACTATATGCATAAGGGGAATGGGAAATAAAGGTGTGCAGATAAATTATGACTTAAATCCAAAAGAATATGAGATCATGAAGTTTATATGGGCGAATGCGCCGGAGAGTGTAATCTTTGGCAAAATCCACGACCATGTAAACAGTCTGGGTAAAAAAGAATCCCGTCAGAGAGTCAATTGCTTTATACAATCATTACTCAGCAAGGAGGTTCTTACTGCTTCCGGAGACGACAGACATAAATTATATACCCCCCCCCACGGTCTCTAAGAATGACTACGATCAGTTGATCGCAAATAAACTACTTGACCAGTTGTTTTGCAGTTCGCTGAAAACGTTTGTATCGGCACTGTCCTGCGGAGACGGGGTTTCAGTGCGTCATGCGCACCTCTCCTTGGTCGAAAGCCAAAACTGTTCTCTGAAAACTGTTCCTCATAAATCGGGGACAGCACCTGTGTAATTGCCTGCTGGAATACCCTGTCAACTACTGTCGGCACTCCCAGTTTCCGAAATTCGCCTTTTGTTTCTTTGGGTATCTCTACCCTGCGGACTGGATTGGGTTTGTATTTCCCATCCTTTAACTGCTGGATTAGTTGCACTTGGTTATCTCTGAGGAACGGCAGAAGTTCATCTACGTTCATCCCATCAACACCGCCTGCTCCTTTGTTCGATTTTACTTTCTTGTATGCATTGTTTAGATTAGTCGGCTGTAAAATCTTCTCCAGCAGTCTGTCCGTCTGAAAGTCTGTGATGATGCGGTTGT
>JAAGKN010000810.1_pt1 | contig 61134 bp, 59 predicted proteins | sample 6206371 | NCBI WGS metagenome assembly JAAGKN01 (sample SAMN11533720, study PRJNA540317) | gut metagenome | isolation source: fecal pellets from male and female animal of same cohort | host: Peromyscus leucopus | place: USA:CA | collected 2017 | reverse complement strand
TTTCGTGAACTGTGTCGTGAATTGCATCATAACCAAGTTCTTTAGCTCTTTTTGCGATAGCAAGTTTACCTTCGCAAGCGCCGTGTTCAGCATCAGCTCTAAGTTCAAGGTTTTTCTTAGTTGAATTAGTAACAACTTCGCCTAACAATTCAGCAAATTTTGCAGCGTGTTCAGCTTCTTCAAAAGCATATCTTTTGTAAGCTTCAGCAACTTCAGGATATCCTTCTCTTTCAGCAACTCTTGCCATAGCAAGGTACATACCAACTTCTGTGCATTCGCCGTTAAAGTTTGCTCTCAAACCTTCCATGATTTCAGCATCTTCAACTTTTCCATCGCCTACATTGTGTTCACAAGCGTAAACTTTATTGCTTCCATCAACTTCGTTAAATGTTGTTGCGCCGCATAAAGGGCATTTTTCAGGAGCTTTATCTGCTTCTGTAGACCAACCACAAACTGTACATACGTATTTCATTTTTTCCACCTTTCTTTAAAAAGTTTTCTCTCATTTTTACAAGTTTTATTATAGCAAATTAAAAATTTTTGTAAAGTGGGAATTATTTCCACTTTTAATCTAAATTATATTCTTTTCTATTTTTATTCATTAAATTAAAAAAGTAATTTTTATTTGAGCGCATTTCATTGAATCTTTGATTCTCTTTGAGTTTAGGTCTAAGTTCAATAGCTTTTTGGTAATCGTTTTGAGCTTCAGTTGAATTCCCTGCATAACTGTAATAATTTCCGCGGTGTGCGTAATCCCAACCTGTCGGGGTTGAATTTATCTTATCAGATATAATCTCTATAGCTGTTTTTGTATCACCTTTTAATAAATATATCATTGACTCAATTTGCGGATGTGGAACTTTTGTGAATTTTAGTTGATTTAATGCTTTGTCGTATTCTTTATTAATAAGATACATATCCCATAGCATGCAGCTTAATTCTAAGTCACCTTTTAATTGATTAGCTTTTTCACAATTTTCAATTGCCAGAGGAAGATTTTTGTCTACGGCAAAATAATGTGAAGAAATAAAATCATACATTGAAGCTTTAACTTTTGGCAATATGGAAGTATGAAGTGCCAATTCATAATATTTTACTGCTTTGTCATTCGTTGTTTGCGTAATTGCCCTATTAAGAAATAGCCAAGGGAGACTAATTGATATACCAAACAAAGAAAAACACAATATAAGAATATATGATGTTAGAAGTTTTTTGCGGTTATATTTTTTGTAAAATATAGCTAAAAGTATTGTTGCAATTATAAGCAGAATTATTGAAATCAATGAAATAATAAAACTTATGATAATTGTTGTAAAAATATCATTATTAAACATACTTCCTCCAAATTAAAAAGGGGCTTCAAGCCCCTAAATATATTTTTCTACGTTAGATATAATGGTTGATTTAGGCATAAGCCCTGCCATACGTTCCACAGCTTCACCTTTATCAAAAACAAGCAGGCTTGGAAGTCCGCTTATAGAATATTTTTTAGCTGTTTCCAGGCATTCTTCGACGTTTACTTTTGCAAATTTAACTTTGCCTTCATATTCTTTTGCAATTTCATCGATTACAGGACCAAGTTTTCTGCAAGGACCGCACCATGTTGCCCAGAAATCTACAACAACAGGAATCTGTGAATTTATAACTTCAGATTCAAAATTTGTGATCATTTAGTTCTATAACATTACCCATAATTTTTCTCCATATATTAACTAACGCTTTACAATATTATCATAGAAAAAACTTTTGTGCTATTATCGTAATGAAAGCTATTAGGGTAGGAAAATGGTAAGAAAAAAAGTAATAGAAATTGTTTTAGATACAGAAACTACGGGATTGGATTATACACGAGAAAAGATGGTTGAATTTGCAGCTGTAAGGCTTGAAAACGGCAAAATTAAGGATGAATTTCAAACTTTAATAAATCCAGAACAGCATATTCGAAAATCAAGTATTGCAATTCACGGTATAACTCAGGAAATGGTTGAAGATGCACCGACAGAAGCTGAAATTATGCCTAAAATTTTGGAATTTATCGGGGATTATCCTATAGTAGCACATAATGCGATTTTCGATTTTTCATTTATAAATGAAGCATCAAAAAGAGTTACCGGTGAAGAAATTCATAATGAACGAATTGATACTCAACAAATGTTTAAAGAAGTTTATCCGGAACTTGATGCGCACGGTTTAAATGCTTTAACTGAAAAATTTAATGTTGAGTTAAAAGATCATCATCGTGCAATGGGTGACACTATGGGGTTGGCACTTGCTTATCCAAAATTAAAAAAATTATATGTTCAAAAATACGATTGGGAAAATAAACAATTGGCAAATGTAGATTATCTGTTTGAAAGATATTTGCGTTTACAAAATACTGTTACAACTTTGCAATCTGAAATGCAGGATTTGAAATCTGTATTCAGACTTTATTTTGAACAGGGCGGCGCTCCTATAACTTCACAAGAAGGTGATATGCTGGTATTTAATTCAAAACAATCATTTGGATATGATTTTGAAGCTATAAAACCTGTATTAGAAGAAGTTGGCGCATTAGAAAAAGCTACAAAACTAAATACAGGTTTTATTGACAGACTTGCAAACGGGCATAGTCTTGACGAAGAAAAAAGAGAAATTCTAAAAAACGCAAGACAAGAATTAACAGAAACCAGAAATATTCAAGTGATTAAGAATAAATAGGAGAAAAAATCATGTTTAAAAAACTTGGAGAATTTTTTAAAGAACCTCCAATTGCAGAACCAATTCAAGATTCTGCAAAAGTGGACTCGATGTATAAACATTGGCGTTTGAGAATGTTCATCGCTTGTTTCATCGGTTATACAATTTTTTATTTGTGTAAGAAAAATATTGCAGTAGCATTACCTGGGATTATGGAAGAATTCCATTATTCTGCAACCGAACTAGGTTTATTAGGCAGCTCACTTTATTTGACTTACGGTGTTGGTAAATTTGTTAACGGAGTTTTAGCTGACGGATCAGACGTTAGAAAATTCTTCCCAACAGCATTATTAATGACAGCTTTAGCGAATATAGCATTTGCTTTAGCACCAAACGCAATTGGATTTTTAGGCTTAAGCCCAAAAATGTTTGCAATGGTTCTACTATGGACTTTAGCTTTCTTATGGGGTGTTAGCGGATGGTTCCAATCTGCTGGATTCCCTGCTGTTGCTAAAAGTTTAACTTACTGGTATTCAAACTCTGAACGTGGAACAAAATGGGCTGCTTGGTCTTGTTCACACCAAACAGGAACTTTCTTAAGTTTTATCATTGCAGGTTACATTGCTGCACACTTAGGATGGAGAGCAGCATTCTTAGTTCCTGGCGTATTGGCTGCTGTAACTGCAATTGTATTGTTCTTTACGCTTCGCGATAGACCACAATCTATGGGGCTTCCTGATGTTGAAGTTTATCGTAATGAACCTGTAAAAGTTCAATCTGAAGATGAGAAAAAAGAAGAAGATAGTATGTCTTATGTTCAAATCTTCAAAAAATATGTTTTATGTAACAAAACAATCTGGTTACTTGCTATTGCTTACGTATTTGTTTATATCATCAGATTCGGTGCAGAAGACTGGATGATTATGTATTTGAAAAATGCAAAAAACATTGGTCTTGAAAAAGCTACAGGTATGATTGCTTCATTACCTTTGGTTGGTATTGTTGGTACAATGTGTGCAGGTGTAATTTCTGATAAATTATTCAAAGGTAAGAGAGCTCCTGTTAACTTAATTTACTTAGTAGGTGTAATTCTTGCTATTATTGCATTGAAATTTAACACTATTGTAAGTTTAAATTATGTTATCATTGGTTTACTCGGGGCATTCACTTACGGACCTCAAATGATGATTGGCGGACTTTGTGCTGTTGAATCTAGTTCTAAGAAAGTTGCATCAGCGGCTTCTGGATTTACCGGAACATTTGGATATGTTGGTGCATTTTTATCCGCTACAGGAACAGGCTTCCTGGTTGATAAACTAGGTAAAAACGGTGTCCAAAACTGGGATGGAGCAATCTATTTCTGGTTAGTATCAGGTATTATTTGTTTGGTTATTTGTTCAATTCTTGCAATTGATGAATACAAAAAAGATGCTAAAAAAGATTAGATAAATAAACTTTTAAAGGCGCCGGGAAATTTTTCCCGGCGCCTTTTTTATTAAGCAGGTAGGTTATTTTTATTTTTATAATTTGTGTTAAAATTTTTTAGGAGGTTGTAATGAGAACAGCAGAAATTGAGAATGATATATTAGTTATAAAAGAAAGACAAGTTGAAACTTTAAACGGTCGAAAGGGTGCGATAGTAAAAGTTTTAGGTTGTGGTCTTTGTGGTTCTGATATTGTGAAACTTAAACATCATCTTGTGAAAAATGGTACTGTTTTAGGGCACGAAATCGTTGCACAAATTGTTGAAATTGACTCAGAAACACATTTTAAAAAAGATGATATAATTGTGACCTCTCATCATATACCTTGCGGTAAATGTGAATATTGTAAAAATGGCAATGTTTCTATGTGCAGACATTTTAAAGAAACAAATATAAGACCGGGCGGGTTTAGTGAATTGGTTTTTGTTTCAGAGGAACATTTGCAAAATGTTGCTTATCTTAAGCCGGAAAATCTTACAAATGAAGAAGCTTCATTTTACGAACCTTTAGGCTGTTGTATTCGTGCAGTGAAACGAGCTGCATTACGTCAAAATTCTACAGCACTTGTTATTGGGCTTGGGTCTATTGGGATTTTGATGGCTCAGGCTTTGAAGGCTTTTGGAATGAAGGTTATCGGATGTGATTTAATAGCCTCTCGTGTAGAACTATTAAAAGGACTTGGAATTGAGGCTTTTGTTTTGTCTGAAATGTGTGAAGGAATCAAGGTGGATGGTGTATTTATGACATCAGGCTCAGATAGAGCAATTGAAACAGCTTTAAAATTTGTCAGAGATGGCGGTAAAATTTTAGTTTTTTCAAGTACTCCTCATAATATGGGTTATGCGAATAATGAAATTTATTATCGTGAATTAACTGTTCTGGGAAGCTATTCTCCATCACCTGCAGATTTAAAAGATTCTTTAGAACTACTTGCTAAGAAAGAAGTTAAGGTGGCAGGACTTTCGACAATTTATCCTCTTGAAAAAGTTCAAAAAGCAATTAATGATACTGTTGAAAATAAAATTTTAAAAGCATATATAAAAATATAATTATAATAAATTATGGCGGCGGCTGAAAATCAGCCGCCGCCCCGCTTCCGCTCCTGTTTATATACCTCTGGTTTTTAGATGCTTTACCTATTTACCCCTTTGATGTATTATGCTTTTATGAAATCAATACAATATTACGGACCACAAGATATAAGATATGAAGATGTAATGGTAAAGCCGCCGGAAGATGGTGAAGTCGTTGTAAAAGTTATGGCAGCATTAACTTGCGGAACTGATGTGAAAACTTTTCGCCGCGGGCATCCTGTTTTGATTAAGGAGATTCCTTCAGGATTCGGGCATGAGTTTTCTGGAATTGTTGAAAAAGTTGGACGCGGAGTTGAAAACGTCAAAGTCGGAGACAGGGTTGTTGCTGCAAATTCAGCACCATGTGGTGAATGTTTTTATTGTAAACGTGAAGAGTATAATTTATGTGAGAATTTAAATCTTTTAAATGGAGCTTATGCTGAATATATTACTGTTCCTGCGCGTATTGTAAGCAAAAATATGTTGATTTTACCGGAAGGGCTTAGCTTTGAGAGTGCTGCATTTTGTGAACCTCTTGCCAATGTTGTTCACGGGGCAGAACGCACAGGAATCAAATCCGGTGATACTGTTGGAATTATCGGGATTGGACCGATTGGTTTGATGTTTGCCCGAATTGCAAAACTTATGGGGGCACGTGTTATTGTTGCAGGAAGAAATCCTATGAAGCTTAAAGCGGCCGAAGAATTTGCGCATGCTGATGAAGTTATTGATTTGAAAAAATACCCTAATCCGGTGAAAATTTTTAAAGAATTTTCAGATGAAGGAAAAGGATTGGATGTTGCAATAGAATGTGTCGGACTTCCTGAAATTTGGGAACAAATATTTGATTGCGTAAGACCTGGTGGAACTGTTCATTTCTTTGGCGGCTGTAAATCCGGTTCTAAAGTTACATTTGACACTACAAGAATGCACTATGGTGATATTAAAATGATGAGTGTTTTTCATCATACTCCAAAATATTTTAGAAAAGCTCTTGAATATATTGACTCAGGAGATGTCGAAGTTGAAAAACTTATAACCGCAACGCTACCATTAGAAAAAGTAGAATATGCAATGGCAGAACATATTGCAGGGCGTGCTATAAAATTTTTGATTTTGCCTAATAGTAAATAAAATATGATTTAGCTTGTAATTTTAGTTTGTGTGTAAGATAATATTGTCGTACAAAAGGATATGACATGTCAAATATTTTAGTTTACGAACTTGAGAAAAAGATTTATATAAATTTAACAAACAGATGTACAAATGATTGCATTTTTTGTTTGAGAAAAGATAAAGACGATGTTTGCGGACAGCAATTGTGGCTTGATACAGAAGATTTTACTGCAGATGATGTTATTGAACAGTTGAAAAATTTTGAACTCTCAAATGAAGTTATTTTCTGCGGATATGGAGAACCTTTACTTAAATTTGAGGTTTTAAGACAAGTTGCAAAATATATTAAAGAAAATTACCCTGCTATAAAGATTCGAATCAATACCAACGGGCATGCTAATTATGTTTATAAAAAAAATGTAATTCCTGAATTATCCGGTTTGGTTGATGAAATATCTGTAAGTTTAAATGGGGAATCTGATCAGGAATATGACAGATACTCTCAGCCAAAATTTGATGGAGCTTATGAAGAAGTTAAAAAGTTCATCAAATGTTGTTCAGAGGCTGGTATTAAAACTGTTGCAAGTGTTGTGGATGGTTACAAGGGCGAAAGGCTTAATATCGACAAATGCTGCCAAATTGCTAATGAACTCGGCGCTGAATTAAGGGTTCGCGAATGGATTCAAGGAGGTTACTAATGAACGTAAGTGCTATAAACTTCGGTAATAGAATAAATACTCCTGTAAATCATGAAGAAATGCAAAAGAAGGCTCATGCGCAAATACTAAAACATTACAAGGAAACAGGTAAAATTGAACCAGCGTTTATTGATTATTATAAAAATGGTGATGTGAAAATTACATTTATATCAGAAAAAGAGTTTTTTGCTAAACGCATCTTATCTGGTGTAAAGAACTTATTCAAAAGAGTAGTAAAAAAATAATTGTAAATAAAAAGAAAGGACGAAAAATGAACAGTAATTTAGACAAAATTATGAAACCAAAAGCCATTGCTGTTGTTGGTGCTTCTACTAAAGAACACACAATCGGCTCTGACATTATGAAAAGATTACAAGAATACAAATTCAACGGTAATATCTACCCTGTTAACCCTAAAGGTGGAATTATCGAAGGTTTACAAGCATATACTTCTGTAAAAGAAATTCCTGGCGAAGTTGATTTAGCAATTATCGTTGTTAACGCAAAATTCGTTTTAGATACAATTGATCAATGCCACGAAAAAGGTATTAAAGGTCTTTGTATCATTACTGCAGGTTTCAAAGAAACCGGTAAAGAAGGTGCAGAAGCTGAAAAAGCATTACTAGCTAAAGTTAGAGAATACGGTATGAGATGTGTTGGTCCTAACTGCTTAGGTGTTGTTAACACTGATCCTGAAGTTAGAATGGACGGATGTTTTGCAGAATCTCTTCCAGAACGTGGACATATTGGTTTCGTATCTCAATCAGGTGCTTTAGGCGGCGGTATTTTGAATATCCTTAAAGACCTTAACCTTGGTTTTGCTCAATTTATTTCAATTGGTAACCAGGCTGATGTTAATGCTGAAACAGCTCTTGAATACTGGGAAAATGAAGACGATGTTGAACAAATCTTGCTTTATATGGAATCAATTCAAAATCCTGCAAACTTCAGAAAATTAGCTTCAAGAATTACTAAGAAAAAACCTGTATTAGCATTAAAAGCTGGTAGTTCAGCTGCAGGTGCTTCAGCAGCATCTTCTCACACAGGTTCTTTGGCTGGTGCTGATAAAGCTGCTAATGCATTATTAAATCAATCAGGCGTTATCAGAGAATATTCTTTGAAAAACTTATTCTCAACAGCAAAAGTTTTTGCTAACTGCCCTATTCCAAAAGGTGACAGAGTTGCAATTATTACTAACTCAGGCGGTCCTGGTATTATGGCTACAGACGCTATCTGTGAATACGGTATGCAAATGGCTAAAATTACTGATGAAACAAAAGAAAAATTAAGAAGTTTCTTACCATCAGCAGCTTCAGTTAAAAACCCTATCGATATGATTGCTTCAGCTCCTATCGAACACTATAAAGAAACATTAAAAACAGTTATCGCTGATGAAAATGTTGATATGATTATGGTTATCTACTTACCATTCTTAGGTTTGAAAGATATCGATGTAGCTAAAGCAGTTATGGAAATTAAAGCTGAATATCCTGAAAAACCTGTTATCGGTGTATTCATGACTAAGAGTGAATTCTTCACAGCATTGTCTGATTTAGAAGTTAATATGCCATTCTTTATGTACGCTGAAGAAGCTGCTGATGGATTTAACAGATTAAATCAACAAAGAAAATGGATGGAAAGACCTGAAGGTAAAATCCCTGTTTACGATGTTGATAGAGAAAAAGCTAAACAAATTATCAAACAATCACTTGAAGAAGGTCGTGCTCAATTAACAACTCGTGAATCTATCGATGTACTTGATGCTTACGGTATCAGAGTTTGTAAATCAGGCTTTGCAACAACTGAAGAAGAAGTTGTAGAAGTTGGTAATTCAATCGGTTACCCTGTTGTAATGAAAATGACTTCAAAAACAACATCTCACAAAACTGATGTTGGCGGTGTAAGAGTTAACATTCAATCAGAAGAACAATTAAGAGCAGAATATCAAGACTTAATCGCTAAATTAACCGAAAAAGGCTTATTGACGGTCTTGAAGGTGTAATTATTCAAGAAATGGTTAAAGGTAACCGTGAAATGGTTTGCGGTATTGCTACAGACCCTCAATACGGACCAATGATGATGTTTGGTTTAGGCGGTGTATTCGTTGAAGTTATGAAAGACGTAACTTTCAGAATTGCTCCTTTAACAGATGTTGATGCTAAAGAAATGATTAAATCAGTTAAAGCATACAAATTGTTAGAAGGTGCAAGAGGTACAAAACCTGCTCAAATGGATCAAATCCAAGAAACTCTATTGAGATTATCTCAATTAGTTCACGATTTCAGCTTCATTGATGAGTTAGATATTAACCCATTGTTAATTTCTGAAAAAACTGGTGAAGGTATCGCAGTTGACGGACGTATTAAAGTTCGTTTAGAAGAAGCAATTCAAGCTATGGGCTGTGAATGCGGTTCATGTTGCGGATGCTGCAAATAATTTGATATGAAAAATTAGTAAAAACGGTATTTAGATAATTCTAAATGCCGTTTTCTACTATTATAACGAAATGTTAAATTGAAGTTGGAGCGCCTCAAGCTCAACTATAATGCACGATATGAAATGATATGATGTGGCGGGGCGGAGCAAAAATAATAATTGTCGTGTTTTAATATATGTGTAGGTTCAAAATAACAGAAGGAAAGGTGTACATATGGCAGAATACAATTATGTAGTAGGTCCGGTTAGAGGTAATAAACAAATTATTACTATTCAACATAGATATAACGGAGATGGTCAAACAGTTGTTTCAACTCCAGAAAAAGTTGATGAGTATGTTAGAAAAATGAAAAAAGCGCCAATGCAGGATGAATTGTCCTGTCTCGGTTTAACTGCTTTAGGTGGTGGATTAGGATTTCTTGCAAAATTTGTATCAAAAGCCAAAGATGCCGGTATTTATGGGGCTGCAATAGGTGTGTGTGCTGGTTTGTTAGCTGCTGTATTCACGCCGGGAAAACAAGAAAGGCTTACAAAGGAATTTTTAAAGAATAACGCTCAAAGTGAATAAGTTTAGATAATATATCAAAAGGCGCCGAACAAATTGTTCGGCGCCTCATAATTAGCGGCGGGTTTTGAGAATCAAAACCCGCCGCTTTATTATCTAAATTTTTTATTTAACTTCTTTAAAAAATTCATTTGTAATAAGTTGTGAATATCTGTCTTTTTCGTTTGCAGAAATTAGAATTTTATCGTTTCCTTTTTCATCTTTTACAACTGAAATTATACCTGAGATCTCGCCAATAGGAAGTTTTTTAATTTTTGCTTTAAATTTTACATATGGAACGGTTTGCCCATAGGATTTCATAGTACCTTTTTCAATTATTGTAAATTCGTCAACAGCGGCTGCCTGGTATTTAATTTTATTAATTGCAGCTTTAATTTTGTCTTCCGCATCAGGTGATTTAATATCTTCCTGTGTAAGGATTGTTTTTTTACCTGAATCAACAACAACCATTTTTTGTCCTGAAGCTTTGTGTTCAGCTAAAACTGCATTATAGCCAAGTACTCCTGCAGCTTTTTCTATTTCAAATTCTTTATTAATTTTCGAAAAGTCTCCAACTTTTTGTGCGCGTTCCAAAATTACGTCATGGCTTGGATTTACATAATTTTTGAACCAGGATTTGATAAGGTCTTGACCGCCGAATGCCATAAAGCCTACGACCACAACTGTTAAAAATAATGCTCTTGTTACGTTTTTTAAACAACCCATGTTGAAATCCTCTCGTGTTTATATCAATATTATAGTATGAGCAAACCTGAAATCAATCACATAAATAGTTGGGAAGTTGAAATAGAGGGCAGAACTCCCGCTATGAAGCATTATTTACAAATAAAAAAAGAAAACCCGGGAATATTGTTATGGTATCGAATGGGTGATTTTTACGAGACTTTTTTTGAAGATGCTGTAATTATGTCCAAAGAGCTGGAATTAACTTTAACCGGACGTGATGCCGGCGGCGGCTTGGGTAGAATTCCTCTTGCCGGAATTCCTATTAAGGCTGCAGATGCTTATTTGGAAAAGCTTGTTCATAAGAATTTTAAGGTTGCGATTTGTGAACAATTAGAAGATCCTAAGTTTGCGACAGGGCCTGTTGTGAAACGTGGTGTTGTACGTGTTGTAACTGCAGGAACATTAACCGAAAGTAATTTGTTGCAGCAAAATTCTAATAATTATATTTGTGCGATTTATAAGGATGAAAAAACAGATTTATTCGGGTTTTCTTATACCGATATTTCAACAGGTGAATTTAAGACTACGCAAGCTCCGTTAAATTTAATTATGGCAGAACTCGCACGTTTGAATCCGTCAGAAGTTGTTGCACCTAGTCTTAAACAAGATATTAAAGCCTTTTCAGATTGTTCCGGATGAAGTTAGTCAATCTTCCTGATGAAATTACAAAAAAATATAATTGCTCTAAAATTCCATCATCTGTTTTTGAAACTTCATTTGCTGAAAATAATTTAAAACAAGTTTTCAAAACTAAAAGCTTGGAAAGTTTCGGATTCTCAAAATACAAGCTTGGTTTCAGAGCTGCGGGTGCGCTTTTGGCTTATGTTTGGGAAATGCAAAAAGAAAATATGCCGAAATTTGATAGAATTGAAGCGTACGAACTTTCAGAGTATATGATTTTGGATGCATCAACAAGAAAAAATCTAGAGCTTGTTGAAACTCTGCGTGAAAAAAATAAATATGGTTCACTTTTGTGGGCAATTGATCGTACTAAAACCAATATGGGCGCAAGACTTTTAAAAAATTGGATATGTCAGCCCCTAAAAGATGTAAATGATATTTTGTCACGTCAAAATTCGGTAACCGAACTTGTTTCAAATGAACAGGTTAGATATGAGTTAGGGGATGCATTAGAAAAAATTTATGATATTCAACGTCTTGCTACACGTATGAGTAATGGCTCCGCAAGTCCAAAAGATTTTGTAGGCTTGAAAATATCCTTAAGTATGTTGCCGCAGATTCTAGATGTAACTGAAAATCTTAATTATGATATGTTCGCTTCTATCCGCGAGTACCGTGAGGAAATCTCTGATTATGTTAATTTAATTGAAAATACAATTGTCGATAATCCGCCTATACATTTGAAAGAGGGCGGAATTATCAAAGAATCGGTTAATGGAGAATTAGATTATTTTAGAGATCTTTTAACAGGTGGAGAACAGTGGCTTAAAAACTTTGAAGAAACTGAAAAAGAAAGATCCGGAATTAAGAGTTTGAAAATCGGCTATAACAAGGTTTTTGGGTATTATATTGAAATTTCAAATTCATACCTTAATCAAATTCCGGAAGGTTATATCAGAAAACAAACTCTTACAGGTGCTGAAAGATTTATTACTGATGAATTAAAAAGCATGAGGATGATGTTTTATCTGCAAAATTCAAATCAACAGAACTTGAATATAAGATGTTCTCTGATTTTAGAGAATATTCAAAAGAATTTGTTTCAAAAATAAGAGAAATTGCAGATTGTATAGCAAAAGCTGATGTACTTGTTTCTCTTGCTAATGTTGCGATTGAAAATAATTATTGCAAACCTGAAATTGATGATTCTGATGATTTTTTCATCAAAAATGGCAGACATGCAGTGTTAGAAAAAATCTTGCCGCTAGGCGAGTATGTTTCAAATGATTTGGAATTAAGATCTAATTCTACAGATTCAACCCAATTTATGATTCTAACAGGTCCAAACATGGCAGGTAAATCGACTTATATGCGTCAAAATGCTTTGATATTGATTTTGGCTCAAATTGGTTCCTGGGTTCCGGCAGATCATGCCAAAATTGGGGTAGCTGATAAAATTTTCACCCGTGTTGGTGCTAGTGACGATTTAACCCTTGGTCAATCAACATTTATGGTTGAAATGATTGAAACATCATATATTCTAAACTCTGCAACTGATAGAAGTTTTATTTTACTTGATGAAATTGGACGAGGTACAAGTACATACGATGGTGTTGCAATTGCGTGGTCTGTAGCTGAATATATTGCAACAAAAATTAAAGCAAGATGTATTTTTGCTACTCATTATCATGAACTTAACGTAATGACTAAAACTTATCCGCAAATTAAAAATTATCGAATAACAATTTCAGAGCAGAATGGAGAAATCGAATTCTTGCGAAAAATTGTTCAAGGAGGCGCAAGCAAGAGTTACGGTATACAGGTAGCGAAAATGGCAGGGCTTCCTAATGCTGTAATTAAACGTTCTGAAGATTTAATGTTAAAAATGCAAAAAGATTTTTCAAATAACCTTGCATCTCGAAAGAAAATGGTAAATAATGGGGATGAAGTTCCGCAATTGTCATTATTTGGTTTGTAAAGATTTATGACATAGTGGCAAAATTGTGAATTTTAGTGTTTTCATAGGAACAACAAGGAGTATAAACTATGATGAAGGTAGGACTCGATAATCCGGTAAGTGTAGTTGATAATATAGCATCATCTGTAAGAAGGACAGCAAATGAGGTTGTAAATAGTACTTATGATGATATTGATAATGTAATTCCTAATGATGTGGTAGATATAAATTCTAAAAATGACGATAAACAGCTGCCAGATAAACAGCCAAAAACTTTTAAAGATAGAATAGCTAGTGTTTGGAAATTCTTCTCGGTTACCAATCAGATGGCAATATCTTCGTTGAAAGGCTTGTTCTATGGCGCGTTAACAGGTATTGGACTTTTGGGTGGTTCGTGGTTGTTTAATTCTCTTCCAAAAGCTTTCACAAAAGAAGGTCCGAAATTGAAAACGGTTATTGCCCACCCTCTTAAACATATTGGAAAATCAGGAAAAGTTATTGCGGGAATTGGAGCTGGTGTCGTTCTTGGGTATCAACTTGTAGCAGGTAAGATGGCAGCAAATCAAAAAACAGCTGTAATTGATCATAAGATGAAAACCGGTCATAGAGATAAATAAATTTAAATCGGCGCCAAATTAAAAATTTGGCGCCGATTAATTATTAATATTTCATTTTTCTATCAATTTCTCTTTGCTGGTCTTTTTTGGCAAGTGTTTCGCGTTTGTCGTAAAGTTTTTTACCTTTTGCAAGTCCGATTTCAACCTTTGCAAATCCTTTTTGGATAAACACTTCAAGTGGAACTATTGTATATCCGTCTTTTTTTATTTTTGAGTGCATTTTAAGAATTTCTTTTTTGGTTAAAAGAAGTTTTCTTGTGCGTTCTGCTTTGTGATTGTATCTGTTGCCTTGTTCATATGGCGAAATGTGACAATTATACAAGAAAATTTCATTGTCCTCAATTTTGCAAAAGCTATCTTTCAAGTTTATTGCGTTTTTGCGGATGGATTTAATTTCCGTTCCGGTCAGGACAATGCCTGCAATATATTTTTCTGATATTGCATAATCGTGAAAAGCTTTTCTGTTTGTTGTAACTACTTTTTTGTCCATAAAATGATTATATCACAGAGTTTTTAATTTTGACCTTTCTGTATTTATAATTTTGGCTAACATTTTTTCAAGGATTTTTATTTTTGTATTAAATTTATATTTTCCATATCTGTGTGGGGGTTCGTGATAGGAAATTGAATTCGTGTAATAGTTTTCAATTAATCTTTGGTATTTTGTTGTGTTTTTATACGCATTCTGTTCTAATTTTAAACTATATCTAAAAAATTGAAGGCAATCGATTTGTTCTTCAACGGAGCGTTTTTTTAGAAATTCATTTAAAGTTTTAATATTCAAGTTTTCTTTTGTGTAGATTTTCTTGTTATAAAAATCTCCAATAGAATATGTATCATATCCTTTATTAATAAGATTGTGGATTCGTTTATTGTATTTAGGGTTTAAAAGATGATCAAAAAAATGGAAAATTTCATGCATAAATGTTTTGGTTGTCATTTTTGAGATCTTTTGGCTATAAGGATTAAAAGGTAAAAATAAAGCATATCCAATTTGTTCTTTATTTTCATTATAATTTCTGCAAATCATTCCGCCATTATTGGAGCTTTGAAGTGTTTCAATACCAATTTTTTCTCCTGCAGTTTTTCTTATAATTGATGTGAATTCTTCTGCGCTTATATCACCTTTGACGAATGAATCTTTAATATTTTCAAAAAATTTATCAGAATATTCTATAGCTTTTTGAATTCGTTGTTCAGGAGTACCTTTTGATATTTTTAGTGGAAATTGGGATTTTGTAGTATTAATACTTAGTTTCAGCATAATGTTTATAATAACGAAAAAAATCTTTTTTGTTAGTTATATAAAAAACATTTACAATAATGCGATTGTGAGAATTCTGTTTTTTCAGGATGTTCTATTTTGCAAATATCCATTACAAATGGACATCTGGTATGAAATTTACAACCGCCTGGAAGATCTTCAGGGCTTGGCAGGTCGCCCTTTAGTTGAATTTTTTCTTCATCTTTATTGCCATTTAGTTCAGGTACAGAGCTTAGTAATGCTTTAGTATATGGATGTTTTGGCGAATTGAAAATTTCTTCTGTTTGGCCAAGTTCTATAATTTCACCAAGATACATTATTGCAATTCGATCTGATAAGTATTTTATTACACTTAAATCGTGAGAAATAAATAAAAAAGTCAGATTATAATTTTCTTTTAATTCTTTTAAAAGATTGATTATTTGAGCCTGAATACTAACGTCAAGCGCGCTAACCGGTTCGTCTGCAATTATAAATTCGGGGTCTAAGATAAGAGCTCTTGCGATGGCAATTCTTTGTCTTTGCCCGCCGGAAAATTCGTGAGGGTAAAGTTCAAGGCAATTTGAATCTAGCCCTGCTTTTTTGATTTTGTCTTTTACAATAACATTTATTTCTTCTTTTTTTAGATTTGTATTAATTTCCAATGGCTCTCGTAGAATTTCGCCGATTTTCATTTTAGGGTTAAGGCTTGAGTACGGATTTTGGAAAATCATCTGAACCTTTTTGTAGAAATTTTTCAACTCATCGCGGGTAGAAATGTTTAAAATATTTTGTTCATCAATAAGAATCTCGCCGGATTTAGCCTCAACAAGTTTCATAATTGTTTTAGCAAGAGTTGATTTTCCGCAGCCAGATTCTCCTGCAATTGCAAGGATTTCGCCTTTTTTTATATCAAATGAAACATCGTTTACTGCGTGTATGGTTTTAACTCCGCCAAATATGTTCTTTTTTGAGCGGTAGACAACTTCAAGATTTTTAACTTCTATTAAATTATTTGTCATAGCGTGATTTTAGCTTATTTTTACAGAAAAATCAATTACCTGAAAAGAGTTTCAAAAATACCTTCCGAGTATGTTGGGTGTGCAAAGCAGATTTCTTTTAACTTTTCTATTGTAATATCATTTTGCATTGCAATAAGAATCTGATGTAAAAGTGCTGAAGCTTCAACAGATACAATGTGTGCACCTACTATTTTGCCTTTCTGGCTTAGTAATTTTATAAAACCTTCTGTTTCATTGTCGCAGTGTGATTTGCCAAGTGCAGAGATAAGAATTTGTGATTTTTCAAATGTTCCGGGTTCCAAATCTTGTTCGCGTTTTCCAACCCAGGCGATTTCCGGAGTGCCATAGACGACACTTGGAGTAAGTTCTTTATTAAATGGAATATTTGTAACTGTTTTTATTGCTTGTTTTATTGCAAAGTGTGCAAGTTGTATTTCTCCTGTCATATCGCCAATGTATGTCACATTTTCAATTTTTTCGCATTTGTTAGGAGTTCTGCCGATGGCAACGAGGATTCTTTCAGGAGTAATTGTTTCTCCGTTTGAGAGCATAACTGTATTATTGTCGATTTTTTCAACAGATGTGTTAGTGTAAAATTTTATTTTTCTTGTTTTAAAAATTCTTTCAATTCGTTTAGAAACTTCTGTATCTGCAAGTGGTAACAGATGTGGTGCCAGTTCTACCAGTGTTGTTTCTACCCCGAAATTAGCCATAATTCTTGCCCATTCGATGCCAATGGCGCCAGATCCTATTATTGCAATACTTTTAGGTAACTCTTGAAGATTTAAAATATCATCTGATGATAAAATAAATTCGTGGTCAAATTCAAGTCCTTTTACTATTCTTGGAGAAGAACCTGTTGCACAGATTATTTTTTCACAAGAGTACATTTCATTATTGGCAAGAATTTCTGTTGCTGAAACTATTTTAGCTTCTGCATTGATTGTAGTAACTTTCGCATTTTTCAGGGCAAGTTCTATTCCTTTTTTTAATTTTTCGATTGTCTGGTTTTTACGTTCAATTACTTTTTGAAAATCTACTTTTACATTTTCTGCGTATATTCCGCAATTTTGACAGTTGTTTAGCTTATAAAAAAGTTCTGAGACGTGGATAATACTTTTTGTAGGGATGCAGCCTTTATTCAAACACACACCGCCGATATTATCTTTTTCAAAAAGTATAACTTTTTTACCGCTTGCAGCAGCGTGAAGTGCTGCTGTGTAGCCAGCTGGTCCTGCTCCGATTATTCCCAGATCAAATTTTTCTGTCATTGGTGCTCCTTTGTTTTAGAGTGGTTATTCCCCTCTTGTGTAAATTCGTGGTAATCTTACTTTTAGACGGCACGTAAGTTCATAATTTATTGTATTTAGAATTTTTGCCCATTCATCTATGGGGTGAGTTTCGTCAAGCAGGGTTATTACATCGCCGACACGCGCTTTGGTATTTGTAATATCAAACATCATCTGATCCATTGTAATATTTCCAACCTGTGGAACTTCAATACCATTAACTGTTGCTTTTATTTTGTTTGAAAGAAGTCTTGGCACTCCATCAGCATATCCAATTGGAACTGTGGCGATTGTACGTTCTCCTTTGGCACTATATGTGTGACAATAACTTATACCTTCCCCGTCTTTTGCTGTGTGAATATTGACAATTCTTCCTTTTAGGGAAATTAGTTGTTTAAGGTTTGGTTTGTGAAATTCTTTGTCTGGATAATCAGGATGAAGCCCATATAGAGCAATTCCGACTCTTCTCATATTAGAATTAGGAACATCATAACAAATTGTACCTGCGGTATTTAAAATATGTAATAAAAGACCATCAGTGTTAATATTTTCAATTACGTGGTTCCATTTGTTGATTTGTTCTTGAGCTTTATCTGTTTCTTCAGCAGCTGCAAGGTGAGTAAAAATTCCTTGAAGATCAATAAAATCAAGATTTTGAATTTCTTTAATAAATTCGACTCCATTTTCTGCTCGAACACCGATTCTATTCATTCCTGTATCAAGTTTAATGTGGACTTTTGGTCGTATTCCTGTTCTGTTAAAAGCTTGTTCACAGGCTTTTATGTGTTCTTTTGAGAAAATTGCTATGCTCAAATTATTTTTAACTGCGCTTTCTACAGCCCAAACGGGAACAGCACCAAGAATTAGGATTTCGCAGTTGATTTTTGCCTGTCTCAGGTCAACACCTTCGTCAATTGAAGCAACACCAAGCATATCAATTCCGCTTGCAAGAATCGTTGGAGCAAGCATTACTGAACCGTGCCCATAAGCGTCGGCTTTAACTACTCCAAGAAGTTTAACATCTTCAGATACATTTTTTCTGATTTCTTTTATATTGTGTTCAAGGTTTGAAATGTCAATTTCAACCCAGGCATCGCGGTGAATATTTATGTTTGTTTGTCTCGTGTTTTTCATAGCAGTTTTAGTATAGGACAAAATCTTTTGGGCTACAAGTATTGAAATATCATTTAACTATTTGATACAAGTTTGACAGTACTGTGGTAATATTTATATAATCAGTTTATTTAAAGGGAATACGAAATGGAAGAAATTTTACAAAATATTCAGCAAATTTTGGGGATACCTGCTTTAGTAATAAATCAATGTGATTTACCGGATTATATAAAAGAAGCATTAATTTCAAGTATTAATTTTATACCGTGGCTGTATTTTTTGTATTATGGTATAGAGCTTTTGGAACGTTTTTTCTTAAAAAGATTTACTATGTTTATAAGGTTAGTAAAAAAATGGGGTCCTATTTTCGGGGCTGGAATATCAGTGATTCCGGAGTGCGGTTATCAGGTAATAGCAAGTACTTTGTATTCTAGGAGAATGATTACGCGCGGAACATTGCTGGCGTTTTTAATTTCTTGTTCTGATGATGCTTTACCTCTTTTGTTTATGGATTTTAGTAAAGCTGTTGTTATTCTACCAATTATTGTATTAAAGGTAATAGCAGGTATTATCGTAGCATATGCAGTTGATATCGTGTTTATGTTTCAGAAGAATACAATTGAAGATATGAATGCTATTAATATCGATTTGAATGAACCCGGCTGTTGTCATCATAAAATTAGCACGGCAGAATATCCTCCATACTGGTGGATGCATCCTATGACTCATACATTTAATATGTTTGTGTTCACGGCTCTATGTTTAGCGTTTATTAATTGTGTAATTCATGGGTTTGGGTCTGTTGAGAATGTCGCAAACTTTATTATGATAGACTCTCCATATCAAGTTGTCGGGGGTGCAATTGTCGGTTTGGTTCCAAATTGTGTAACTTCAATATTTTTGGCACTTGCTTATGTAAAAGGTTTGATAAGTTTTCCAACCCTTCTGGCTGGACTTACTACCACTACAGGTTTAGGGCTTATGACACTTGTAAAACGTAATCATAAACATAACAATGATAATACTCTCATTACTGTTATATTATTAATAACGGGTATTGCGCTCGGGTTGTTTGTGTATTTTAATATGCAGTTAGTTTCAATGATACAGGATTTTATTAAATAGGAGTTATTATGAAAGAAGTTTTTCAATCAATTTTCTCAGGTTTTAATTATATAATGTCGCTTCCCGAGCATTTGATTGAACCTTTGGAATTCCTGCCGGAATTCTTGAAAGATGCGTTAATTGACAGTTTAAACCTTGTTCCGTTTTTGTTTATTGTTTTTATATTAATTGAACTTTTGGAACATTATTTTACAAAAAAACGACATTTGGTTGTGTTTTTTATGAAAAAGATCGGTCCTGCTTTTTGGAAGTTTATTTGCATCAATTCCTCAGTGTGGTTTTTCTGTAATTGCAAGTACTTTGTACACAAGAAGAATTCTTAGTCGAGGAACCCTTTTGGCTGTGTATCTTGCAACCTCTGATGAAGCCATTCCTGTATTAATTTCTGATCCGGCTAAGATATATTTAATTTTGCCGATTATATTGATAAAAGTTATAATTGCAATACTGGTTGGTTATGCCGTAGATATTTTTGTTGGTTACAAGGCGAATGATCCAATTCCTGAGGACTATTCTGAGCACAAACATTCGCATGAATGCTGCGAAAGCCGCAGGTTAAGAGATGCCATTAGAACAAAAGATTTTTGGATTCATCCTGTAAAACATACGTTTAATATTTTTATTTTCATTTTAATTGTTTCAGTTATTTTAGGTTATATTATAGAAGCAGCCGGAACAGAAGAAGCTCTTGCAAAATATTGTTTAATGAATTCTCCATTACAGCCGGTTATTGCTTCTTTGATTGGTTTGATTCCAAATTGTGCAATATCTGTAATGCTTACACTATTATTTATTAAGCATACAATAAGCTTTGGATCATTAATTGCGGGATTAAGCTCTGCAGGCGGTCTTGGTTTGTTATTATTGCTCACCAAAAATAATGACAAAAAAGATACAACTATAATTATTGGAATACTTGTTATTGTTAGTTCTGTTGTCGGGTTGATTTTACAGTATGATCTTTTTCATATAAGTAAGTTATTTGGAATTTTTGGAATGCAAATTTCATAGAATAGGAGTTATATGACTGAGAAGTTTAAAGAAGCTTTTTCTTATCATCAAAGTGGAAAACTAACGCAGGCTAGAGATTTGTATTTAGAAATCTTAAAGGAAGAACCTGAGAATGCTGAAGTTTGGGATTTACTTGGAGTTTTATACTATCAGATAAATGATTATATGGAATCTGAGTTGTGTATAAAAAAAGCAATATCTCTTAATCCGCGGCTTTACTATATAGAAAATCTTGCAAGACTTTATCTTGATAAGGGAGAATTCAAAGCTGCAATTGCACTTTATGAGGATCTGGTTAAGGCAAAAGAAAGTTATGAAAATTACTTTAATCTTGCAATGGCTTACAAGGGTAAGCATGACTGGGAAAAAGCTAAAGAAACTTATCTTAAATCAATAGAGATTAATCCGAAAGGTTATGAATCATATTTTAATCTTGCTTATATCGCGTTGAATGAGAATAAGCCGGAGCTGGCGATTGAATGTTATCAAAAAGCACTCGAAATTAAACCCGATGATTGGGAATCTGTTTATTTTCTGGGACTTGCATATATGCAGACTAAAAATTACGAAAAAGGATTGGAACTTTTTGAAGCAAGGCTTTGCAAGCAAAGTGCGATAGTTTCCCAGCAGAAAATCTATCCTAATTTGATGAAAGAAAAACCAATTTGGCAGGGAGAAGATTTAAAAGATAAAGTTCTTTTTACTTATTATGAAGCAGGCTTTGGCGATATGTTAATGCTTTATCGTTTTATGCCGGTTTTAACTTCAATGTGTAAAAAAGTTATTATAAAACCTCAAAAGGAACTTGCCGGTCTGTTTCGTGAGAATTCTTACGGGGCTGAGATTATAGAAGTTTTTGACTTTGAAAAAGAAATTTATTTTGATTATCACATTCCATTTTTGAGTGTGCCGTATGTTTTGGGCTGCAAGTGTGATGATATGTTTATACACCATGATGACGGGTATTTGAAGCCAAATCCTGCCAAAGTCGCTTATTACAAGGAAAATTTCTGTAATAACGATAAATTTAAAATTGGTATAAAATGGCAGGGAAATACGTATTACGATAGAGAACGCGTATTGAATGTTGAGGATTTTTCAGGGCTTTTTGATTTACCAAACACTCAGTTTTATTCTTTCCAGACGTTTGACGGGGCTGAAGAGTTTGAAAAAATCAGGGAGAAAGTTGTTGATTTAGGTTCAACATTTAATAATTTTTCTGATACGGCAGGTGCAATTGAAAATATGGATTTAATTATCTCTAATGATACTTCTTTAGTGCACCTTGCAGGGGCTATGAGAAAGCCTTGTTGGGTGCTTTTGCCGTATATTTATAATTGGCGTTGGCATACTGATTTAACCAAATGTGATTGGTACGATAGTGTTAAAATATACAGGCAAAAAGATCACGGAGACTGGCAAAGTGTGTTTGAATCTGTAGAACGGGATTTGAAAACATTAACCGCTACAGGAAACTAAATTTTCCAGTTCTCATCACCCGGATTTTCAACCCAAACCACAGTCACTTCCGGTTGTTTGTAGAACGGGTTAAACCAGTGGCTTTCTTCCGTGAAGTCTATTATTGCATTATAATACGAGATTCTATCTGCAATCTTTCGTGTGTAATTTAATAAATCTGTCATAATTTTCCTAACTATCATAGTAATTATATTCTTAGCGATTATTTGTCTGAAATAATCCCCGAAAAGTTTCGAGTTCAGTTTTTTATATTCGCCAAACAGACTAATCCCACATCTAATTGTGTTTTTTGCATAAACGATTTAAAAAAAATCAGGAGGATTTTATGAGTAAAAATTTAAGAGGATCAAAAACTGAACAAAATTTAATTAATTCATTTGCCGGAGAATCTCAGGCAAGAAATAGATATACTTATTATGCAAAAATTGCAGAACATGAGGGTTATGAACAAATCGCAGCGATCTTTTTAGAAACAGCTGAAAATGAAATGGAGCATGCAAAATTATTCTATCGACATATTGGTCAAAATCCTTTGGGTCATGTTGACGGATTTTATCCTTTTGAAATAGGTACAACAGAAGATAATTTGAATAGTGCGATTGCTGGAGAAATAGAAGAATTTGATGTTTTGTATCTTGATGGTGAAATGACAGCCAGAGAAGAAGGTTTTGAAGAAATTGCAAATACTTTTCATAATGTTCGAATGGTTGAAGAACACCATGCAAAGCGCTATAAAGAACTTTTAAGAGTGTTAAAAGAAGGTACGGTTTTTAATAAAGATATTGAAACAATGTGGATTTGCAGAAAATGCGGGTTTATACATCACGGAAAATCAGCGCCGGAACATTGTCCAAATTGTTACCATCCGCAAGGGTATTTTCAAGTTTTATGTGAAAAATACTAGAAATGGAGGAGTATTTTAGATGTACTTATTTTTGATATTATAATATAATAGTTATAATATGAATAAAAAGTGGAAAATTGCAACATTTTTAGGTATTCTAACCGTTGCCGGCGCATTTTATACGTGGGGAATTCCTGCTGTTGTCAATATTCAAGCCAGAAAACCTTTTATTGAAAAAACTATATATGAAACATCCGGATATCGTGTGAATATTGGAAATCCAAAATTAACGATGGGATGGTTCCCTTCTATCTGGATTAGCAGCGATAATATTTCAGTATTGAATTCTGATAACTCAAAAGCTCTGTCAATTGATAACCCAAAATTGAAGCTTAAACTCTTTCCACTGATTCGTAAAAAAATAGAAATTTCTAAGCTGTCAGCGACAAAAGAAGATGTTTATTTCGTGTTTACGAAAGATTCTCAATTCCTTCTTGGTGAGTATTCTTTGAAACAAAAAAATAAAAAGGATTCAAAATTTACTCTTGCCAAAATGGATTTGAATCTGGGCGAATATAATATTTATCTTGATGATCAGAAAAATAATCAGAAGGCAAGTTTGCGTGGTAAATATTTCAATAACGGGGAATATATTCATAATAAACAGGCAAGATTTGCAACAGAAGGTGTTATAAATGTTGGTGGAAAAGCTACCGATATTTTTGCAGATGTTGATGTAAATCTTCCTATAGATAGACTTTCAGAAAATAAACTTAAAATTAATGGAAAAATAGAAAACTTTGATTTGTCATCAATTTCTGAATATGTAAAAATTCTGTCTAAAGGAACGGTTAGTTCATTAAATGGAATTGTTGATTTTACAGCCGAAACAAATCCTGATAAATTTGGTCACAAGACAATAAATTCTATATTGGAAACCAAAAATCTTTCAATAATAGGAAAAGATATATATGAATCAATAATTTATCCTGATAAGCTTGTAGCAAAAATCAATTTCGATACTATTGAAAATGGTATTAATTTTGAAAATACAACAATTGATGCCGATAAGCTTCACGCTGTTGTTAATGGTAAAATTTTTGATCTTGGTGCAAAAGTTCCAAAATACAATATCGAAGCCGAAGTAAAAGACACAAGGCTTGAAAATGCAGTTGCGATTGTTCCTGGGTATGAGGCTTTGCTTCCTGATTTTAATTTGTACAAATTGAAGCAGCACATTTTTTATGGTGATGGTGAAGGTAAAGTCAAATTTGTAGGGCAGGGAAATCGCCCAAATGTTACAGGATATGTGAAATTATCAGATGCTTATCTTACACGTCCAATGAAAGGTGCACCGGCTAATGCCAATATTAATATGGAATTTATTGGACAAAGAATGCTTCTTGATGTTTTTGTTCCGGCAGCAAATAATCAAAGTGTTACAGTCAAAGGTGATATCAAAATTGACGGTTCAAAGTATTCCGAACTTGAAATAAAAAGTACTGATAACGTTGATATGGCGCCGGCTCAGGAAATTCTAAATCCGCTTCATGAAATTCTAAAATTCCAGTTAGGGCCAGTCCCGATTATGAAAATTGCAGGAAAAGGTTCAATCAATATGCGCTCTGCCGGTAAAAAAGTCGATCCGCATATCTGGGGGACAATTAAATTCAAAGATGTTACTGCTTCTTTCAATGAAATTAATCATCTTGTGTTGAATAATGGTTCAGGTGAAGTGCTTTTTAATGATACGCAAACCACTTTCAGAAGTTATAAAGCTTTTGTCAATGGAAAACCTGTCGAAATTAAAGGTGATTGTTCTGTTTTAGGTAAATTGAATGTATATGTTACAGCAAAAGGACAGGATGTAAAAAATCTTATTAAAATCATTAATGATTCACCGCTTTTAGTTGATGTGCAAAAAGTTATAGAGCCATTCCAGAAGCCTGATGGAATTGCAGATGTATTTTTGCAAATTTACGGCACCGCTAAAAATGCGGAAGAAGTTGTATTTAATGAAGATTTATTCTCAAAAGGTACAATAACACTACATAATGCTAAAACAACATTACAAGATACATATTTACCGTTTACCGGGGTGAATGGGGTTGTAAATTTCGATCAATATGATTCAGATTATGATGTTACCGGCATGATTAGAGGTTCTAAGGTTCATGTTATCGGTACCGGTTCTAATAATTTGATCAATTTGAAAGCTTATTCTGATAAATTCAAGTTGAATGATATATTTGATACCCTTCATCCAGATATGGTATTGCCGTATAAAAAAGAAATGGGAAATCTTGATGTGTCTTTTACTGCAGCTTATAAGGGAATTGCAGAAGCCGGACAATTGGATTATAACAAATTGAAGGTCGATGGGAAATTTATTCCAAATATGTCATCTACAAACCCGATAAAACTTGATGGCGGAACTTTTAATATTAAGAACGGATTTTTAAGAACTTCAACATTAAAAGGTTTATTTAATAATAATCCGTGTACTTTATCATTTGTTGCAAAAGATCTTGATCAAGAAGATATCAATATTACAGAAGCTGATTTTAATTTCAAAAATTTCGACGTAAGTTCAGTGAATGCGATTAAAAATCAAATAAAACTGCCGAAAGAAATTGCCTCCGAAATTGATAATATTACTGATATAAAAGGTATTATTGATATCACAGGTACAGTAAAAAATAATAATATTTACGCAAATACCAATCTTAAAGATACATCTTTTGTTTATAAACCTTTTGGCGCAGTTGTCAGGGTATTAAATGGCAATGCGAATATGCGCGGTGATACATTATATCTTGATAAGGTAAACTCTCGTGTAAGTTCTATGCCGGTATTTGTTGATGGAAAAATAACAAATGCTTACACAAATCCCAATTTGAATCTGGCTGTAAGTTCTAAACTTACCCAAATATTTTTTGACAGATTGTTTAATTCAAAAACGGTTTATCCGGTTAAAACAAAAGGCGATATTAATTTATATACAAGATTAAATGGTACATTAGACGCGCTTCGAGCAAAATCTACTCTTAATCTTGGTGAGAATTCTTCAATTTATTATATGGGTGCAACAATTGCAGGTGCCCCTACCGGAGCCTTTAATTCCGAAGGGATGACAACTAATCCTGTGTCAATTATTTCAGATGCTGTTTTATATCCGAATAAAATTAAACTAAATTCCCTGCAATATAATCAAACAATTACTTCACAAAACAAGAAGAAATCCGTTCAAAATCAAGTTACAGCATCTGGTGAAGTTTCTCTGTTAAAAGATAATGTAGTCGCTTTTAAAGATTTCAAAGTAAAAACAGAAAACCCGACTAATGCTCGTATTTTCAATGTACTATTCAAAAAACCGACAATAAAACAAGGTGTATTTACGTCAGATTTGCTAATAAATGGAACGTCAGAAGCTCCTTATATTCTAGGTTTCTTGAATGTGAAAAGTATTGATATCCCGCTTTTGGATGCAACAGTAAGAGATGTAAATATAGACTTTAAAAAAGATTTTATTTATTTTACGTCAAAAGGTGTTGTTTTAACAAATGATATATTGATGGATGCAAAAATTGTCAATAAACCGTCAATGCCAGTTGAAGTGGAAGATATAAACGTTCAAATGGAGCAGCTTGATCTTAATGTTATATCAAAAGCGCTGGATGATTTTGATGCTGATAACACAAGAACAAATCAGTTGAAAACATCAACACCTCAAGTTTTACCACCTGAGACACTGATTATAAAAAATGCTCAAATAAATGCTGATAATGTTCTGATCAAAAAAGCTACAGCGACTGATTTTAAATCACGTATTACTCTTGATAAAGATCAAGTAGTTAGGGTTGAAAATTTTGGCTTTAATATTGCAAATGGTTCTGTAGATGGAAACATATCATATGACTTGAAAGATTTTAAAGGCTCAGGTGCAATGAAGATTGATAAAGCAGATGCTCAAATTATTGCCGAGAATTTCTTTGATATGCCCGGTCAAATGTATGGTACCGTAACCGGTGAAATGAACGTTGCCTGTACAGGGTTTTCAAGTATTGATTGTGTTAATACGCTATCAGGCAATGGTAAGTTTAATGTCGCAGATGGCAGAATGCCAAAACTCGGTTCTCTTGAATATCTGCTTAAAGCCGGAAACCTTATTACAGGCGGAGTTACCGGACTTTCAATAAACGGTATTATCGATTTGATTACACCATTGAAAACAGGAAACTTCAAAAGTATTAGCGGTGATATTCGTGTAGAAAACGGGGTTGCGGAAGATATTAATGTTTATTCAAGCGGGGATGATCTCAATCTTTATATGACAGGAAAATACAATCTTGCAACACTTGTTGCCGATATGGAAGTTTATGGAAGTCTTTCAAAGAACTTCTCTACAATACTTGGCAGGATTGCAAATTCTTCGCTTAATACCCTGTTTAATACTATTCCAGGTATTAATATCAATGAAATTAATCCGAAATCTACAAGTAATATTAATAAAATTCCTAATTTCGATAAAACAAAGACTTTACGTGTATTTAAGTCAGAAATTTACGGTGATATTAATGGCAGTAATTACGTAAAATCTTTCCGCTGGATAAAAGACTAGAAGTTCGCCGCGTAAGGTTAGTTTCGCGAGCATTGGGGGCTGCTCACTGGACTAGTTAATAAATTCTTTCACCTGTAACTATATCAAATTTATACATGTCATTTTTATTTATAGAGATGTTTATTGTTTTGCCAATTTGAACTTCTGAATCCAATTTTGCAGAACATTTACGCTCTCCAATATTAAAATAAGCTATTTTTTCGCTGCCAAGCATTTCTGATATTTCAACATCAACTGTTAATTTAATATCTCCATCAGGTTTATTCATTTTTTCCGGACGAACTCCGTATAAAATATTTTCATCAAGTCCTAAATCTTTACCCTCGATAAAGTTCATTTGCGGCGAACCTACAAATCCAGCAACGAATGTGTTTTTAGGGTTGTTATATATTTCATCAGGTGTATCAACCTGCTGAATATCACCATTATTTAAAACTACAATTCTATCCCCCATAGTCAAAGCTTCTGTCTGATCATGAGTGACATAAATAAATGTTGTTTGTAATTTTTCATGAAGTTTTTTAATTTCAGAACGCATCTGTACTCGTAATTTAGCATCTAAATTTGATAATGGTTCATCCATCAAGAAAACCTTTGGATTTCTTACAATTGCACGACCAAGAGCAACACGTTGACGTTGTCCGCCTGATAATTGTTTTGGTTTTCTATCTAAATATTCACCCAAATTCAATATTTCAGCAGCCTCCTGAACTTTTTGCTCAATAGTTTTTTTATCAACTTTACGCATTTTTAACCCAAATGCGATATTTTCACGGACTGTCATATGCGGATAAAGTGCATAACTCTGGAATACAAAAGCGATATCTCTATCTTTCGGAGGAACATTGTTTACCTTTTTATCTCCAATATAAATTTCGCCATCAGTAATATCTTCTAACCCGGCAATCATTCTCAACAGAGTTGATTTACCGCATCCTGAAGAACCGACAAGAACAACAAATTCTTTATCTTTTATTTCAAGATTAACGTTATTAATTACAGTTTTACTATTGTCGTAAGTTTTTCTTATATTTTTTAGAATTACGTTACTCATTTTGATCCTTTTCTATAGGGAAAATTATTTCGAATTTTGTACCGTTTTTAACTTCTGACTTAATATCAATCATGCCGTTAGTTCTTTTGATTAGGATACTTGAAGTTCCAAGATTCAATGCTCTTAGAAGATTTTTTTTGCCTTTGCCAAGCTGGGCATAAGGTTCGCAAAGATATTTCATTTCTTCTTCGGCAACACCTATTCCAGTATCTCTTAGCGAAATTTGTATAAAGGATGTATCTTCATTTGGATGTGATAATTTTACATATATGAAGCCTGTTTCTGTCATATTTAATGATGTTTCAAGAATATTTCTGTATGATGTCTTAACTGCATTTATATCACAGTAAACATTTCTTTTTTCTAATGAATCATAGTTAATATCAAATCCAAGTTGTTTTTCTGTAAATACTTTTTCAAATTCTTTTGTAACGGATTTTAATGCTTCAATTATGTCAAAGTTTTGATAATGAGGTTCATAAATTGAAGATTCTGCTTTCGAAAATTCCAGAAGTTTTTCCATAAAATAATATGATTCATCGGCATTGGTTTTAATGATTTTTATATATTTAGCTTGTTTTTCTGACAATTCACCGCCAAGACCGTCAAGTAAACCTTTTGCAAATCCGCTTATAGAGGTTAATGGAGATTTAATATCACCTTCAAGTTTAACAAGCATTGCATTTTTTTCATTGTTAAATAATTGTGTCTTTTCATCGTTCATTATTTCGTTTGTTAGTTTTGTTAAATCGCGAATACTAACACAGTATCCGAACATTTTTTCTGAACAATTCATTTCTATGTAAAATTGTCGTCCTAAAACAAAAGCTGTTGATAAAACAGGTTTTTTATTTTTTAGAGATATTTCAAGCTGCTTCATGCCATCTGTAATAAAGTTATCTATATTTAACTCATCATTGTTGCCCAGATTGAACATGTCCCGTGCTTTTTTGTTGAAATTTTTGATGTTTCCTGTCTTGCTGACATAAATAAGTGCATCAGGCAGGTCATTGATAGTGCTGGATGCAGTAAGATTCCACCATATGTTTTTGAAAACTTTAGCCAACTTCATAATTTGCATTACATCCTTTTATAGTATATAATACATCATAACATGAAAAATGAATGAAAAAATACATGTAAATTTTTGTAATTTTTTTTAAGAAAAAGTAGCAAAAAATATTATTTAGGTGTTTTCTAAACAAAAACCAACATGACGATAATAGAGAAAACAATAATTTTCTGAAAGTAAGGTGATACTATGAGAGAAATCGACAACAACAGTATTAATAGCTTAAACTTTAAAGGTATTCAAAAGGCATCCAATGACGGGGTGGTAAATCCGGAAAACCAATCAGTTTCTGCTGAAGCAGAGACCAAAGAAATCAAAGATTTATCAAATATGCCTGCTGCAACTTTAGGTAAATCTCAGATTGCCTCCGATTCAATTGAAAATGATTTGAAATTTTTGGAAAAAAATCCAAAATTAGTTCAGGAACTAAGTGCTGCTATTGATAAATATGCCGCAACTCATAGTGAAGATGATACTTTAAAAATGATTGAAAAAATGCATCAGGAGTTTGTGGCTAAAAAGTAGGCTTTGTGCGATATATTAAAAATCTTGAATGATAGCGAAGGCGCCATAAATATTTATGGCGAGAATCATTTATCCCGAAATATTTACCCCTTAATCATTGGCACTTGTTAAGAAATTAACAAGTCCTTGAAGCCCAAGTTTATAACTATCTGATTTTAAAACCTGTAATTTGTCCCACGCAAACATCCGCAAACATTGAATTGTGACGAAATTCTTCACGTTTGTAAATATTTGAAATATGTACTTCTACTGTTGGAATTTTTACAGATGTTAAAGCATCTCTAATTGCAACGCTTGTATGGGTATAAGCACCGGCATTTAGAATTATGCCATCAAAATTTCCCAGAGCATATTGGATCTTGTCAATAATTTCACCCTCGTGATTACTTTGAAATATTTCTATATTAATGCCAAGTTCAAAAGAGTATTCATAAAGCTCCATTTCAATGTCTTTGTATGATTTTGAACCGTATTGCTCTGGTTCTCTTACTCCAAGCATATTAAGGTTTGGACCATTAATAATTAATATGTTTAAATTCTTTTCCATAAAGGTATTATATTACAAAATTTGTTTTTATACTATACTAATCATAAAGAAAGTTGGAATTATGAGTTTATTTTCAAAGATTTTTATAAAGCGCGGTAATAAGATTATTGTTCACAAAAAGGATGGAAGAACTAAAGAAGTAGCTTTTCTTAATGGTTTAGAAGTTAGGTTTAAAGGTAAGAATTCAACTGTTGAAATTTGGGAGCCGTATAATTTTGTTAAGAAAATCGGTCCTAATAGGTCAAAAATATGTATTTATGGAGATAATAATTATATTAGTATCAAAAATAATAAGCGTTCTATTCATTCCTTACGTATATCTGGTATTAAAGATAATAATAATGTTCAGATCGGTAAGGATTTCTTTTCAACAGGAAATTTGCATATTGAATTTGGCGGATGTTCTAATATTGATTTGAAGATCGGTGATGAATGTATGTTTGGGCAAGGTGTTAGTCTTATGCTTTATGACTGTCATAAGATATTGGATGTAACTACAGGTAAACAAATTAATAAGCCGAAAACAGGTATTAGTATTGGTAATAGGGTTTGGCTTGCAAGAAATGTTAGAGTCTTAAAAGACGTTTCTATTGCAGATGATACGGTTGTTGCAACCGGTAGTGTTGTAACTAAAAGCTTCTCTGAAAATAATGTTATTCTGGCAGGGGTTCCTGCCAAAGTTGTCAAGAATAACATTAGCTGGAAAGTTTAATCGTCAATTTAGAGGTTGTTGATAGTGCTCGAATGTAAATTTTTGTAAAAATTTACAACGTTTTTGTAACCAATTTGACATGATTATCATATCATGCATGTACAAACTATCCCAAAATCTCCTCCCAAGATTATTGTTCAAGTCGCAAATAGTTGTGACTTTTTTTTTGTCCTCACCGGACTGGGTATTATGCTACCAATAGCTTTGAAATTTGAAGTGTGTGCTTTGTGGATAGCTTTGTAAGACGTTGAGCCTCGACGCAAGTGTGAGTGTTGCCGTTTAATGCGAGGCGGTTCCTCGCCGGACTGGGGACAAAACTTTACCCCTCAACACTCATTTGAGACGAAACCTCTGCAATAATTCTTGCAATGTCAGCCCCGCCTATTGATATCTCAAGTAGTAATGGAGCATATAGCAAAATCGTTTCTCTATAGTTCATTGTCTCAATATCAATTACATTAAATTCGATAAAGTCATCACCTACAGAAATGAGTTTTCCATATTCTCCTCCTGTAGCCCAACGGATAAACATATACTGATTTTCGTATTCTTTTAATTTTTCTACTAATTTCATATCCTAACCTAAAACTCTCTATACTTATTATATTAGTGATTAATTTTATGATGTCAAAATTTATACCACAAATGTTTTTACAGATCCGTCCTGATGGTACAAACCTCCACCGCATACAGTTTCTACAACTTTAAGGACAACTTCTCTTGGGGCATCTGTTTGGTTTATTGTAAACTCTTGACCGGTATGTTTTATCTTAAATATACACTTGCTTGTTTGATCTGCAGGAACATATAATGATGCGATTTCATTTTCAAGAAGTATTTTCATTTCATCTTCTCTATCTTTGGCTTCTTTTAGTAATTCATTATAGTTGCCGCGGATTGCAATAATTCTGTTTGAAAAAATATGTCTGCCATCGTCTCTGAAGAGTGCTTGGGGTTGGAAATTGCATCTTGTTGTAAAACTCATTTTATGCCATAGGATGTTAACAATTGCTGTAGATTTTAGAGAGTCAGATTCTACATATATGTTTTGAGTTGTAATACCGCGTGATGAAAAGGATTGTTTCAAATTATTTGAAACAAGATCTAAGCAGTCAATCATACGGGAAAATATATCATTTGTGTTGACTGTAGAATGCTGGTAATCCAAAAATTGTTTGTACATATGAGAAGATACTAATTCAACTCTTTCTTGAATTACGATATCTTTTTTTGTCGCTGTTTCCGAGTTATCAAAACTTTCAAAATTATTTAGCAATTTCGTTTCCTTTTTTATACCATATTTTTAAAATAAACATGTTTTATTGTAAAGATTATATATCTTTTCGTAACAAAATGGAATACATATACAGGGTTATAAATTTAGAAAAAGAGTTGAATACTAAAGTGTAAAGCCATTTGTGCTACAGTATTCTGTTAATAAATTTTTATTACGATCTATTTTTTCACGCAAATATGTATTTTTGGTTGTTTGCAGGACTATTTCCATAGCTTTTTCGTACATTTTGGCTGCACCTTTCAGATATTCATTCTGGTTTTGAGATTGAAGGCTGCCCAAATCCTGATAATATTTACCATATAGCAGATAGATTTTAGAACATAAATCGTTCATATTGTATTTTTTTGCAAGAGCAAGACCTGATTCAAGATTAATTTTTGCACTTTCATAATCTGAAATTTCCATATATGCTTTTCCAAGCAGGATTTTTAAAAGTACAATGAAAAATGTGTTATTTATCCGCGGATTTTGGGCAATTTCAAGTGCTTGAGAGGCGATATCTATTGCGTTTTTAGTACTTTCTGTAATCATTGTTGCTTCTGCTATTAAATACCAGGAAAGCAGTGCGCCGAATGCAAGTTTTTTGTTTGCAAAATATGTAACCTGATCATTGTAAATATTAACAGCTCGTTTTGCTTGTTGTGATTCGTAAAAAGTTTTGCCAAGTAGTGTTTTGAAAATATTTTTCAAAAATTCACAACCTGTATCGCCTGCTGTAATGGTCGCGTCAAATAGAAGTTCTTGTATTCCGTCAAATTCGTGTTTGAGGAATTTGTTTATTATATTTAGCAGATTACAATTATTAATAATTTCAATACCATTTTTATTCAATGATGAAATATCTAAAAATTCGGAATTAAATCGATTGCCGATATCTGATAAGATTTCTTGTGAAGTTTGAAAATTACCTTTCATTGTATTTGCATAGGCAAGTGTTAATTTTGCTTTGCAGATAAGATCTTCATCAGTAATTTTGTGTTTTTCAATAATTTCAAAAAGCAAAGCAAGAATTTCAAATGATCGGTCGTTTCCTTGTAGTGCAAGTGCAATCCCAAGTGAAAGGTATACTCTTAGCCATGTATCATATAAAAATCCCATAGGAATGATTTTATTTAAGCGTGGATGAGACATATTTGAATTGATGACAGGCATGATTTCATTGTCAATAAGATTAACAACTTCTCCGCAGTTGCCAATGGTAAGCAGTGAAGGGAGTTTTGATGCTTTGATCATAGCACCTTCAAGTTCCTGGGCAGGGGTAAGTTTTTTTAATACATTGTCAATACATTCCACATCTCCGAAATAGTTGCCAATTTTTTTGCAGCAAAGTGCAAGATAACCCAATAGTTCAATTTCTTTTGCTTCATTATTTTGGGATTTTGCATTTGATATGGCATCAGGAAGGTAGTCGATAGCTTCTTCCGGATCGTATTCAGTTAATAGCTTGCCTAATCTTTCGCTGATATTGTACCTTATCGCAACTGTCTCGTTTTCGTTAAATTCGTTTAGAAGTGCAAGGCATTGTTTCTGAGAAATTACATAGAGATTTATATCGCCAATGTAAGAAGCAAGGCGGGTTGTTTTGGTCCAAATATCAAAAGCCATGCGGTTTTGTTTGAGATTATGTGCAATCATTGCCATTGTGGCGTTTGTGTTGAGGTTAAATACGCTTATCGCTTTACCGACTTTAACGTTGAGATCCTCAAATGTCGAATCTGTTTGGATATTTGTTAAAATAGTTTCCCAGAGTAACAGGTTGTTAAATTCATAAAAAACTTCATTATACGGGCGCACAAAGTTTGACTTAACAAGGTATGACATTATGTCATTAAACTCTTGATTTTTATATCCAAAAATTTGTTTTAATAATGCAAGATTAAGTCGATCACCTAATATTGCTGCTCCGCAAAGCATTTTGTGAGCTTCTTTATTGAAGTTTTTGAGTGTGCTAAGGCGCTCTTTTATTAAATCTGAGAATTTGTTCGGCATTAAAAATGCTTTATCTGAAATTTGGCAGTCAAAGCAATAGCTTACCGCCTGTTCCACAAATGCCGGATTTCCTTTGCTTTTTTGTAAAATGATTTCTTTTTCGCGATCAGAAACGTATGTGCCGGCTTCTCCTGTAAGTTTTATATTTTGTTCAAGTTCTTCTCGTGAAACCGGAGCAAGGTGAATATCGCAATATGCTTTTAGTTCTTTTTTGTCTACTCCGAAGTAACTGCTTACCGGTTTATGGTCTTTGTAAATAGCAATGAATTTCAGATTTTTCCAATTATTGTTCCGGTTGATAAAATTGGTCAAAAATTCTATGGAAAATCCGTCAATAAAATCAAAATTATCAACTACAAATATAAATCTTCCAGTTCTGCAAAACGCGTCAAAGATTTTTATTAAAATGTCATAAGTTTTTTTCTTATTAATAATAATATCTTCGTAGTTTCCGTCTTTTGAATTATACAGAAAGTTTAAAAAATCGGTGATTTCAGATGGTGAAAGAAATCTGAATTCGTTATTGAAAAAGTCTTGCGCATCTTTTTTTAACTCATCATTATTTACATAGTAATTAGGGAGTTTAAAAAGATTTAAAAGCATATCCTGAATAACTCCTCCGGGAGTGAGTTGGGTTAATTGTGTGCATTTGCCGATACACCATTCAAGGTTGCTGTTGTCGAGATTCTTAATTACTGATTTTAGTAGTGTGGTTTTTCCGATACCTTTTTCGCCTGTAATTGAAAATATTTTCTGGTCTTTATTTTTTAGTCCTTCTGTAAGGATTTCAAGTGCTTGACTTCTGTTATGAAGGGTTGGAACAAATTCCAGATGATTTTTTTCTTCTTTTGTTTGGGGCTGCGGGGTTAGTTGAGGGGAATCACCGAAAGGTGAACCACATTTGCGACATTTTTTGGCAATGGGGAAATTAATACTATGGCAGCGCGAACAGATTTTTAACAATTCTGCTGCACATTTTTTGCATACCATTGTACCAATGGGGTTAACTGTATTGCAATGATTGCATAATAAACCTGTCCGCGTTTTACAGTACGGACATTTTAATGATGAATCCGGAATATTCTTTTTACATATAGGACATTTCATAGTTTAGTTAATAACGTTTTTAACTTTTTCCATCAATTTGAATAATCTTTTTGAAACTTCTGATTGTGAAATACCTAATTCTTCAGAAATTTCTTTCTGTGTCATGCCTTTATCATAGCGCAAAGTATAAATATGTAAATAGTCTTTATCCGGATTTTCTTCATCCATCTTTTTTACTGTCTCTGCTACAAACGTCAGCAATTTCTTTTTGGATAACTATATCTTCCGGATTTTCAGGAACTTTAACGTTAGAATAACTGATTACAATGTCTGAGTAGTCAATTGTTTTGGATTGTTCAATTGAAACTTCTTTTGTTGACATGTATCCGGTTCTGGTTCGGCGAAGTCGTCCTGAATCTTTCAATACGTTAATAATTGAAGTTGTCACAACCCGTTTTAAGTATGCTTCGAGTGTTGATTCTGTTTCAACAGCATTAAGTATTGCCACTGAACGTTTGCAGGTTTCATTAAAGAAATCTTCATACAAATCTTCATTGTTTGGATATTTGCGGTCATTTTTTATTATTCTATTTATTAAATCTATTTTATCTTGTGTAAGTTCCACAACGTAGCTTCCTCTATCTTACTATTTAGTATAGCATATTTAGAAATAAATTTTAAGTATCACTGTAGTACTTTCGTCGTTACCCACACTATGAGGGGCTTTCAATACCTTCAGTGTTTGGTTTACAGTTTGTAACACAATTTTATCGATTTGTGTAGAGCCGCTTGATACAATAATTTGTGAAGTCTTGAACGAACCGTCTTTATTGAATGTTACGCTTACTCTTACTTGATTTGAATAAATAGGATCAGTTGCAAGTAATAGATCGCTTCCAAGTGATAATTTTAAACTTTTTCCAACTGATTGGAAGTATTGCTTAAATTGTTGATTGTAGGAAATATAATCAGGAACTTCCCAGGTTAATTTTTTGATTTCAATAAATGATGTAGCCGGCATTTTTTTAGCAGCAGGAGCAGAAGCTGTTGGTTGTGCTGTATTTGCTGTTGCCGGTTTGTTTTTAGCTGCTGGTTGTTGTGTTGTAGAAGCTAATGCATTAGTATTTTCATCCATGTTTACAACATTATTAGGGTCAACATTAAGTGTATTAGTGTCTGTTATGCCGTTTTCAGTACTAGTAGGCACTGTATCATCGGTTATTGGTTGTGGAGAATCCTGAGCTGGAGCTTTGAACATTTTTGCAACGCTAAAACCGATAACACCAACAAGTGCTAACGCAATAAGTGTACCAACAATACCAAGTCCAACGCCTAAACCTGATTTATTTTTTGTTCCTGTGCCTAGTCTGCCAGGAGTTTGAAGTAAAGCTGCTCCAGGTACTTTATTTTCTTGATCGTAAATACTTTCAAGAGATTCTGGGCCTTCAAAAACTGTTTGTTCAGGGTTATTTATATCAATAGGTATTTCTCCTGCCTGGAATGTTCTGTCACTAATTACTCTTGAATTTTCAGTTGTTTCAAATGTTTGTGCAGCTTCAAGTGCAGGTTCTGAAATCAATACTTCATCTGTAATTTCTTCCTGTACAGTTTCTTCAACAGGAGCTTGTTCAAGTGTTTCAAGGTCGTCAAAATCTGTATCGTCCAGCCACTCTTGTTCTTCTGTTGCTATTTCTTCGTTTTGAAGTTCTGTTTCTGTTTGAAGTTCTTCTTCAATATCTTCTATTGTTTCATCAGATTTGTTGATAGTTTCTTCTTGATCTGTTTCAACTGTTTCTATTTCTTCTGTTTCGTTTGCAAAATTTTCGAAGTCTTCAAGTGAAATCTCATCAAACATTTCAGAAGGTTCGTTTTCAGCATCTGTAATAATGATTTCTTCTGTATTTTCTGTAGGATTTTCAGTTTCATCAAAGGCTTCTATTTTATTTGAGTTTTGGAATGCTGGAATATCGTTTAGATGTTCTTCGTTTTCAAGGTTTTCTACTTCCCCAATATCAAAAGCGTCATCGTCAACAGAAAGATCTGTTAAATTCATTTTCATACCAATATCTACAAGATGTTCTTCGCCTGCTGAATTATTTAAATCTAAGTCCATTCCAAAGTTGTCAATTGAAGATGTGCCATCATCATTAATTGTATAAGATGATAGATCCGGCAGATCCATTCCTCCAATTTCGGGTTCCAAATTAAGGTTTTCTATATCTTTAAGAGGTTTGGTTGGAGAATTTATATCTGTAATATTTGACAAATCAACTATTTCGTCGGTATTTTCGGTAAAATCTTCTGTTTCAATTGTCTCCATTGTTCCGATATCTATGGTTTCCTGTTCGAAAACTTCTTCTTCGTATGTTTCGACTTTGTTTAGTTCTGACAGATCTGTAGGACCATCAAATTCGCCTGATAATTCAGCTTCCAGATCTGCATCTCTTTTTACTGCAGATAATGTTCCTAATGCTTGAATGTGCTCGGGAATTTCTGTTGTGTCAGGTGCGATATCAGTTTTAGCGTAGTCAATTTTGTCAAGTCTTTTTTGTTGTTGTTCAATATTTTGAGCAATAACATTATCAATCACATCTCCGGAAACGGAAGCTAATTTTATAGCTTCGTCAGAAGCTTCTGTAGTAATTTCTTCGCTAGCCTGTGCTTGGTCATTTTCTTCTGATTCGTTAGTTTCATCAGCTTCTTCAATTTCTTCAAGTTCTTTTGTAGGTTCAACTTCACTTGTTTCTTCGGTGTCAGGAATTTCTAAAGTTTCTGTTTCTTCTTTCGTCGGAAGTTCCAGTGATTCGCCGGTGACAGCTTCAGCTGCAGCTATCCCCATTGCGCTTACTGAACCTACGGCACCTGCAATTACTCCAGTTGCTTCTGCTGTAATTATACCTGTTGTCTCAATTTCTTTTTCTGCGATATTTTGTCCGATTGCTGCAATTGTTTGGTCAAGTAGTGAGTCAACTGATAGATCTAGTTGCGGAGTAACAATTGGTTCTAAATCCATGCTTGGTAAATCTTCTATTACTGGATCAGTAATGGTTTCATTCACCGGATTTTCAATTGTTTCTTGAATGATAGTTTCTTCTTCTATTGTTTCATCTTTTGTTTCATCTACTGGCTCATCTACGGGTTGTTCAATGAGTTCAGTTTCTTGAAGTTGTGCTGTCGCTTCTTCCATAAGATCTGAACCCAGCATATCATCGCCAAGGTCAATATCTTCCATATCAAGTAAAGGTGAACTTTCAATATCTATGCTTAACTCATTATCTGTAGAATCTTGAGTTTCTTGAGGGGCTGTTAGAGAATCAATTTCTGTATTTGCTTCTTCTGTATCAGGTTGAATCGCAATTTCTTCTGTATTAATTGAATGATTTTCTTCTAAGATTTCTTCTTCTGATGAATTTTCAATTTCATTTTCTTCAATTAGTTCAGTTTGTTCTTCTTCTGGTTCTTCTATGTTTAATTCTTCATCTAATGATGGTTCTTCTAGTTGAATTTCTTCGCTTATAGAGTCTGTAGCTGTTTCTTCAGAAGCTTCATTAGTCTCAATATTAGTTTCAATTTCAGCAGGAACTGAAATTAAGTTATTCAAAATATCTGAGAGTTCAGGTGCAGCACTATATGATAAAGTTTCAAAGTTATCAAATTCAATAACGCTTTCTCTTAAAGCTGAATCTGTAAGCAAAAGATGTAAAAGCTCTCTTTTATCATCTTCGGAAATGTTATGATCGGCTAATGAAACAGAAAGTTCCCTTCCTTTTAGGAAATCTTCTTCTGAAAGCTGTTGTAGAGTTTTTCCAGGGAAGTTTTTGATAAATTGAGTAAGTTCGTTTGGACTTGTTAATTCTTTTTCAGAAATGAAATAATATTGTGAGTTTTGTTTTTGTTTGTCGATTTCGGAAGGTTTAAAAAATCCAAGGAATTCAGCCTGTTTAAATTCTTTATCGATAATAACAACAGCATAAATATCCGGAACAATTTCAAGATTAAAATGGCTTTTTGGAATAAAAATTTGTTCTTTATTAAAAACAACACGTACATCAATATGAATGTTTGGTAATAAAATATCTGCAATATCTATAACTTCAAGTATTTTTGAAATTGAGTGAATGTTATGTAACTCAGAAAGGTTAAAGCCTTCTGAAGTTAAATATTTAGAAATGATTTCAGCTCCCAGAGTGTTTAAATATGCTTTATTTTTAACCTCTCTGTTAACAAAATTTCTAGACATAAATTCAGCCTCAGTGATGTTTTCTTTTTCTATATATATTAATGTACCTTGTGTTTGTTCCATTTTTAAATTCCTCCCTCTACACATTAATAGATAGCACGGGAATTTAAAATATTCCAAAATTAATGTAAATTTTTGTAACAGTTGTTTGCAAAAATGAATTATTCGGTCAAAATTAATACATTAGGAGTTTTATAGAGTTTGTAAATCAATAGTGTGTAAGGAGGTTTTCTCATGATGTTAAGTCCAGTCTCAAATTTAAATGTAAGCAGAGTTCGTTTTGCAGGAGAAGGTGCTGCAGCAAATCCATTAGAAAGAGCGGGTGCTTATTCTAGACAGGCGGAAGAAGTTGTTACTACAGAAGCTAAACCTGAAAAAAAATCAACAGGTAAGACAATGTTAAAATTAGTAGGTGGTTTGGCGCTTATTGCAGCTGGTTTAGTAGGGTTACAAAAATTTGGTGCAGTTAAGGTTCTTGAATCTACAGAAGGTACAACTTTAATGAAAAAAGCAGGTCATTATTTAGCTAAAGCAGGTGAATTTATTGGTAAATATACATATGATCCTGCGGCAAAATTATGTACAAAATTATTCAAAGGCAAAGCTGCTTCATAGTTAAAAGCGAGAAAACCTGAAAATAATAATACAAAATAGGCATGAACTGTGTGTTTATGCCTATTTTGCTTGACGAATACAGAATAATATGTTACAATAATCTTGTTAATTTGCATTACCCGTTTAATTGAGTCGCTTGTTATGTCAGAAAGGAAATTATATGACATACAGTGTGCCGTATTCTTTTGTCCCCGGGACAAAAGCCAAAGCCGATGAAGTTAATGCTAACTTTATTGATCTTTTAAATAAAATTGAAGAAACTAATGGACGAATAGATCAGGCTAACGAAAGCCTTAGCAATTCAAACCAGGAAATTGCCGAAAAAATTGAAGAAATTAATGCATCTAAAGTAGATTTAAGCTTGTCTAATATTGATAGCACAGCAAAAGCTTTATTTAATAATAAGGCTAATGCTGCAGATATTGATGGAGTCTGGACTTATAAACTCGCTACGGTATTAAGTGGTAACCAAGCTACAGGAGTAACTAAAAAAGTTAGTTTGGCTTCTTACTTACCAAATGATGGGAAAAGATATGAAGTGTTAATGAGTTTAACTGTCCAAACGTCTAATTATTGTTATATGTCAATGAACTCCGATATTATTACAGCAACGAATATTCCGTGTATGCGCTGTAAAGGAAATCCGCAATATGATTCTGGACTTGTTATTATACCTGTAGGGAAAGGCAGATATGTTAATTTTATAACAAGTACTTCTTGTGCAGGTACAAATACATTTTGGAATCAGGCTATAGGTTATAGAAAGGTTAGATAATATGAAAAAATATATATTTTTGGAAAATGGAGAACTAAATGGCTGCGGAGAATGTATGCAGCTTACAGAAGGTGTTGAAAATATAGAAGTCTCAGAAGAAATCTATAATAATTATATGAAAGATAATTTATTATATATTTATTCAGATGGCAAAATTGTTGAAAATCCGGATTATGAAACAGAAAAACAAAAATGTTTTATAAATGAACGAATAACTGAAATTAAACAAGAATTAAATGATTTGGATATCAAACGAATTCGAGCAGTATGTGAAACTGAGATGAAAACAGAGCGCACCGGTGAATCTTGGCTGGATTATTATAATTCGCAGGTTTATGATTTGCGTGTCGAATTGAAAAGCTTAGAAGCTCAATTATAATAAGAAAAATGTTATGATTTGTAATAGGTATTCCTTTCAGGTGCGCGGGCTGCCAAGTATTGGCTGCCCGCGCGCTACTTTTTTATTTTTTTGTTATAATTTAATAAATATAGGAGAAGAATTATGGTAGAAATTAGAGAAGAATTTATAAATCAAGCAAAACACATTGCACGAAATGCAGAAGTTTTACCTGGCGGAATTGAAGAATTAGCGGCAAAATTACAACACGCAGCAGATACCAATACTCCGTTAAGAGTTAAATCTGGGTATGGATCCTACAAGACCTGATTTACATTTGGGTCATACTGTTGTTATGAGAAAGTTAAAAGAATTTCAAGCTCTTGGGCATAAAATTGTTTTACTTGTAGGTGGAGCTACTGCAATGGTTGGAGATCCTTCCGGTAAATCAGAAACCAGACCGGCTTTGACAAAAGAACAGGTTGATGAAAATGCTAAGACTTATTTTGAACAAATGTCTAAGGTTATTGATGTGAAAGATGCGGAAGTTGTTAATAATGCAGATTGGCTTCATAAAATGAGTTTTACTGAATTGTTGAAGTTATCCGCTCAGGTTACTGTTGCTCAGATGATGACACGTGATGATTTTTCAAAAAGATATGCAGATGGTAAGCCTATTTCAATTGTAGAATTTTTCTATCCATTAATGCAGGCATACGATTCTGTAGCAATTGATGCTGATATTGAATTAGGTGGAACTGATCAACGTTTTAATACTTTACTAGGTCGTGATATTCAATCGGCTTATGGTAAAAAATATCCGCAGCTGGTTGTTTTATTACCACTTTTAGAAGGTACTGATGGTGTTGTGAAAATGTCAAAAACTCATCCTGAACATTGTATTTCTCTAACTGACAGTGCAAAAGATATGTTTGGTAAATTAATGAGTATTCCTGATAATATGATTACACGTTACTATAGTTTGCTAACTGATGCTACTAAGGACGAACTTGAAACTTATGATCGACAAATCGCAGATGGTTCAATAAATCCGCGAAATATCAAAATGCAATTGGCGCATCAAATTACATCAGAATATCACGGTAAAGAAGGAGCAGATGCTGCGCAGGCTGATTTTATCAATGTTGTTTCAAATAAAGGAATTCCTGATGATATTCAAGAAGTGAAAGTTGAGCAAGGAAAAAGTTTGTTAGACTTACTTGTTGAATTAAATTTTGTCGCAAGTCGTGGAGAAGCAAAACGCTTATTCCAAGGCGGTGGAGTCAAAATTGATGGTGAAAAGATTACTGACCTGTCTTATACACTTTCATTTGATGATAGTGTAGTATTGCAAGCAGGTAAACGTAAATTTGCTAAACTTGTCAGGTAGGTTTTCATATGTTAAGTGTTATAAAACGCGGAATAACTAAAGTTCATGAAGATATAAAGGTTATTTATGATAATGATCCTGCAGCAAAGAATATTTTGGAAGTTATTCTTTGTTATCCCGGATTGCACGCGCTTGTTGCTTATCGTTTTGCGCATAGGCTTTATAAGTGGAAAATACCTCTTATTCCGCGAATTATTTCCTATTTGACACGAATTGTGACAGGAATTGAAATCCATCCGGGAGCACGAATTGGCAGACGTTTTTTTATTGATCACGGTGAAGGGGTAGTTATTGGAGAAACAACAATAATTGGTAATGATGTATTGATTTATCAACAAGTTACCTTAGGCGGAACAGGTAAAGAATCAGGGAAACGCCATCCTACTCTTGGTAATAATGTTATAGTAGGGGCTGGCGCTAAAGTTTTGGGCAGTATTGTAATCGGAGATCATGTTCGAATTGGTGCCGGATCGGTTGTCGTAGAAGATGTTCCGGAGCGTTCAACAGTTGTCGGGATTCCGGGGCGGATAGTTCATAGGGCAGTTATTGATGAAAATGGAAATCTGATGCACAATCGAATTCCAGATCCTGTAAGATGCGAGATAAACAAACTGAAAGCCGAAATAGAGGTTTTAAAAAATAAAGAATAAAATTACTGGGCGCCGCCAATACTTGGCGGCGCCTTATTTGTAAATAACTGTAACAAAATTTCTTTTGATTGAAAAAGTTTAAAATTAAAATTTTTCTTATATATAAAGAGAGATTAAAAATTATGACAGTTGTAAACAATTTTAGTAATCGAGGTGCTCCGTCGGTCCACGAAGGACGTACGAATATTTGGAACAAGAATCACAACCATGCCGTAGAAAAACAACAGGCATCGCTTTTTAGCGGATGCTGCCCTGGGCATAATCAAGGTTTGGCACCACCTCCTATGATGGGTGGCTCAATTTTTGGTATGCCAACATTCGGAAACTTTGGATTCGGATCGGGTGTCGGGTTTGGAACTAATTTTGGTTTTGGGTCTGGCATGGGATTTAATTCAGGTTTCGGATTTGGTCAAGGATTCGGTTTTGGACCCGGGTTTGGTATGTCAAACTCTTGGGCTGCCGGTAATGTCGTTGGTTTTGGTTTAGGGCTTGGAATAAAATTTGCACCACAAATTGGTAATTTTGTTAAAGGATTATTTAATAGAGCATAAAAAAGAATCTACTTACTGAGTAGATTCTTTTTTGTTTCTTAATTCCAGAAGCGAATTTATTGTTGTATTTGTGAATTTTAATTCTTCTGTTGTTAATTTCGTTATATTATAATTTATTTTTTGGAGTAATTTATTGTTTTCTGTGTTTTCAAATGTAAATAAGTCTTGAAGGTTTACTTCTAGTATTTCTGCAAGTTTTATTATATTTTTTAGTGAAGGGAAATGGTTACCGTTTTCCATTTTGCAGTAATGTTGCGGATCCATAAAAATTAATTCAGATAATTTTTCCTGAGTCATTTTCTTATTTTTTCGGAGTTCTTTTATTCTTTTCCCGAATTGCTTTTTTACTTGTGTTTCGTTCATTTTTGTCCTTTTTGTTATCTTACTTGATTATGGACTTTACTCATAATGCGATTAAATAACAAATAAAATTTGACAAATATGTGATTTCATGACATGAATTGGTTGGATTAAGAATTGGAAATTAAGGATAATATCATGAGTTCAGTAAAGGTATCAATAATTGTTCCTGTTTATAATGTTGAGGAGTATTTGGTAAAGTGTTTGGATAGTCTTGTAAATCAGACTTTGAAAGATATTGAAATAATTTGTATTAATGATGGTTCAACGGATAATTCTTTAGAAATTTTGAATGCTTATGCTCAAAAGGATAATCGAATAATTGTTATAGACAAGGAAAACGAAGGTCAGGGAATTGCAAGAAATCTTGGTATTTCAAGAGCTAAGGGTGAGTTTATTGGTTTTGTTGATCCGGATGACTGGGTTAGTCTTGAAATGTATGAAAAAATGTACAATCAAGCTAAAGAACTTGATTCAGAAATTGTTATTTGTGATTTTATCAAGTATCGGGATTGGGATGGTCGCAGTTGGAAACATCATTTTTGGAATCAGGCAACTTATGATTATGAAATTGAAGATTTAGATGTGCCTACATGTGAAAATGTTGATAAAGACTTTGTATATAAATCTTTATTAGTATCTCCTTGTTATTCTGTGAATAGAATTTATAAAAATGAATTTTTAAGAAATAATAATATTTATTTTAGTGGGACTTGTTGTTTTGAAGATGTTATTTTTATTATAGATGCAATGCATTTGGCACAGAAGATTTCTTATATTGATAGGGCATATTATATTTATAGACTACGCAAAAACTCAACTCTCAGAGGCTTAGATACGTTAACGCAGGAAGCATTAAATATAAATAAAGAACTTACAGACAAGTTAAAAGTATTACATTTGGAAGAGAAACTATGTGATAATTTAAAATTTTTCCAAGTGATGAATTTTATATGGACATATGAAAAGTTAGGATTGATAGAACAGAGAAAATTTCTTAGACAATTAAAAGATAAAGTTGCATCTGATTGTTATAAGAAAGTAAATGAATTATTAAAACAAAAAAAATATAAAAAATATATTAAAGTCGCTAATAAGCTATTTTATATAACAAACAAGGACAGACATAAGGTTATAAATCTTGCCGGTGTCAGATTCAAGTTTAAATATCTAAAAGGGCAAGCTAAATTAGAACAAAAATACATAGATAAAATATTAAAAAATCAAGGTAAATATCCAAAAGATACTTATTTACTTTTTGATTGCTTACACGATACAACTGTTGAATCAATTGATGCGTATTCACTATTTTCGTATATGAAAAGTATTGGTAAAAAAGTTTATTATGTTGTATTAAAAGATACAGATTTGTATAAAAAATTAGAAGCTCTAAATGATTTGGATGGGATTATTGCACTGGAATCTTCTTCAAAAGAGAAACCCGGTGAAATGTTGCAAAGTTTATATGAAGTCTTAGTTCGAACTAAGGCTGTAATTACATCTTTTGGTGAAAATTCATCAATTACAAATAAATTTTTCAAAGATAATCCTTGTTGGCAGTATATGTTTATTCAACACGGACCAACTTTTTTGAAAGAATCTGTGATGTTAAATGGTTATCTCTGTTCAAATAAATATGATAAATTATTGGTATCTTCAAAGAGTGAAGCAAATATTTTTAAAAAATACGGATTTAAAGATGAGCAGCTTATAAAATGTGGATTACCTAGATGGGATTTATTAAATGAGCGGTCGTCAGAAAGTGAAAAAAGTATTTTAGTAATGTTAACTTGGAGACGATTTAACCAGTTAACTTTTGACGAATCATTGTATAAGAAAAATTTACTAAGTTTAATAAATAACATCGAGTTACATAACTTTTTACAAGAGAAAAATGTTAAATTATACTTGGCTCCGCATCATTCTCTGATGGGGTTACGAGGGATTGATTTAGATATTGGTGGTGGAAATATTCACTGTGTTGATTCTAATAATGTGTCTAAGTATATTAGAAAATGTTCTGGTTTAATTACCGATTTATCGTCTGTAGCATTTGATTTTATGTTTCAAGATAAACCTGTAATTTGTTATATATTAGATAAAAATGATTCTAATTTAACGAAAATGGATAAAATAGATGTAGAATGTTTTGATTACAAAAAATACATTATGCCAAATGTTGTGTTTGATGAACAGTCGGTTGTTGAAAAGATTAAATATTATATTGAAAATAATTTCGAATTAGAACCTGAAACAAAACAAAAATACGATAAATTTTTCTATACAAAAGAAAATATCAGAGAAAAACTTGTTGAAGAAATCGACAAAGTTTGTTCAGAAATAAAGTCTTAATTCCAAGCGGTAAAACGCTTAAGTTTATTGTCATTTGCGAACTTTTGCAAATGACTTTTTTTTGACATAGAATTGTTGTAAGTAAGTTATATGTTGGATTAAGAAATGGCGAAAATATCTATAATTGTTCCTGTTTATAACGTGGAAAAATATCTTAGAAAGTGTCTTGATAGTTTGGTAAATCAAACTTTAAATGATATTGAAATAATTTGTATCAATGATGGTTCCAAGGATTCTTCATTAAATATTCTAAATGAATATGCACAGAAAGATTCTCGAATTAGATTGATTAATCAAGATAATTTAGGTGTAAGTGCAGCGCGCAATGCCGGTCTTGCTGTGGCAAAAGGTGAATATGTGATGTTTGTGGATTCTGATGATTATCTGGAATTGCAGACATGCGAACTTGCTTATAATAAAATTTTGGAACTTGATGCGGATTTGTTAGTGTTTGATTATACAAAATTATACAATTCACATAAAGAAGAATCTTTGTTTACAAAAAATTTTTCAAATAATGAATGCTTTTTATTTAATGAATCTCCTGAGGTGTTTTATAATATTTCAACAGGAGTTTTGTGTAAACTTTATAAAAATAAACATCTGGGGTTTTTTGATGTAAATTTAAAAAAGTGTGAAGATGCGGTTTATTTTTGGAGGTATTGTCTTGAAAATAATCCAAAAATTACTGTTTTAAATGAGTATTTATATAACTATATTCAACATTGTGGCAGTGCCATGGTTAGTGCTGATTACATTTACAGGTGTGAGATTTTTAAATCTATTGATGAAATAGTGGTATCAGATGCGTTGAAAAGTGTTCACAAAAATGTTCAAGCAAAAATTTTGAGTCGATTTGCTGAATCTGTATGTTGGGAACTTTATTTATCTAGAAACGATTTGAATATTGAATTGCCAAAGACTTACTATGAAAAGGTTGAAGATTTAATCAAAGTAATTAGATCTTGTAATTGTTCTTTCTCAAAAGGTATAATTAAAAAGTTAAAAAGAGGTGTGAGAAAAACAAAATTTGCGAAGTTTGATCAGTTTATGCAAAATATTTTTTCAATAACAACTGTTCCAAGACGCAAAATAGTAACAATTGCCGGCATGCAGATCAAGTTCAAATACTTAAAAGGCCAGTATAAAAAAGAAGTCGATTTTATAAAAAAAATAGAAGAAAATCAAAAGGATTTACCTAAAGATACTTATCTTCTTTTTGACTGTTTGCATGATGCTAATGTTGAATGTATCGATGCATATTCCCTCTTTTTGTATATGAAAGAGACTGGTGAAAATGTTTTTTATGCTGTTTTAAAAGGGTCAAAGTTATATGAGCAATTAGAATCCGAAAATAACTTGGATAATATTATTGTCATTGAAAATTTGTCACGAGACTATCCGGGAGATTTTTTAGAAGCTTTGTATGATGTGCTTTTGCGGACTAAATGTATAGTAACATCATTTGGCGAAAATTCCGGAGTTGTTGAAAAATTCTTTAGAAAGAACTCGTTTTGGAAATATATTTTTATTCAACATGGACAAATTTCTCTCTCAGAAAGAACATTATTATCTAAGTATCTGTATTCTAGTAGATTTGATAAATTTCTGGTATCGTCAGAGAATGAAGCAAATATTTTCAAAAAATACGGGTTTACGGATGAGCAGCTTATAAAATGTGGTTTACCACGATGGGATTTACTGTGTGATATAACACAAGAACAAGAAAAAAGTATTTTGGTGATGTTTACGTGGCGCGATATGACACCGGAAAAATTTGAAAAATCTATGTATCGTAGTAATTTATTGAAATTTTTAAATAACTCTGAATTGATGAATTATCTAAAAGAGCATAATGTTAAATTATATTTTGCACCACATCATGCGTTGGCAGGTAATATCGGAGTTGATTTTAATATATCAAGTAATTATGTTCAGGTTGTTGAGTCTCAGGAAATTTCAAAATATATAAAAAAATGTTCTTGTCTTGTGACAGATTTTTCATCTGTTGCGTTTGATTTTATGTTTCAGGATAAACCTGTTTTGTTTTATATTCTGGATAGAGGTGATACTGCGTTAAATCCTTTGGAAAAAGCAGATATTGAAAGTTTTGAAATAAAAAAAGAACTTGTGCCAAATGTGTACTATGATGAAACTTTTACTATTGAAAAATTGAAGTATTATATTGAAAATAATTTTGTACTTGAATCAGAAGTAAGTGCTAAATATGATAAATTTTTCTATACAAAAGAAAATATCAGACAGCAGCTTACACAGAAAATAAGAGAGGTTGGATAAATGCCTGAGATCTCAATAATAGTTCCTGTTTACAATGTGGAAAAATATTTATCGAAAAGCCTTGAAAGTCTAATAAATCAGACTTTTCGAGATATAGAAATTATATGTGTGAATGATGGCTCAACTGATGGATCAGGTAAAATTTTAGAGGATTTTGCACGAAAGGATTCACGTATTAAGGTTATTTGTCAGGAAAATTCCGGAGTCTCTGCTGCTCGGAATTCGGGTATAGAAGCTGCGCAGGGGCGATTTGTGATGTTTCTTGACGGAGATGATTATTATACCAGGGATGCTTGTAAGATTGCTTATGATACGATTTGTACTGATAATTCTGATATCGCAGTTTTTGGAATGATTGAAAAGTATGGAATTTTTTATAAGGGCGGCAGGGTAAATAGAAGTATTAAAAAAGCTTTAAAAACTAAAAATCCTGACTTGTGGAAATTTCAAACTTTTTGCTGGAATAAGATTTATAGAATAGAGTTTATCAAAAAAAATAATATTAAATTCCCGATAGGGGTTAAAAACTCAGAAGATGGTATTTTTTCACTTATCTGCTTATTTAATACGTCTAAATTTTCATTTATTGATAAATCTTTGTATGTATATAGAAAAAATCGTGCAGGTTGCGCAACTGCAAGTAGTAATGGTATCCAAAATGATTTTGAAGCGTTTAAGATTTTTTATGAAATGGATATTTTCCAAAAACAATCTATGGATGTGCAATTAAGGGTTGTTGAAAAGTTTTGCAGCGGAATTTGGAGTTATTATAAGCAGCAACGTAGTAAAAAGTGTAGTATGGATATCCAGGCATTTTTGGAATTCATAGAGTCAAGGTATGAAGTTGCTGATTTGAGGAAGTTTAAAAAATATAATCAATTAAAAGGCGCGGTTTCTTAAACCGCGCCTTTTAAAAGGTTTGAGGGAATAACCTACATCATTCCACCCATTCCTCCCATACCTGCCATAGCAGACATATCAGGAGTTGAAGATTTTTCTTCCGGGATATCAACAACAGCTGCTTCTGTAGTTAATAACATAGAACCCACAGATGCTGCGTTTATTAGAGCTGATCTTGTAACTTTAGCAGGGTCAACGATACCGGAAACAAACATATCAACGTATTTGCTGTTAAGTGCATCGTAGCCGTAAGCGCCTTCTTTTTCTAATACACAATCAACAACAACGTCTGCTTTAGCGCCAGCGTTACGAGCGATTGATCTTAGAGGAACATCAAGTGCAGCTGTTAAGATTTTGAAACCAACTTTTTCATCATCTGATTCAAATTCGCAAGTTTCAAGTTTTGAATTAAGTTCTTGTTGAACTCTTAACAATGCAACGCCACCGCCAGGAACAATACCTTCTTCATTAGCTGCACGAGTAGCATTAAGAGCGTCTTCGATTCTTAATTTACGTTCTTTTAATTCAACTTCTGAAGCAGCACCAACTTCGATTAGGGCAACTCCGCCTGAAAGTTTAGCAACACGTTCGTTTAATTTTTCTTTATCGTATTCAGAATCAGATGCTTCGATTTGTTTTTTGATAAGTCTAACGCGTTCTTGAACAGCTTCTTTTGTTTCGTCGCCAACAACGATTGTTGTTTCGTCTTTTGTTACTGTAACACGTTTTGCTTTACCTAACATTTGAGTTGTAACGTTTTCTAATTTAATACCAAGTTCTTCAGTAAACATTTCGCCGCCTGTTAGAATTGCGATATCTTCAAGCATAGCTTTTCTTCTATCGCCAAATCCTGGAGCTTTAACAGCAACTGCTCTTAGAACTTTTCTCATAGTGTTAACAACTAAAGTAGCTAGAGCTTCGCCTTCAACATCTTCTGCAATAAGAAGTAAAGAACGTCCGTCGCGTGCAACTTGTTCAAGAACGGAACCATATCTGAGATAAGGTTGATTTTTTTGTTACAGCAGAATACATAAGCATCTTCCAATACAGCTTCCATTCTTTCCGGATCTGTAACGAAGTATGGTGAAATATATCCTTTATCAAATTGCATACCTTCAACAACTTTTAGGTTTGTGCCGAAAGATTTTGATTCTTCAACTGTAATTACGCCGTCGTGTCCAACTTTTTCCATTGCTTCAGCGATAAGTTCGCCGATTTCTTTGTTGTTACCGGCAGAAATAGCAGCTACTTGTGCGATTTCTTCTTTAGTATTAACAGGACGTGACATTGATTTGATTTTTTCAACAGAAGCTTCTACTGCTTTGTCAATACCGCGTTTCATAGACATTGGGTTAGCACCTGCTGTTAAGTTTTTCAAACCTTCGCGAACGATTGCTTGAGCTAAAACTGAAGCTGTAGTTGTACCGTCACCTGCAACATCATTTGTTTTAGATGAAACTTCTTTTAATAATTGAGCGCCTGAATTTTCTAAAGCGTCTTTTAATTCGATTTCTTTTGCGATAGTAACACCATCATTAACAATTTGAGGTGCACCGAATTTTTTAGTTAAGATTACATTTCGACCTTTTGGACCTAATGTAACTTTAACGGCATCTGCAACAGCGTCGATACCTTTTAGAAGCGCTTTTCTTGCTTCTTCATCAAAAACTATACGTTTTGCCATTTTATTTCTCCTATTCAATAACTGCTAATGCGTCTTTGATTGATAAAATTTTATATTCAACACCGTCGATTTTAACGTCTGTTCCTGAATATTTAGCATAAAGGATTGCATCGCCTTCTTTAACATCCATAGGCTCTCTTTCGCCTTTATCGTTTAATTTTGCCTAAGCCAACAGCAACAACTTCACCTCTTTGAGGTTTTTCTTTAGCACTGTCAGGAATAAAAATTCCGCCTGTTGTTTGTTCTGTTTCTTCAATAACTTTAATAACAATTCTTTCGCCTAATGGTTTAATCATAATTAACTCTCCTTTTTTTACATCTACATTATATTTATATAACAAATTTGAGTAAAATTTAAGTTCCTTAAGGAAAAATTAATTATTCGGGCTATAAACAAAAATTTTGTTTATGTTATTCTGAGACTATGAAACGGGTTATGTATGTTATCTTAGTATTGGTACTTATTCTTGGGCTTGCACGAGCTTGTATAAGAGCTGACGTTGCAGAGGATTTTAAACCTGTTTTGAGAGAAAAAGCAGAGTTGATTGATGCTGATTACCCTATAGAAAAAAATGTTACCTTAAACGGTGTTGATTATCTTCAATCTCAAGTGCCGATAGGAAAATTTGGCGGACAGTTTGTTTCTTCTACTATTGGAGAAGGTCCGAAAACATTTAATCCGTTTAATTCAAAAGATAATATATCATCAACTATGTCAGAGATTATGTATGACGGGCTTGTGACAACAAATCCCGTTACGGGTGAAACTATTCCGAAGCTTGCTAAATCTTTTACGGTTAATGACTGTGAATATATTGTAAATCTTCGTCATGGTTTGAAATGGTCTGACGGTGAACCGATTACTGCAGATGATGTTGTTTTTACCTGGAATAAAATAATTTTAGGCGGGTTTGGAAATACTTCAACAAGGGATTCTATAATTATTGATGGCAAATTACCCACAGTAACCAAAATTGATGATTATACAGTGAAATTTGTTACACCAAAGCCCTTTGCTCCGTTTTTGAGGATGCTTGCTTCCCCGATTGCTCCAAAACATATTTTTGAACCCGCAGTAAAACGTGGTAAGTCATATTTTGAAGGCTTTCTGTCAACAAATACAAATCCAAAAGAGTTTGTAACTTCAGGAGCTTTCAGATTGAAAGAATATGTTCCGGCACAGCGTGTTGTGTTTGAGAAAAATCCAGACTATTACGTTATTAACAAAGATGGGCAAAAACTTCCGTATCTTGATAAACTTGTTTATTTGATTGTGGGTGATATAAACAATCAGGTTTTGAAGTTTGAAGGCGGTGAACTTGATGAAATAAGTTTGCAGGGAGCGAATGTTGCACGATTTAAAGAAATGGAAAAGCATTCCGACTTTACGGTTTATAATATCGGCCCTGATACCGGTACAATGTATATTTCAATGAACATGAACAACCGTAAAAATGACAAGGGCAAATATTATGTAGACCAGAAAAAACAAGTTTGGTTTCAGGATAAAAACTTCCGTCAGGCTGTAGATTATGCGATTGACAGAAAAAATATGGTGTTTAATATTGCAAACGGGCTTGCGTATCCTTTATTTACGCCTGAAACTTTAAATTCAATTTTCTTGAATAAAGATTTGAAACCTTATGATAAGGATTTTGAAAAATCAAAAGAACTTCTTAAAAAATCAGGGTTTACGTGGGATAAAGCAGGGCATTTGATTGACCGTTTCGGAAATCATGTTGAATTTGACCTTTACACAAATGCAGGAAACACAGAACGTGAAGCAATCGGGGTTATGGTAAAACAAGACCTTGAAGATTTGGGTATGAAGGTTAATTTTAAACCTGTTGAATTTAATTCGCTTGTTAATAAACTAATGTCTACCCTTGATTGGGATATGGTTATAATGGGCTTTACAGGTTCGCCTTTAGAACCAAACGGCGGTAAAAATGTATGGCTTTCTGACGGGACTTTGCATATTTTTAATATGCGTCAGGAAAGAGATGCAGACAGTCCTCGCTATGCATTTGAAAAACGTATAGATGAACTTTATATTAAAGGCGCGCTTGAAACGGAATTTGAGGGCAGAAAGAAATATTATGACGAGTATCAGGCAATTGTTTATGACGAAAAGCCTTTAATTTATATCTATTCGCCTATTAGAATTGTCGCAATACGAAACAAGTTCAAAAATATTTATCCGACAACACTCGGCGGAGTTACTCATAATATTGAGGAGATTTATATAGACTAATGCAGATATTAATTTATATATTAAAAAGAATTTTACAGACAATACCTTTGCTTATTATAGTTTCACTGATAAGCTTTTTTATCATACGCTTGTCGCCTGTTGACCCGCTTGCGGAATTGAGATTAAACCCGTCTGTCTCAAAAGAAACTTTGCAGGCAGAAACTCAGCGTTTGGGTTTGGATAAACCTATTATTGTTCAATACGGGAAATGGGCAAAATCCTTTGTAAAAGGCGATTTGGGAATTACATCAAACGGTGAAAAGGTCAGCACAAAGTTAAAAGAACGTATTCCAAACACATTACTTTTGACAACAATCGTAATCTTTCTAGCGTGGCTTGTTGGAATCCCTTTGGGAATTCTTTCTGCAGTGTATTGGAAAACTCCTTTTGATAGAGTTTTGACTGTTTTGACAAGTATCGGAATGGCAATACCGTCCTTTTTCTTTGCGGTTTTATTGTTGATTTTTGCTGTTAAAACGGGTTGGTTTCCTGTCGGTGGTTTGACAAGTTCTAATTTCTTGGAAATGAATTTCGGACAGAAGGTGTGGGATATTACCCGCCACCTTGTTTTGCCAGTAACCGTTTTATTTACTTTATCCCTTGCTGGTTTACAAAGACAGATGAGAGGGAATTTGCTTGATGTTTTGGACAGCGATTATGTGAAATTTGCCCGCGCTAAAGGTTTGAGTGAGTTTAAAGTAATCTTTAAACATGCATTGAGAAATGCTGTTAACCCTTTGATTACCCTTTTAGGCTTTGAATTTGCGGGACTTTTAAGCGGTGCTGCTTTGACAGAATACGTTTTTCAATATCCGGGGTTGGGGCGCTTAATTCTTGAAGCGGTTTTGAAATCCGATATAAACCTTGTTATGGCATCATTAATGATGGGGGCTGTAATGCTGATTTTAGGCAACTTGATTGCAGATATTCTGCTTATTATGACTGATCCGAGAATTAGAGGAGGGCAGGCATGATAAAACAGCTATGGAAAGATAAGTTTGCAAGAATTGCACTTATTGTGCTCGGTATAATTTATTTAGCATTGTTTTTTGCTGATTTTATTGCTCCTTATACAAAGGATTTTTCTGATAGAACAATGGCTTACGTTCCGCCTTCAAAGATTTTTACCATTGATGAAAACGGCAAATTCTCGAAGCCTTATACTTATAATTACAAACGTGAATTTGACGAGGGTGATTTGAAAATCGTTTACACGCTCGACAGAAGCCAAAAACATTATGTTAAATTCTTTGCAAAAGGTCAGCCATATAAGTTTTGGGGATTAATCCCGATGAAACGCCACCTGATAACAACTGATAGGGACGGAAGATTATTTCTTCTAGGAACTGATATAAACGGGCGTGACGTATTTTCCCGTTTGCTTTTCGGCGGGCGGATTTCTATGACAATCGGATTTCTTGCATTGTTTGTATTGTTCCCGATAGGGCTTTTGTATGGCGGAATTGCGGGGTATTTTGGCGGTAAAACCGATATGATAATGATGAGGTTTGCAGAGGCTGTTATGTCTATTCCGAGTTTTTATTTGCTGATTATCTTAGCATCAATTTTGCCGTCGGGAATGACGAGCGTTCAAAGATTTATGCTTATTGTTGTTATACTCGCGCTAATCGGCTGGGCAGGGTTTGCACGTGTTGTCAGGGGGATGGTTTTATCGATTAAAAATCAGGAATATGTTCAGGCTGCAAAATCAATCGGCGCTTCTCGCCTCCGCATAATTATCAAACATATTTTACCGCAGACGACAAGTTTTGTAATCGTTGCAATGACTTTGTCTGTGCCTTCTTATATTTTGTCTGAATCAGGCTTAAGTTTCTTGGGTTTAGGTATTCAACAGCCTGATGCAAGCTGGGGGAATATGCTTAAAGAGGCGCAGGAATATACAAATATTATTTATCGCCCATGGCTTTTAACTCCCGGATTTTTAATTTTTGTTGCGGTTCTTGCCTTTAACTTAATAGGTGATACAATAAGAGATGTGTTAGACCCAAAATCAAAGGTACGGTAGAATGGAATATTTAGATATTTTTATAAGAGTTTTGTCGGCGTTATTGTTAGGTTTTGCAATCGGTTTGGAACGCGAAATGACTAACAAATATGCAGGCTTGAGAACAAATATTCTTGTCTGTCTCGGTGCGTGTATATTTACAATAATCTCTATTTACGGGTTTCCGACTTTTGCGGACGGTGATAACGTAATTGTTTCGCAGGCAACGGGAGTTAGAGATACGGCACGTATTGCAGCGCAGGTTGTTACGGGTATTGGTTTTATCGGCGGGGGAACTGTTTTACGCCATGGGGCTACTGTGTTTGGACTTACTACCGCAGCAACTTTATGGATTGCGGCAAGTATCGGTATGGCTTGCGGTGCGGGAATGTATTGGGTTGCTATTTTAGGTACAATTTTTTCAATCATAACTCTTGTATCTGTAAGAGTTTTTGAAAAAAATGTTTTGATATCAAGTACAAAAAATACTAAGCGTTTAAAGGTTAATATTTCTTGTGTCAGCGATAAATCCGATGATATTTATAATTATTTAGTTGAACATTATACACATCTTAGAGAAATTTCCAAAAAGCTTAATAAGCAGGATGAAAACCTTACAAAGATTAATGTTATTCTTGATGTTGTCGGCAAAAAACCTATTCAGACTATGTATAAGACTTTCCAAAAAATTGACGGAATAGAATCTATTTCAATTCAGGAGTTTTTGGAGTAATTTTTGACATAAGGTTAGATGATTGTTCTTGTTTTTGTGCGGGTTCAATGTCTGCATAGTATCTCGGATCGTTTAAACCTTCCATGGCTTTCATTACACCTAATCTGCCTGCTTTCAGTTTGATATCTGCAAGCCAGGATTCAATTACGTAAGTCATTGCAAGTGTGAAGGCTGTGAATGAAATACCTGCAATTTTGAGTGCTTTTTTCAAGCCCGGTGTCATAAATATTGAACCAAGTTTACCTGAGCGTACAAGCTGAATAAATTCATCAGGATGTGCGTTGAATTCTTCTATAACTTTATTCCAAATTGCAGTCATTTCTTCTTTTGGAATATTATTAAGCATTTTTTCCAATTTTGGCAGAATTTCAAGCATTGTTTTCTTATCCATGCTGTCAAAGTGAATTCGTTCGGCAAATGCTGCAAATTCATCATCAGTCATACTGTTTATTTGCGCTTTGAATGTGCTTAATGCTGTTTTCGGACTTTTTGTATGACTCGGCAACAGGTCTGAAATTTTTGTGCCGAGAACATCTCCAACAGTTACTGCTTTACTTGCTTGAGCTTCTATACCTACATTTGCGTCTCTGCATATTTTTGCAAGTTCAGGGCTTATTTCAGGTATTATTTCAATTTGTTTTAATTGTTGAATTAATTCTTGTGCAATAGGATTTTTCTTAACTGTTTCAAGTTGAGCTTTGATTTTTTGTGCACTTTCAACAGCAGATACTACATTTTTATGAGTGAACACAGTATCTATTGCCTGTTCAATATCTAATCTTTCAGTTCTGTCTTGAATATTTTCAATTTTTTGGATTAATTTTTCAAGTTCTGCTTTATTTACAACTTGTGCAAGTTCCGGTGCGTTATCTATTTGAGCAAGTGCACCTCTTAATTTGTTTGTCGGGATTGCGTTTATATGAGCTTGAATATTTTTGTATAAATCTTCTATAGCTTTTGTGTACTCGGTACTATCATATATATTATAAGTTTTTATGTTCTGGATAACTTGTTTTAATCCAGTGTATGCTGTTTCATAGCGTTCTTTGCCCATTGTTTTGATAGAACCTGGATTTAAGATTATGTCCAGCATATCGGCACGTGCTTCCGGCGTTCTGCCTGCGGATATCAATGAAGTAAGCAAGTTATTAATCTGTGTTGCGCGTTTTGGATTTACTATACGTATATTTTCCTGGAGTTCCCAGCCCATATTATGTAGTAGTTTTATTTGTTCTTCATCAGAAAGTTTTCTGAAATCTGTTGTTGTTCCTCTAAGGTTTTTGAAAGTTTTTGATAATATTGTTGCAATCGAATCGTTTTTAAGGTCAACACCTTTCACAAGTGTACCTACAGGTTTACTTTTTACGTTTGTTTTTTGAACGGTTGTTGAAACATTATCTGCTACATTTTTCAGGTATTTTTTGAACCATTTTGATTTTAATTTTTCGCTTGATTTGCTAAAGAATGTTGTAACTTTATTCAAAACTTTTGCAGCAGAAAGTTTACCGCGTTTCATTTGAACACCCGCCCAGATAAATGGTGAGGCTGCAGTTAAGATACCGCCATAGACTACAAAAGGCTGGGCAATATCAATTGCTGCTTCCATTGATTCTGAGTATGTTTGCGAGTTATCGTCAACTTTTTCAAATGTGTTGAATAATTTTCTTTGAAGGTTTTTTGCTTCTCTTAGCTGTTCGTCAGTTACTTCTTGTTTATGAAGCTGTTCATTTAGAACTTGTTTTTCTTTGTATTCATGTTTTCTGTATTTTTCATAAGCATAGTATTGTTTTATTACAGTTGGAAGAAACATTACTGTTTCTTTGAGTTTTGAGATGCCTTTTTTATTATTTTTAACATCTTTAACTTCATTGTAGTCGTCTTCTGTATAGCCGATAAAGTTTCTCGGATCTTTTTCAAGTTCGCGTTTTGCGGTGTATCTGCCTGCTCTTGATGCGGATTTGGTAAGTTTCAAACCTATCATCATACCAGCAATACCTGTCGCAATTGAACCAATGCCCGCAATTATCCAGCCGCGGCCTTTTTGGTGAGCTAGTCCTGTAGTGAACAATCTTTTTACTGTTTTTATTATATCTTTAGATTTATGTTTTGCTCTTGTTGGAACATTTTCTCTGGGACCTTGCAAATCTTTCATAAACGAATTTCTGAATTTATTCCACTTAAAGCTGTATGTCGCTCCGCTTTCTCCGCCTTTTTTAAGGTCTGCGTATAATTCTTTTGTTTTTTCAGAACCGTTTTTGGCAACATTTTTGTCTACGAATTTTGTAATTACACCGGTTTTGTTTAAAATCCAGCCTAAAGCTCCGCCGACTGCTGCTCCTAAAAACGGAGTGCCGTTAACCAGAACTTCTGCTGCTACTTCCATATTTTGTGAATATTTTTCGGCTTCGTTGTTGATTAATCTTACGGTACGCTGGATTACTTCCTGATCTTGTTTTGCGCGTTTTAATTCTTCTGGTGTAAGTTCTCTGGTGACGATTTTTGATTCGTCAGTATCATTTTTGATAGATTGTTTGTAAGCTTTTCTGTCTTTCAAAACATTTATGATACTTTTGAACATTCCTGTTTTAAGTTTTTCTTTTTTCTTTTCTTTTAATAATTCATGATGTTTTGCAATTTCTTCTTTTGCTTTTGCAATTTGTTCAGGAGTATATGCCACGAATGCTTTTGGATCTTTTAAGGATTCTCTTGCTTGATATCGTGCTATTTTAGAACTGTCTACCTGTAGTTTTGCAGCATAAATGTTTGCGCCGATAAATGATGCGATTGTTAAACCGATTGCGCCTATCCAGCCGTATTTTTGAGCTTTTCTGAATTTTGCCGTATCTTTTTGAAATTTGTTGTAATATTTCATTGCTTCGGCTCTTAGTTCAGAATTTTTAATGCTTTTTATGCTTCTTTTATCTGTTAATTCCCATTCTGAAAACCATAGATTTCTTCCGTTACTTTTGTTAAATTCCCATATTTTGTTGCATAATTCTTGAGCTTTCGGATCATTTTTTAATTGTTCTCTAAATTCGTGAATCTTTTTATTATTAGGGTTATGAACAAGTTTTGCCATTAAATAGCCTGAACCTAACATTGATGCAAACGGTGCAAATGCTACGATTGGTTCTGTTGCAGTTTCAACATTTTCGGCAACGCTTTCGGAGTGGTTATCCATAATATCAACAACGTCAATAATATTTTCACCTAAGGCTTTTGCTTTAGCAATTTCGGCATCAGAATATTGACGGCGTTTATATAATTCTTCGCGTTTGGCTTGTTCGTCTTTCTGGTTTTCTTCCCATTTCTTGAAGTTACCTTTGTTTTTAGCAACTTGAGATAGTGAATTAAAAAAGTCCATAATTTTTCCCTATATAGATATAAAAACAAGAAAAAATTAAAATTTGACTCTTTTGTTAATTTTTGTAAATCGGCAGTGTAATTTGAAATTCGGTTATTTCGGCTGTAGATTTTGTTAGTTTTAATTCTGCATTTTGGGCTTTAAGATTATTGGCGCAAATATGCAGTCCCAGCCCGCTTCCGCAAGATTTTGTTGTAAATCCTGCTTCAAAAATATTTTCAGGGTTTTTAATTATTTCGCCATTGTTGGAAATTTTTATGATTACTTGTTCTGTTATTTCCAAGGTTACATTAATTTCACCTTTTTCTGTGATGGCTTCAATCGCATTTTTTATTATATTTACAATGCAAGCAAGAAATTTGTTTTCGTCAATAAATACCGGGGCTGTGTCTTTTGTTTTGAGATTGATGGTTATATTTTTACCGTTTATATAAACGTTAGAAAGATTTATTCCTTCTTCTAAAATTGATTTTATATCAAAAATTGCAGGAGAAAAATTGTCGAGAGATTTTAAATCTAATAAAGAGTTGTTTATGATTTTCAACGATTTAGTAATGCAGTTTATAGCATTTTCTATTGATTCGTTTTCGACTCCTTCATTTTCAATATTTTTCTTGATTATGCGTGTATAAAGTTCGCAAATAGAAATATGGTTTCTTATTTC
>JAAGKN010000737.1_pt1 | contig 61185 bp, 75 predicted proteins | sample 6206371 | NCBI WGS metagenome assembly JAAGKN01 (sample SAMN11533720, study PRJNA540317) | gut metagenome | isolation source: fecal pellets from male and female animal of same cohort | host: Peromyscus leucopus | place: USA:CA | collected 2017 | reverse complement strand
GGAAGAATCGGTTTTGCTCAGACGTACAATGCTTTTCCATGATATCGGCAAACCTGAGATGTTTACCATGGATGAAAACGGTGTTGGACATTTTAAAGGACACGCTGCGGTAAGCGCAGAGATGGCTGAAAAAATCATGGCTCGGCTGGGGTATGATAAGGATGATATCAGTCTTACAAAGGTTCTTATTTCACATCACAGCGATAAAATCGAAAACGAATGTCAGATAAAGCGTCTTATTTCCGAAATCGGAAAAGAGTGTTTCGCTATGCTCATCGAGCTGAAAAAAGCCGATAATTCAGCCAAGCGTGACTTCGTTTTAACTGAAAATGACGAACTTGATGATGCTTTGAAAATCGCAGAACGTCTTGACAGAGAGGGTAATATAAAATGATAAAAGGAAGAATTCATTCAACAGAAAGCTTCGGAACAGTTGACGGTCCCGGAGTCAGATTTGTAGTATTTTTTCAGGGATGTCCGCTCCGTTGTAAATACTGTCACAATCCCGATACATGGGAGTTTTCGGGCGGAAAAGAGGTTACAGCCGAAGAGCTTCTTAAAGAATACGATTCCTACAAGGAGTTTCTGAAATCAGGAGGAATAACGGCAACAGGAGGCGAACCGCTTGCCCAGCCGGAATTTCTTGCCGAACTTTTCCGTCTTGCAAAAGAAAAGGGAGTTCATACCTGTCTTGATACGTCAGCAGGAACGTTTAACGCTGCAACTCAGCAGAAAATCGACAAGGCGCTTGACTTCACTGACCTTGTTATGCTTGATATAAAGCATATAGACAACGAACAGCATCGTGCGCTTACAGGTGCAGGAAACAGCAATATTCTTGCATTTGCAAAGCATCTTCGTGATAGGAAAATACCTCTTTGGATAAGGCACGTAGTAGTTCCGGGAATTACTGACGACAGAGGCGAGCTTTTCCGTCTTGGAGAATTTATTTCGACGCTCGATAATATGAAAGCGCTGGACGTTCTTCCGTACCACGACATGGCGAAACCGAAGTATGAAAATCTGGGGATAGAGTATCCTCTCGGAGACACACCGCCGTTGACTAAAGAGGAAGCGTTAAAGGCGAGGGGAATCATAGTTGAGGGCATAAAATCCGGATTAAGGAAGAGTAAATAAAGAAAAAAGGCTGTTGTATGATAGAAGTACAACAGCTTTTTTATTGCGTGTTCGCTCTGCGCTCACAAGAGCGGCGGAAGTGAAATCGATAGTTTTCGGACAGCGTGGATAATGTTCTATTGTTACTGTTTGGCGATTTCATTTTAATTCTGTTTGTTTTCTCCACGCTGTCTTTTGCGGGGCTCTGCCCCGATACCCCGTCAGGGACGCTGTCCCTGAACTCTGCCAAAGGGGAGTACATCCCCTTTGGAATCCCGATATTATTTTACTATTATCTTTTTGAAGGATTTTTTTCCTTTGCGGACTATAACTTCTCCGTCGAGTTTTATTTGTGCTTTTGCGTCTGTTATTTTTTCGTCGTTGACCATTATTCCACCTTGCTGAACAAGTCTGCGTGCTTCGGAAACAGACGGAGCAAGTCCCGATTTTACAAGCAGATTGAGAAGTCCGATACAACCGTCAGTAAGGTCGGCTGAATCGATTTCGGCAACAGGCATATTCTCGTTAGAACCGTTTCCTCCGAAGAGAGCCTTTGAAGCTTCCTTTGCCTTTTCGGCTTCTTCCTCGCCGTGAACCAGCTTGGTAAGCTCGTATGCGAGAAGCTCTTTTGCCTTGTTGAACTGCGCTCCTTCCATAGTTTTTTCCATTTCCTCGATTTCCTCAACCGGAACGAACGTGAGCATTTTCAAACATTTGATAACGTCAGCATCGGCAACGTTTCTCCAATACTGGAAGAACTCGTAGGGGGAAGTTTTTTCCGGGTCGAGCCAGACTGCGCCCTTTTCGGTTTTGCCCATTTTCTTGCCCTCGGAATTGAGAAGAAGAGTAATTGTCATAGCGTAAGCGTCTTTACCGAGCTTACGGCGGATAAGTTCTGTTCCGCCGAGCATATTTGCCCACTGATCGTCGCCGCCGAACTGCATATTACAGCCGTATTTCTGGAAAAGCTCCATAAAGTCGTAGCTCTGCATTATCATGTAGTTGAATTCGAGGAACGTAAGACCTCTTTCCATTCTCTGCTTGTAGCACTCGTGAGAGAGCATACGGTTTACGCTGAAATGAGCGCCTACGTCACGGAGCAGTTCGACATAATTAAGGTTCATAAGCCAGTCGGCATTATTTACGACGATAGCCTTATCCTCGGAAAAGTCGATAAAACGGCTCATCTGCTTCTTAAAGCAGTCAACGTTATGCTGAATGGTTTCGGGAGTCATCATTTTACGCATATCGGTTTTGCCGGAAGGGTCGCCGATCATAGCCGTACCGCCGCCGATGAGGACGATCGGCTTGTTGCCTGCCATCTGGAGTCTCTTCATAAGACAGAGCGCCATAAAGTGTCCGACATGAAGACTGTCGGCAGTTGGGTCGAAACCGATGTAGAATGTAGCTTTTCCTGCGTTAACGAGTTCCTCGATCTCTTTTTCGTCGGTCAGCTGAGCGAGCAGACCTCTGCGTTTGAGTTCTTCAAAAGTAGTCATAGTATTTTTCTCCTTATCTTAAATATAAATAATTAATGTGTTTTAGCGATACTGCCATAAACAATGAAATCGTCGGGCGATCTCATGGGTATCACAACCTTTCACTATTTTTAAAAGAATGAAAGCTGCATATCTCCGTAACCTCTCTGGTAGGCGGAAATGATGCTCTTCATATTATATAGTATACCAAAGCGGTCGCATTCCGAGATGAAAACGCTCCAAAGCCTTTTTGCGTTCGGACTTACGCACTCGTATCTGTTTCCGAAACGCCGGATATAGCGTTCCCGGAGCTTTGAATCCGGAAATTTTTTATCAAGCTCATTAAGGAAATATTCACGCTGATTCGTCCTGAGAGTGACGCCGAAAAACGGATAAATGCACCGTACACCGCATTGGTGAGCAGTCTTGACGATTCTGAGTATATTCTCCTCGCTGTCCTCGAGAAAGGGGAGAACCGGCATAAGCGTGATACCGGTAAACAGTCCGCTTTCGGACATTTTTGCAAGAGCGTTGAATCTTTCCGATGAAGGTGCGACATTTGGTTCAATAAGCCTGCAAAGCTCGTCATCGGAGGTGGTCACGGTCATTTTGCAGAGGACGGGGGAATGCTCGGCGATCTCACGGTAAACGTCGATATCACGTGTTATAAGCGGACTTTTGGTTATAACAGTAATTCCGAATTCGTATGCGCTGATAAGTTCAAGAGCGTGACGTGTAAGAAGCTCGGTCTGCTCGAAAGGGTTATAGGGGTCGCTCATAGCTCCTGTTCCGATAATTCCCTTGCGAATCTTGCGCCGAAGCTCATCACGGAGAATAACGAGGGCGTTTTCTTTTGCTCTTACTGTATCGAAATTATCGACGTGATAGCATTCCGAACGACTGTCGCAGTAAATGCACCCGTGACAGCATCCACGGTAGAGATTCATATTGTAGTCGTTTCCAAACCATTCAGAAGTTTTATTTTTCTGTAGGATAGTTTTACATGGAATTGTCAGCATAGCGTTGTCTCCGTAAATCTGTATTACTTTATTGCGGCAATAACTGAGAACTTCTGAAAGGAATAAACGCATTCAGGGGAATCAAAACCGCTTTCTTTAAGCATATTTATTTCTTGTTTTACCGAGCATTCCTTATCGAGTTTTCTTCTTTCTTTCCAAAGTTCGATGTCATGTTTTGAAAGTGATGATTTGCCAATAGTATCTATCCAACGGGAATCGGCATATTCGCTGAAATTTTTATTATCAAAACAAAATTGATCATAATTTACAAACATACCGCCTTGGGGAAGCTTTTTATAAATCTGCTTAAATAATTGTTCTTTATCTTCATCGTTTAGATGGTGGATTGATAAGGCAGAAATTATAAGATCAAATTCGCCGTCCGGAAAAGTCTTGCAGTAATCGTCAGTTATATATTTAATATTTGAAAGACTATCAAAACGATGTTTAGCGACTTCAAGCATTTCTACAGCAATATCGTCCAGAACGAATTCGGCATTCGGAAAATTCCTGTACCAATACATTGACAGCAATCCTGTACCGGCTCCAAGGTCGAGAATTCGATTTGGATTATTGTAAAATCCTGCAAGAAAATCAGTTGTATTGACATAAAAATCTTCAAAACATGGTATAAAGATTTGTCGTTTTGAATCGTATTCTTTTGCAATGAGATTAAACTGCTCGTCAATATTCATAAATTCCGCTCCTAAAAAAATCCCCGTACAGCCGAAAGGACTGTACGAGGACGAAATTACTCGTGGTACCACCTCGTTTTATCGGAGAGAAGCTTCCGCTCCGACCTTGAAAGCTGTAACGGGCAAACCCGTCTGCACCTACTTGATTTCAGCGCAGAAACTCCGGAATGTAGGTATCCGAGAGCCTGTTTTTCCTCGCACCGACCGGAAACTCTCTGAAACAGGTAATTCTCAGCTTTGATTCGTTCAACGTTTTTTTTATGATACCACATATCAGAATAAATGTCAAGGGAAAATTAATAGTTAATATAAAAAAATAATATCAGACCTATTGACATTTCTTCTAATATGCTGTATAATTTTATATGTTGATTGCTGATGTGGCACAGTCGGTAGCGCAACGCCTTGGTAAGGCGTAGGTCGTCGGTTCAAGTCCGATCATCAGCTCCACGTTAAATAACGGTAAATAGGCACTTTCTCGGTTGGGAGGAAGTGCTTATTTATTTTGTTCAATATAAATTGTGCGCTGTTTGTGCGCTATTGAAATAAAAAGATATTGAAAGATATGATAAGATATACAAAGTTAAAAGGACTATCCAAATATGGACAGTCCTTTTTTTATTATACAATTTTCTGTATGACTTGCTGTTCTGCCGGCTCCTCAGCACATTTATTGTGAGTTATAAGCATATCCTGCAAAACGTTAGCGGCTGCTTCATCGGCTTCTGAAATGCAGTGCAGATATTTGTTGGTTGTGGATATGTCGCCATGTCCAAGACGTTCTTGCACTTGTTTTAGATTTACACCGCCATAAAGAAGCAGAGTTGCAGATGTATGTCTAAGACTATGGAATTTGCGGTGTTTTAAGCCGTTTTTGGCAAGAAATTTACTGAATTGTTTTGTAGGAGTTTGGGGATTCATAATTTCGCCGTTCCACTGTGTAAAGAGCCAATCACTGTCACTCCAAGCTGTACCCAGTTCTATAGATTGCTTTGATTTTGTATCTTTGAGGAGCTGGACAAGCTCTATACAATGATGATTTATTGTAATAGTCCGTATTTCATAATCTTTCGGTGCTTTTGTTTTAATAGGTTCTCCGGGTAGTTTATAAGCAGAGCGTTCTATTGTGACTTTGTTTTTGTTATAGTCAAAATCAGAAAATTTCAGTCCTACAAGCTCGCCGCATCGGCAGCCTGTCATTATAGCAAGTTGTACAAGCACCTGAAACTGTAAATCTTCCTGTTCAAGACATTCAAGCATTTGTGCGGCTTCCTGCTTACTGAATATCTCAATCTTAGGTGCAACGATCTTTTGTAAAGTTAGTTTTTCAGCATTTGCCGGATTTGTCGGTATTATATCCAGCTTTACCGCCTGTTTGAGTATAGATTGTAAGACCGTGAGCTTGCGCCGTATAGTAGCCTGTGATAACTTAGGATTGTTTTCGTCAATTGTACCGTCTTTCTTCTGCCTTACATCGCCTTGTAGATACTGGATAAACTGCTGAATGTGTTCAGGTTTTAGCTCAGACAGTTTTATGTGACCGAGAAGCGGAATTATAAGTTTGTCAATGATTCGGCTGTATTCGTGCCATATTCGAGGTGCAAGAACGTCTTTCTTTATATCAAGGTACATTGGGCAGAAGTCAGCAAGCTTGATATTTCGGTTAGCACCGATTTGACCGTTTCGACACTGCTCCTCGAACAACGTAGCTTGCCGCTGGACTTCCTTTTCAATCTGTTTAGAGGTCATACCTTGAGCAGGCTTATAGCTTATTGTGTATGGCTTAAGCCGCTTTCCGTTACTGTCATAGCCGTGATATACTCTGATTGTATAAGACGTTATTTCGCCGTTTTTATTCTTTCTTGGGATTATGTTCGGCATTTTCTTCATTCTCCTTTATTAATGTATTTTTTGGTTTTATCATTTTGGGAGTTTTTTCTTTTTGCCTTTTTTTATATTCTTTATATATATCGAATTCTTCATCATCACATAACGATTCTATATCTGCAAGTATTTGAAGAGCGGATTCCATAAATGATTGTTCACATTGATATAAATTATTTTCCGCATTTGTCATTACAACAAAACCTTGTAATTCAAGAAATGAAATTGCCTCCACTGTTGTTTCATCGAAAATGTTCCTATCTGAATTATATTTTGATTTATAAGCAATAGCATATGTTTTTAAGAACTTTATTAATTCGTAAAAATCGTAATCTTGAAAAACAAAATTAAGTTCTTCTGAAAAAATTCTTGAATAAATACTTATAAGTTGTACAGATCTTTCTTTTAATCCTGTTACCTCACAAGCGGCTTGAACCTTATTATCAATGCTTTTGGTTTCTGCTCGTCCAAGAAGATAATCAACTGATACACCATAAAACTCAGCAAGATTGAACAGTGTTTCCACTTTCATCCCCTTAGCAGCCTCAAATTTTGAATGTCTTTTTTCTGTAACCTCAAAATTTTTCAAAGATTGCAGACCAACCTTTACGCCTGCTTGTTGAAGCTGTTCGCATAGTTTTTCATGCGAAAGCTTTTTTTCTTCTCTCAATTCTTTCAATCTCTTTGAAAGCAAAATGCTGTTTTTATCATTAAATATCATATATAGCACCTCTATTATTATTTTATACTCTATCATTGCTTTAGAATCAAAATAATTATTTTATTATACTTGATTTTATTTTATTATTATTATATACTATATTTAGACGAAAGTCAAGAGAAAATAAAAAAGGTGGTGTAAAAATGAAAGATGTTTCTAAACTTCCAAAAGAAGAACGTGAAATTATATTAGCAAAGCGTGAGTATTACCGCCAATGGCGAAAAACAAATGCTGATAAAGTCAAACAGCATAATGATAACTATTGGAAGAAAAAAGCAGCAGAGACAAATAAAGCTGCAAACAATTAACAGGAGGGAAAAATATGCTAACTAAAAGTTTAGAGGTAATTCAAAATGCGGTTGATAAATTCACAAAACAACCGAGCAAAGAAAACTCATACAAAATTCTTTGCAGTTCACGGACTGCCGGAGTTAGAGCAATAACAGAATACATTCAAATTAAAGAGATGTATGATGCAGAAGAAAGACGAAAATCAAAAGCGGCTGAGGTTCTGCCGGAAAATATCAGAATAAAAATTCCGAATACATTTGACCGATATTTAAAATCATGTAAGAAAATAATGAAAAATATTGGTGAAATGATGTTCCTTACGCTGGGGGAATGGCAAGAGTTGGGAGGTACTTTCAAAGAACTTTGTATGCTCTGCAATATTTCTGAAAGCAAAGGTATACAGGAGATCAGGAGAATGGAAGAATGTGAAAAGGATTTCAATAAGATAATTTTTATATGCAATCTGGATTACAAAGAAAAAGGCGATTTTCTTATCGATACGCCCAACGCTCCGTTTACGTTATGCATAAAAGAATACATATTTGATATTATGTTGAACACGGCGAGGGGACGTAAAGCATCGCACGAAGCGTTAAAGGCTGTTTTTCCTGAGATTTGGGAAGATGCTGTAATATTGCCAATGTCAGACGATGGCTTCCATTATACGGATGAATATGGAGAAACGCACTATATTGATAAAGACGGTGTTGAAATATGAAGTGCAAAAAAATAATGCCTACCGGCGGCAACCAGTAGACATTGAACAGCAAATACCAATCAACCATAATAAAATACTTGCCAGCTCCATTATAACATATTTTCGGAGCTGGCGCAACAAGAAAGCGAGGATTTTGTGAAAGAAAATTTTACAATGTTAACAAACATTCCAACAATGCTCGGAATAAAAGAGACCGCTGAAATACACAATATATCTCAGAATCATGCACGTCAGTTAGCTTTAAGTGGAAAAGTAAAAGCTGTTCGTGTCGGACGTAATAAAATTCTTATCAATCAGCAGAGTGTTGCTGATTATTTCAATAGTAGTTATTTAAATACACCAGAACCTGCTCAAACAGGCGATATAAAGCCGATTCCAGTTAAATTATGAAAAGAGGTATAGTATGAAAGATAATATTTCATTTAATGTGATTGATTTTATACCGTATGGAAAAAAGAATGCAATTTCCAATGAAGAGCTTGCAATCCGCATGAATACTGATAAGCGAACGGCAAGAAAATTTGTGCATCACGCAAGAGTTAAGGGCGCAAATATCTGCTCTACCTGTGAGGGAGATGAAACAGCAGGTTATTACATACCGCTTTCAGTTGAAGAGGCAATGCCGTATCGGAGGATGCAGCGAAGCCGCATTGCAAGTGCAGAAGCAGCTTTAAAACCTGTTGAGGACTTTATCAATAATTTTAGTGAATAGGGCGGTGATAATTTGATATTGCAAGAAATTATCGCTCATTTTCAAAATGTAAAGCAAGTCGGGGAAAATCAATATTCAGCAAATTGTCCGTCCTGCGGAGATAGTAAAGGACATTTGTACATATCAGAGTCAGAGGGAAAGACTCTTCTGGATTGCAAAAAGGGTTGTACGTTTAATGAGATCGTGCAGGCATCGGGACTGAAAAAGGCGGATTTCTTTCCGCCTAAGTCTCAGAAAACGACATGGATTAAGCTCAGGGAGCATATTTACACTGATACAGAGGGAAAGCCTGTTGCTCGAAAGACCATATTTGATAAAGGCGGAGGAAGTAAAACCGCACTATGGGAACGATATGAGGACGATAAATATATTAAAGGTCTGAATGGCTTGAAAGTACCGCCGTATCATGTTCATAATCTGAAAGAGGGTAAGACTGTTATAATCGCTGAGGGCGAAAAGGATGTTGAAACTCTCGAAAGAATGGGATTCCGGGCAAGCTGTTCTCCAAACGGAGCCGGAGGGCGGACAAGCTGGAATAAGGGGCATAACGAGTATTTCGGAGGAAAAGCCGTTATAATCCTCACAGATAATGATGAACCGGGCAGAGAACACGGCAAGGTCACAGCCGAGAGTTTGTGTAAAGTTGCCGAAAGTGTTCGCCTGATACCGTCAGAACGCATTTATCCAGAACTGAAACAAAAGGGAGATATATCTGATATTGTTGAAGTCGTAGGGCTTGACGAGGCTAAGAGAATGCTGATTGAAGCTGCTGAATCAGCCGAAATATATGTTAAAACAGGAACAGTCGTTAAAGAGCATGAAACTTTATCCGACTGGAACAACGACAGCACAGGTGAGCTTACAATCACCAATCTTACCGAATACCTTAAAGCTAAGAGAATATTAGTAAGATATGATATAATTACTCATAATATAGAGATCAGCGGCTTTTCCGGAGAAAGTTCCGATCACATTAAGGAAACTGCACCAGCGCTTATTTATGATGAACTTCATTTCAGTCTGAAAAAATGTACAATGGAGAAAATCGGACAGTTCATAAATGTTATTGCAACCCGAAACAAGTACAATCCTATACTTGAAAAAATTAATAGTACTCATTGGGACGGAACAGATCGTCTTGACGAGATTTACAATATTTTCTGCATTGACGAGAGTGACAAGTTAAGCCGTACTATTATAAAAAAGTGGTTGATGCAATGTATATGTGGACTTCATAACAGCATGGAAAATCCGTTCAGTCTCGATATTGTACTAATATTTCACGGAGCGCAGGGAATCGGAAAAACACGCTTTTTAGAAAAACTCTCACTCTATCCGATGTACTTCGGCGAGGGCAGAACCTATGATCCGAGAAATAAGGATTCTCAAATTGAGTGTACGTCAAAATGGATTTGTGAGCTTGGTGAGATCGGCTCAACAATGAAAAAGGATATTGACAGCCTTAAAGCTTTTTTGACAAGTTCTACTGATGAATACCGGCTTCCTTATGGAAAAACGGCTCTCAGGTATGCCAGAATGACTTCATTCTGCGGCACTACAAATGACAGGCAATTTCTGATTGATGAAACCGGAAACCGCAGATTTGCAACAATTGATATTCCTGACGGTACTGTTATTAATTACGATGATCAGGTGAAGCCATTCGATAGCTTGCAGCTCTGGGCGCAGATCTCCGAAATGGTTGAAGCTTTGATCGCTGTCAATAACAGCAGTTATGCATCGTGCTTTCGTCTTACCCGTGAGGAATTAGATGAATTGAACAGCCGTAATTCCGAACATCTTAAGCCTTTGAAAGGCGAACAGGAGGTCTCGGATGTTTTGGCGGAGCTGGAGGAGACGAATCAGGGATATAAGGTTGAGGAAGAGTATATGACGGTCAGCCAGTTTATTGAACAGAATCCAGCGTTGAAAAAATATACTGCTCAACAAATATCAAAGATTCTTGATAAATTTGGTTATAAAACGATACAAAAAAGAATCGAGGGTAGAAACTATCCGTTAAAGGTTAGGTTATTACCTAAGAAAATTTACATATCCTATAATCAAAATTATGTTCATTAATGTTTGTAGTCGATGTAGTCGAGGTGTAGTCGATAAAAAAACGATTCCTCGACTACAGAAAAACAACGTAATATAGCCTTTAAATGCTGTTTGTAGTCGATGTAGTCGAGAAATCTATATATAAAGTATAAAAAAGCATAAAATAGATGCAGTAATACATAGTAGAATACAAAAAAGGAAAAGAATAGAAAATTCTTCGACTACACGACTACAAAACGCCTATAAGTCCCTATATATAGCCGAAAAACTTGTAGTAGACAAGCTCTACTACAACTCTACTACAACGGCTACATCAGGCAAGCTTATTTTTAATTCTGATACAACGTGACAAAACTAAAATTTGGAGGGTAAAATGCATAAATACAAACTTTATGAAGCGTTCAAAAAGATTTTGACTGATCTTTCCTTAAGCCCTCATACTTATGAAAAATTGATCAAATACATTTCGGAGGTTCTTGAAATATGAACGACAAACAGAAATTTTTGAAAGAAGCCATTATTCTCTGCGATTCGAGGGAACAGCAGAATCGTCATATACTGGATGCATTCGGACAGTCTGGCGTAAAATATGAGGTCTGTAAGCTTCCGGTAGGCGATTATTCGTTTAAGGTGAATGAGCTTGATTTCCGTCTGCAATGTGCAGTTGAACGTAAAGCTAACGTCAATGAGCTTTGGGGGAATATCTCCAGAGAACGTGAACGCTTTGAAAAAGAGATAGCGGCAATGAAGAAGCTCACAGGTTCGGCTAATCTGATAATAGAAAATTGTCCCGATCGTGATTTTTTGCAGAATTATAAGGTGAATCAATACGTTATGATCGCTCAGAATCGTAAAGTAGAAGATATCGGGCGATACATATACAACACGCTGCAATCATGGAGCAGTTCCAACAGATACGGCTTGAACGTCCATTATATGCGTGGGAACGAGGGGACAGCGGCTTTACTGCTGAATATCTTCTATTACTACTATCGTAATTACCATGAGCTTACTAAGCCTTTGCGGAAGAATGAATAAACTCTCGAATTATGCATTGAATTATGAATAATTCCCCACTATAAAAAGGGGGATAGTTGAATAGCTTTTAAAACGCTCTGTAATCGCTTGTTAACAAAGTGATGTAATTATACTATGAATGGATTGGACGTGCCTTAACGGTGATTCTGGTGGCTGTCAGGGTGTGATTGTAATAAAATTAGGAGCAGGTGCGCTTGCCTGCTCCTTATGTTTAATTATTACTTAGATATTCTTCGAGTTCCTTAATCCATTCAGGTGTTTTGCCGCCTTTGATAATCAAAGAGCCGTTTTTATATTCGGCTTTTTCGGTGAAGCCGTTCTCATTATCAAAGAAACGAACCTCATTGCAATAGGGCAGAACCTTAGCCAGATCTTCAAATCGTTTGTTGTATCTGCGCTCTACATCTACAGAGGGTATATCATGACCGCCTTTTTCTACTCGGTTTTTAATCCGTCTGATACTTTCGCCGGATGAGCTTACTCCCACATAGTAGAGCCGTATAAAATAGTTCAGTTCCCGAGCTTTACGAATTGTTTTCAATGTGCGGACTCCTGAAAGAGTAGTCTCCTGAGTGAAATTCACGCCTTTTTTAAGGCAATCCTCAATGCGTTCAATAGCAAGCTTACCACCCTTTATGCGGTCTCCTTCGAGTTCAGCGGTTAATTTATCGGTATCGATTATAATTCCTAAATCAGTGCTTTCAGCCGACAGAACACCGGAAAGACTGCTCTTTCCTACTCCATTAACACCGCCTATTATCGTGTATATCTTCATTTCTGCTCCTCCTCATATTCCATAATGTCACCGGGTTGACAGTTCAAGACTTTGCAGATTCTTGCAATAGTCTTGTGATCAAGTCCACCAGTACCGTTTCTAAGATTAGTCAGTGTTCCTTGCCCGATTAACCCTTCTTTTCTGATTCGAGTAGTATTCCAGCCTTTTTCTTTTAAAAGAGCAAACAGCTTGTCGTATTTTATCGGCATTTTATCAATTCCTTTCCTGTTGGAGCAAATTTTTATAACGCTCCCTACTTCCCATTATAATTATAGCACTTTTCATGCACAAAATCAAGTGCGAAAATAAACAATATGTCGCACTGAATTTTGTGCAATATGTATATTGACTTGCACTTAACTTTGTGATATAATATAATTACAGTAAAGGAACGGAAACGCCTGGAGTTGAAAATAATTATCGGAGGTACGAAATATGAGTACAATGGATTTATTAGCAAAGATCAGAAGCCTTAAGGAATTAGAGACACTGATTATACAGACTGTGATGAAAATGGATTTTTCAACTGCTGAGATTGAAATTGAAATGCCTGAACCTGATGTGGATATTCCTTTACAAATTGATGAGGAATTAATTAATGAAGCGGTTGATGACAGCGTTGAAAATTCTTCTCAGAATAAGTTATATATCAAGTGGAGCAATTCGTATAAAGAGGCTCACAAATTAATTTTTAGTAAGGAATCGATGCCCGATGATTACCAAAAGGCTGAGAAACTATTGCTGTCGGAAACAAATAATACTCTTGCATTTTATGATTTGGGTAAGCTGTATTCTATGTAAAAATCGGGTTTAAAGGACGATAGAAAATCATTTGAATTTTATGAGAAAGCTCTGCAGGGATTTATTCAAATTGAACCGAAAGCTAAAATAATAAAGCCATATTTGCAATATCAGATCGGCGTGATGTATTTCAAAGGATTGGGTACACTGGTCGATAATCAGAAGGCGACCAAGTATTTTGAAAAGTCTGCTGAACTTGGAAATCAGTATGCAGAACTACTGCTAGCTTTTGAATATATCAGCGGTAAAAATTTGGAGCAGAACATTGACAAAGGCATTTATCTTCTGACCAAATATGTAGACGGCGGTGATGCTTATTCTTGTTACAGACTTGGAAATTTATATTTAAAAGGCGAAATTGTAAATCAGGATTTGGATAAGGCAGCAAAGTATCTTTTATCTGTTGAAGATAACGAATTTACGCAGTACGCACTTGGTAAGTTGTATTTGCAAAAAGAAAAATATGATATTGAAAAAGCGATTTCATACTTTGAAAAGTCTGCTGATAAGAATATGTGGTCAAGCTATCAGTTAGGAAGGTTTTATCTTTTCGGCGCAGATGAATTGAAAAAGGACAAAGAAAAAGCTATGAAGTTTTTGAATTTATCAGCAGAACAAGGTAATGAGTATGCTCAAAATATTTTGGACAATCAGGAAAAGTTTGAAAATGAAGTGCTTACAAATACCATATTCAGTTTGTTTATAAATCTCAGTAGTTGTATCAAAGATGACTACCATAACAAATTTAAGTCGGGCAGAAAAATTATTGACAGCAAACTTCGGAGAATGATCAGTCAAAAGAAACAATCGCTCGGTATTAAAAATGAGTCGTCACAAAGTCAGGAGCAAAGTTATTAAACTAAACAAAGACGCATACTTTCGGGAGTACACGCCTTTATTTAGTATATTCAGTTACTATACAAAACATATTTTTGCTTATTTTATCCTGATCTATATATTATTATTATTGTGATATGGTTTTACTTCAGAAAGCAAGTAATCGTTTTATTTTAGAAGTTATCGTTTTCTCATTAAATAACGCCCTGTGTAAATGCTAAAATCAGATAAAGTTCACCAACAACCGCCTTTTCAATAGTTTTGGTACACTACTAAAGATTAAATATGATTAAAAGAATAAAGTCAAGTTTATAGACGTAGGAAAATAATTAATTATGATAAATAATCATTAAAGTACTGTCTCGTATAACATAGCATCCTTTTGATAATGGTGGAGAAATCACGCTTGGTTACAGTCATACACGGGAGATGTTTCTGAACATTTAGTAGTTGCAGTAGTTTGTTCAGCAGCTATTGGTTGAGTGGACGTTGTGGTTATTGGTTTCATGGTTGTTGTTACTTCTATAGGTTTAGCAGAAGTTGTAGATTGAACTGTTGTTATCGGTTTAGAAGTAGTTGAGATTTGATTTGTAGTTACTGGTTTAGCAGTTGTAGTTAACTGCGTTGTTGTTAACGGTTGTGTTGTGGTGGTGAATGAAGGAGGTACAGTATCTTTGTTTTCGCCTGGTAGGTATGCATCATTAGACAAATTATTGGATGCGGCAAAAAACTGTGACCAATAGTATACTCCATCCCGATATACCACGCCCACTCCGATGTATTCCATTTTCTCATTGAGAATATTTGCACGATGTCCGGACGAATTCAGCCATGCATTCATGACGCTCTCCGGATTTTTCTGACCATAGGCAATGTTCTCAGCCGCAGCCCTGTATTGGATTTCAAGTTCTGACATTGCAGTGAAGCAGCTTGTACCATTCGGACGTGTGTGTGAAAAATTCTCTTTCAATTCACTGGCTCTGATGTTTGCAGCTTCGCTGAGTTTCGGAGAAACCTTGACTGGCTGCAATCCATATGCATTACGTTCTTTGTTTACCAGCACAGCTACTTGCTCGGCATATTCTGCAAGCTGGCTGCTGTCAGAAGAAACTGACGTGACTTCCTGCGAGAAATTTCTGAAATCAATCGCATGAGCGCTAAATGCTGTTCCTGATACAAGAATGCAAGCCATGATCGCTGAAATAATTTTTTTCATTTTAAAACCTCCATAATATTTTTTAGAGATTACATCTCTATTATCCAAGATAACATTTTTGAACCCTTATGTCAATGTAAAAATATTTCCAACTGTATAGCTTGCTGAGTATCAATCGTCATATTCATCCAGAAAATTATGTACTCCAGAATCATCTTTATAAGCGATAATCGCATTTAGATTGACGTTTTTGACACTGCGGAAAATATTCTGCTCTACCTGCGGATTCGTCTTTTTCAGTTCTGCGATAAGCTTTTTGATTTCCTGACGTTTAGAACCTGTGTTTGTTGGAGTACAAGTTGTACAGGTATCAGTGAACTTACAGGCACACTGAATAAAGTGTAGGCCGTTATAGTCACGCCAGTGCTTGATGTCGCAAAGGGCGTATTAGTTCCATACCCTCAAAATTCGTACTGCGGAGCTTTGGCATCATAGTCTGCACCTGACCGCCGTACAACATTCCCATAAGAATCGTTTCGATCACATCATCAAAATGATGACCGAGTGCGATTTTGTTACACCCCAGTTCTTTTGCCTTATGGTACAGATGACCTCTCCTCATTCTTGCACAGATGTAGCACGGAGATTTCTCAATGTTGTATACAGACTCGAAAATATCCGATTCAAATACGGTTATAGGAATGGACATCAACTCTGCATTTTTTTCAATGATACTGCGATTTTCAAGACTGTAGCCCGGATCCATTACCAAAAAGACAAGCTCGAAAGGAAACTTGTTGTGCATTTGGAGCTCTTGAAAAAGCTTAGCCATAAGCATAGAATCTTTGCCGTCAGAAATGCAGACTGCGATCTTATCAACTGGTTTGACAAGCTGATATACAGTAATCGCTTTTATAAATTTACTCCAGATATTCTTGTGAAATTTCTTTCTGATGCTCTTTTCAATATCTTCCGTAATCTGTCGGTTTTTCAGTTTCATACGCAGCCAATCATAGTAGCCGCCCTGCAAGATTGTATGCGTCATATCCATTTTTACACAGCATTTCAGCCGTTTCGCAACTTATGATTCCGATTTTACAGCAGATAATGAGCTTTTTGTCTTTTGGCAGTTCTGCATGATTTTCATTGAGCGCTTTCTGCGGTATGTTCATTGCTCCATCAATATGCCCATAATTGAACGCATATTCGTCACGCATATCTATCAGCATATAGCTTTTTTCAGGCAATGTTTTCAGTTCTTGGACAGTTACTTCGTTATTCATAATAAAAATGCTCCTTTCTACTTCAACAAAAACAGTATGCCACAAAATCTCTATGGAGTAATCATTATTATGTTGAATCAATTTTCAAGAAAAGAACTTTTATTTTGAAAAAAGCAATGGAGAAATTTTTGAAATGCAGAGTAGCCGTATTCGGAATCGGAGGAGTGGGCGGATATGCTGTTGAAGCATTGGCACGCAATGGCATCGGAACGCTTGACCTGATTGACGATGACAGAATCTGTCTGACGAACCTGAATCGTCAGATTTTTGCAGTGCACAGTACAGTCGGAAAATATAAGGTTGATATTGCTGAAACACGCATTCACGACATTTGTCCTGATATTAGAGTAAATACTTATAAATGCTTTTATATGCCTGAAAAGGCAGACGATTTTGACTTTACGCAGTACGATTATGTGATTGATGCGATTGACACTGTAACAGGAAAATTGGAGATTATTAAGCGTGCAAAAGCGGCAGGTGTGCCGGTAATTTCATCAATGGGTGCAGGCAATAAGCTTGATCCGACAGCTTTTCGTGTTGCAGATATTTATGAAACTAAAGTCTGTCCACTTGCAAAGGTGATGCGGTATGAACTCCGAAAACTGGGTATCAAAAATGTCAAGGTTGTATATTCGGAGGAAAAGTCGATTCGTCCCATAGAAGACATGGAAATTTCCTGTCGGAATCATTGTATCTGTCCACCTGGTACGGTAAGAAAATGTATCGTTCGCAGGGATATTCCTGGTTCAAATGCTTTTGTGCCGTCTGTTGTTGTGGTGATCATTGCAGGAGAAGTGATCAAAGATTTGGCGACAAAGTTTTAATTACATAAATTTTAAGAGAAGTCTTTGAATAAAAGTTCACTTTAAAGTGAGCTTTTTCTTTAACAGACGTTATAGGAAGAAACTATAACCGATTAAAGAAAAAAGAACTGTATAAATTCAGAAATATGTGTTATAATTAAAACATATTATTTATATGTGTATTATAGAAGTTTAATATTATGACATTAATTCAATTGAAATATGCGATTACGGTCGCCGAAGAACGATCCCTGAATGATGCGGCAAAAAAGCTGTATATATCACAGCCGAGTTTGTCATCGGCAATATATGCGCTTGAAAAAGAGGTTGGCTTTGATATTTTCATTCGTTCCAAAAGCAGAATAACGCTAACCACTGCCGGGGATCAATTTATCGGATACGCTAAGTCAGTCATTGAACAGTATGATATCAAAGGCTTGTCTGCACTGAAATTGCGTTTGAGAAGATCGTCGGATTTGCGTGCTTGACGGTCTGCATTTGTGATACTGTTTGGCTTTCTGCGAGTATTGTGAATAAGTCTGATCCGCTCCATGACTTTGCGTATTGTGGTTTCACTTGGTATATGAACATCAGTTTCGCCGGCTTGACTTTTCAGTTTCAAAGCCATGTACACGCGCTTCCTGCCATATGTATCGTTGTACATATTCTTGTTATCTAAATCAATTTGTTATAGATTGAATCTATAACAAATTATAGAAAAAAACTAATTGACTTTTCCTATAGGTATGATATAATATATATAGCATTGATTAGGAGGTGTGAGATGCAGATTTCAACAAGAGGAAAAAATGCAATCAAAATGCTACTTGATTTAGCAAATCATAATGACGGAATACCTGTAAGATTAAAAGATATTGCCAGTCGCCAGAATATTTCAGTCAAATATTTGGAACAAATTGTGATGCTGCTGCAAAGGGCATCGCTGCTTCAGAGCGTGAAAGGAAAACAGGGCGGTTATCTTCTGAAATATCCTCCCGAACAGTACACCATGTTTCAGATTCTGACTGTTACAGAGGGTAGTCTTTCGCCTGTAGAATGTGTAGAGAACTGTGCAAGTCCATGTAAGAATCAGAATCAGTGCGTGACATACCGAATGTGGAAAAAGCTTGATACAGCCATACACGATACATTGGAGGGTATCACTCTTGCGGATTTGATGGACTGGCAGGAGGAGATCGTTATTGCCGGCGACTACAGTATTTGAGGCGAAATGTTGTTGTTGGTAATGCATTTGTGACAGAGTCTGTTGCAAGGGATTCACGAGTAACGGTCAAGGCATAGGAACTTCAGGTGAAAAATAAAAGGTGATAGTATGAAACAGATATTATGCTTCGGTGATTCCAATACATGGGGATTGATTCCGAAAACAAGCGAGCGTTTTCCATGGGGCATTCGCTGGACAAGCATCCTGAGCGAAAAACTTGGTCAGGACAAATATCATGTTGTGGAGGAGGGCTTGTGTGGCAGAACAACCGTGTTTGATGATCCTCTTCGTGACGGCAGGTGCGGTGTCAAGGTACTGCCTACTCTGCTGGAATCCCATGATCCTATTGACCTTTCGATTATTATGCTTGGCACTAATGACTGCAAAACGGTCTACGGCGCTTCTTCCGATGTCATCGGCAAGGGTGTTGCAAGGCTTGTGAAACAGGTTCGCCGCTTTGCACCGACCAGCAAGGTGCTTGTGATTTCGCCGATTCATTTAGGTCAGCAGGTTTGGGAGGACGAGTTTGACCCCGAATTTTCACATTATTCTGTTGATGTTTCCAAGGGATTGGCGGAGGCATATTGCAAGGTCAGCCGTGAGGAGCATACTGCGTTTTTAGATGCTTCGCAGTTTGCAGGACCAAGCGAGACCGACCATGAGCATCTCTCTGCTGAGGGTCACGCTCGGCTTGCGGAGGCTGTATTTAAAAAGGTGAAAGAAATCATATGACAGAAAAATTGACGTTGTATTGTATGATGGCGAAATTGTTCTGGGCAGTGGAGTAATCGATTGATTAAGACGTATTGAATAATTAAGTCAACACCGTACAATGACCGTTTTGTGGGATTATACATGATATTTTTATGAAAATTATAAATACAGAAACAGAGGTGTAATTACATGATAGAAATAATATGGCTCGGCAGAGGCGGACAGGGTGCGTTCACAGCTGCAAAGCTGCTTGGAGCAGCATATGCCGACAAGGACAGCGAAAACCATGCCCTTGCATTTCCGTCTTTCGGACCTGAAAGACGCGGCGCTCCGGTGAGGGCATTTACAAAGCTCAGCAGTAAACCTGTTCTTGATCGCAGTGAAACCGAAAAAGCGGATTATATAATAATTCTTGACGATACGCTGTACAGCGATTCACTAAAAAAACTGCTTAAAAATAACGGTAAGATCATCGTCAACGGTAGAAAAATCGCTGATGAAAATATAATAGCTTTTGACTGTGATTCCATTGCAAGGGAACTGCGCTTGCCAACAGTCAACACAATTCTGCTTGGTATTTTTTCAGCAGTATCGGGAGCAGTTTCAGTGAAGGACATAGAACGTTCCATTGACGGATATATGCCCGAGAAAATCCGTGATAAAAATAAACAGGCGGTCAGAAAATCTGCAGAGGAGGTACTGAAATGAAACCATATCTGAAAGAAAAAATAAGCTTCTCATTTGCGGAAGTTCCCTCGGATACTTCCTTTGAAGCAGGCTATCTTGTTAGCAAAAATGCGGGTTGGCGAAGTATCAGACCGATAATTGACATGGAAAAATGCGTGGGCTGTATGCAGTGTTATTTATACTGCCCTGACGGTGTGATCTCTATTGAAAACAACAAGGCCGTGATAGATTATGATTTCTGCAAAGGCTGCGGTATCTGCAAAAAAATCTGCAAGCCAAATGCGATAGAAATGGAGGCTGAGAGAAAGTGAAGAAATTTTTATCAGGTGATGAAGCGTTTGCAGAGGGTATCAGACTTGCAAAGCCTTCCATAATCTCGGCATATCCCATTACTCCGCAAACTATCGTTGTAGAACGGCTTTCGGAAATGGTAGAAAGCGGAAGTCTTGCATCTGAATTTATTCATGTTGAGTCTGAGCATTCCGCACTGTCATGTGCTATGGGAGCAAGCGCGGCAGGAGTGCGTGCGTTTACGGCGACTTCATCTCAGGGACTTCTCTACATGGCAGAGTGTCTTTATTACGCATCAGGAGGACGTTTTCCAATTGTGATGATGAATGCTAACCGTTCAACCGCTCTTCCTTGGAATATTTATGGTGACCAGCGCGACAGTATTTCACAGCTTGACAGCGGTTGGATTCAGGCGTATGCGGAAAATGCACAGGAGAGCCTTGACCTTGCACTGATGAGCTACTATATTGCCGAAAAAACAGCAACTCCTTTTATGGTGAATCTGGACGGATTTATTCTCACTCATACTTATGAGGAAGTGGATATTCCGGATGAGGAACAGGCAGATAAATTTCTTCCAGAATTTGAAACGGATAATAAGCTTGACTTGGAAAATCCAAAAAATATGGCATTTTCAGCAGGTCCTGACTACAACTATATTTTCAAATTCAAGGAGCATCAAGAGATACTGAATGCCGTTTCCGTGATAGCTGAATCGGAGAAAAAATTTGCGGAAATATTCGGCAGAAAATACAGCGGTCTGATTGAAAATTATAAAACGGAAGATGCCGAATTTATTTTGATAACTATTGGAAGTATCGCCGGACTTTGCCGGGAAACTGCTGATAAACTGAGAACAAAGGGCAAGAAAGTCGGTGTTGTCAGACTCCGCTACCTAAGACCGTTCCCGACTGCTGAGCTTGTGAAAACTGTAAAAAATGCAAAGGCTGTAGGAGTGCTGGAAAAAGATATTTCTTTTGGCAACGAGGGAACTGTATTTACAAATGTCAACTCTGCTCTGCACAGTGCGGAGTTGCAAGTTCCGTCTTACAATTTTATAGGCGGACTTGGCGGACGAAATATCTCCCGGTCGGATATTGAGAATGTTTTTTTTGAAATAGAAAACGGCACGGAACGTGTGAATTTTATCGGAATTGAGGTGAAATAAATGAGCGTGACAGCAAAAAATTTGTGCAGGGACGAATTTTTCTATGGACACAAGGCTTGTGCAGGATGCGGAGGAAGTCTTGCGGTTAGAAATGCCTTGAAGGTTCTGGGAAAAAACGCAGTTGCCGTTCTTCCGGCAGGCTGTATGTCGGCAGTAGGATTTAATTTCCCACAGCTTTGTTTCGCGAATAATGCCATAATTTCTACATTCGCAGGCACGGCATCTATGCTGACAGGCATTGAAGCAGGTTTCCGCGCAAGAGGTATCAAAGACTTTACAGCGGTTGGATTCGCAGGTGACGGCGGTACGGCAGACATCGGAATACAAGCGCTTTCCGGAGCGATTGACCGTAACGATAACATCATATATATCTGCTATGACAACGAAGCTTACATGAATACGGGAATCCAGAAAAGCGGTCTTACGCCTTTTGGTGCAAAGACAACAACTACGCCGACAGGTAAAAATATACACGGAAATATCCGTCCGAAAAAGAATATGTTTGAAATCGTGGCGGCTCATGATATTCCTTATGCTGCAACGGCTACAGTGGGATATATGACGGATTTTCTGAACAAGGTAGAAAAAGCGTCGAAAATCAAGGGTACGAAATATATTCACGTTATCGCACCATGCCCTACGGGTTGGGGAATCCCTGTCAGTGATACTATTGACTCCGCAAGAGAAATTGTGAACTGCGGTCTGTGGTATCTTGCGGAGTACGAAAACGGTGAATTTACGTTGAATTATGACCCAAAGGAATTTACAAGTGTCTCGGATTATCTGAAAAAACAAGGTCGATTCAGACATTTGACAGACGAAGACATTCAAATAATTATTCAGTCCCGTGATGCAAAATGGGAGAAGATTCGCAGAGATTGGAGGAAGTAATATGCCCGCATTATCAAACAGAACAGCGGATTTCACGGACTCCGTTATCCGCAGAATGACGAGAATTTCCAACAGGTACGGAGCTGTGAACCTGTCACAGGGATTTCCGGACTTTGAGCCTCCGAGAGAAATTTTAGACCGTCTCGCACAGGTAACAAAGGAGGATTTTCACCAGTATTCCATCACATGGGGCGCACAGAATTTCCGTGAAGCACTTGCTGAAAAATACGCACGTTTTTCGGGCAGGACAATAGACCCGAACAGCGAGATCGTTGTAACCTGCGGCAGTACGGAAGCAATGATGGCAGCTATGATGAGCGTGACCAATCCCGGAGATAAAGTAGTTGTATTTTCGCCTTTTTACGAAAATTACGGAGCAGACACTATACTTTCGGGAGCCGAGCCGATATATGTTCCGTTGAATCCGCCTGAATTTAATTTTGATGTGAATGTACTGGAATCGGCATTTAAACAGCATCCGAAAGCACTCATTTTATGCAATCCGTCCAATCCCTGCGGAAAGGTTTTCAGCCGTGAGGAATTGCAGATCATCGCTGATTTTGCAGAAAAATATGATACCTTCGTTATCACCGATGAGGTATACGAACATATCATATATGAACCGAACAAGCATACTTATTTTGCTACTTTGCCGGGAATGTGGGAACGTACCATTCAGTGCAGTTCACTGTCAAAAACATATTCTATTACGGGTTGGCGGCTGGGCTATGTTATTGCTCCGTCTTACGTAATTGACACAGTGAAAAAAGTCCATGATTTTCTTACAGTCGGAGCTGCCGCACCCTTGCAGGAGGCTGCCGTAACAGGTCTGAAATTCGGTGATGATTACTACAAATGGCTGCAAGAAAAATACACCGAGAAGCGTAATTTGTTCCTCAATGGTCTGGACGATTTGAATATCCGTCATACCGTTCCACAAGGATCATATTATATTCTGCTTGATATATCAGAGTTCGGATATGATAGCGATCTGGAATTTTGCGAGGCGCTTGCAAGAGATGTAGGCGTGGGAGCTGTACCGGGTTCAAGCTTTTTCAAAGAGCCTGAAAACCGCTATATTCGCCTACATTTTGCAAAGAAGAATGACACACTGAATGAAGCTCTGAATCGTCTTGCAGACATAAGAAAGAAAATAAAGCCACAAGGATAATATTATGACTTTACAGCAATTAAATTACATTATCACAATTTCCGACACAGGCTCTATGAATAAAGCGGCAGAGCAGCTTTTTATCGCACAGCCGTCCTTGACCAGCGCTGTGCATGAGATTGAAAAGGAAATTGGAATTACGATTTTTTACCGCAGCGGAAAGGGTGTATCTCTGACCGCTGACGGTGCAGAATTTTTGACTTACGCAAGGCAGCTCTATCAGCAGTATGAAACCTTGCAGGAGAAATATTTAGGCGGAAAGGTCAAGAAAAAGTTCGGCGTTTCCGCACAGCACTACTCCTTTGCAGTCAAGGCATTTGTGAACACCGTCAAGGAATTTGACACCTTTGAATATGAATTTGCAGTCTATGAAACGAAAACACCTGAAGTGATAAATGATGTAGCTTCCATGAAAAGTGAAATCGGTCTGCTGTATCTCAGTGACTTCAACAGACAGGTTATCACTAAGATTCTGCAAACAAATCATTTGGAGTTTCATCACCTCATTGACTGCGGAGTCTATGTCTACCTCTGGAAAGAACACCCCCTTGCAGGCAGTAAAAAAATAACTTTTGAGGAGCTTGAAAGCTATCCGTGCCTGACCTTTGAGCAGGGAGATAAAAGCTCGTTTTACTTTGCAGAGGAGATCTACAGCACATCGGATTATGCACGAGTGATAAAAGCATCAGATCGTTCCACTATGCTGAATCTGATGAAAGGTCTGAACGGCTACACGTTTTGCTCCGGAATTATTTGCGGCAGTCTTAACGGTGATGACTATGCTGCCGTACCAATTGAAGATGACAGCATTATGGAGATTGGCTATATTACGAGAAAAAATGCACTTCTAAGTGAAGTCGGAAATGTATATATCAGAAAACTGAAAGAATATTTGAAGGTCTGAATATCGGGTGAGCAATATGCTCGCCCGTTTTTTCGCTTATAGATTCACTCTATCACTTTTTATAGATAATACATATTGGACAACTGTGTGAAGTAGGTGTATAATAGAATTATCATAAGGAAAGGAAATGGTGAATCGCATGAAAAAATCAATTATTGCAGGAGCAGTTGCACTCAGCTTGCTCAGTACACTTACAGGCTGCGGAGAAAAGAAGTCGGAGAAAAGCGATGTTTCTATTGGATATCTTAATTCGACGGCACATCTGCTTGCATTTGTAGCACAAGAAGAAGGCTACTTTAAAGACGAGGGATTGAATGTTACATTGACACAGTTTTCCAGTGCGGCAGAACTTTCAAACGGTCTGGAATCAGGCAAATTAGACGTTGCATTTATCGGATCTGTTCCGTCCTTGACATTTCAAAGCAATGGTCACGATCTGACTATCTTTGGCGGTGCAATGACAAATGGTCATGGCTATGTCATCAAGCCTGAATTTACGAAAAATGTTGACACCGTTGACATTTCTATCCTCAAAGGCAGAAATGTGGCATCGGTCAAGAACAGCATTCAGGATGCAGAGATGCAAATTCTGCTGAAAGATGCAGGTATTTCTATAGGCGATGGCAGTGATGAGGTAAATATCGTTTATTTTGACAGTCAGAAGGACGCCTACGCCGCACTGATGAATGACAGCATTGATGCTGCTTCCGTGTACTCTCCATATGCTTCTCTTGCGGGGGGACAAGGCTATGATATTGTATACAGATGCTCCGAAGAGCCTGCATTGCAGAATCAGCCCTGCTGCCGTCAGGTCGCTGCAACGTCCAATCTCAAAGGTAACACAGAGAAGTTCACAGCATTTGAGCGTGCCTTAATTCGTGCGTATAACTTCACCCAAACCAATGAAGATGGCACGATTAAAGATGTTAAGAAATACATCGATATTGACGAAGATTATATTCGTACTGAGGTTTACGGCGGTTATGGCTATAGCAGTCCCGATCCCGACAAGCAGGGTACGCTTGCCTTGAAGGATACGATCGTGGCACTTGGCTATACGGAGGATTATGACATCGAATCTCTTTACAATACAGATATATACAAGAACGCATTGGAAGAAGTGATAAAGAAAAATCCCGATAATGCTGTATATCAGCAGTTGCAGGAGCATTTCAATGAATACGAGTAAAATAGAAATTAGAAATCTGACTGTAGATTATATCGAGAAAAAGAAGAACTTTACGGCTTTGAAAAATGTCAGCTTTCCTATCAATGACGGCGAATTTGTCAGCATTATCGGTGCAAGTGGCTGCGGAAAATCCACACTTCTCAGCGTTTTGGAGGGCATCAACAAACCTGCGGAGGGTGAGGTGCTGATAGACGGCGAAAAGGTGAATGGCACAGGCAGCAATCGCAGCGTTGTGTTTCAGCATTATTCCCTTTTTCCGTGGATGACAACACGAAAAAATGTGGCTTTTGGTGTTCAGCAGGTGCGAAAGGAATTATCCCGAACGCAGCGTCTGCAAGTCGCAGATGAATTTCTGGACAAAGTGGGACTAAGCGAGTTCAGAAATAAATATCCTTCCCAACTTTCAGGCGGTATGCAGCAAAGAGCAGCAATTGCAAGAGCGTTGGCAATGGATACGGAGATTCTTCTTATGGACGAACCATTTAGCGCTCTTGACGCGAAAAATCGTATTGCATTGCAGGAGCTGCTTTTGAAATTGTGTGAGGGAGAAAACTCTGAAAATAAAAAAACAGTGGTATTTGTGACCCACGACATTGACGAAGCGATTTTTCTTTCCGATAAAATTGTAGTCCTGACATCTCATCCGGGAACAGTTTATGATATTGTAAAAGTTCCCTTTGAGCGTCCGAGAAATCGTGAAGAGTTGATTGAACGTAAAGATTATGCCGCATTCCGCAGCAGGCTGCTGTCCATGTTCTACCACGATATTGTCGACAGGATCGGCGGAAATGAGGTGGTATTATGACAATAAAAGCAAGATTTTTAAGAATGACGCATATTTTTTTCGCAGTTCTTATGCTCATACAGCTTTTGCCAGATAAATCGCAAAAAGAAGTCTGCACTTCAAGTTTGATTGTTTTTGCAATTGCAGCAGAAGCCGTTGTGATCATATTGTCCTTTTTGATAAAGAGAAAAGAATCGTTGTCGCTGACACTTGATATTTTGGGCTTTATTTATGTATTTCTGACAGTATGGACTTTGGTAACGGCTAAATTTGATTTGTTTAATGAATTGCTTTTTCCTGCTCCCGGAAAAGTTATTGCTCAGTTTGCGGAGGATAAAACTGTTATTTTAACCAATATTAAAAGTTCTGTGGGAATTATCGTTCAAGGATTTTTGCTGGCAGCGGTGGCAGCTATACCTTTAGGGCTTCTGATTGGATTGAATGCGAGGCTTGGAAATGCGGCATCATATCTGACAAAATTTTTTAGTTCTATTCCGCCAATCGTATATATTCCATATGGAATTGCACTTTTACCTACATTCCGTTCCGTTTCGGTTTTTGTAATCTTTCTGGCATCGTTCTGGCCGATATTTGCAGGTACAATGAGTGGTGTACTGAACATTGACAAGAAGATCGTGGATTCCGCAAAGGTTCTGAACGTGAAAAAGCCTGCCATGCTGACATCGGTTATTCTTCCGGCATCACTTCCGCAAATTTTCCTTGGCTGCAATCAGGGACTTAGCGTTTCATTTATTCTCCTGACGTCTGCCGAGATGATCGGAGCAAGGGATGGCATGGGCTACTATGTCAAGTACTACTCTGACTTTGGCGATTATACACGCACGATTACCGGTCTGCTTGTCATTGGTATTGTCGTTATTGCTGTGACATTTCTGTTTAACAGATTTCAACAGTATCTTTTGCGTTGGAGAAAGTAATGCGTTATAGATTGAAGCTATAGCTTGTTATAGATAATGCATATTAGACAAATAGGCAAAATAGGCGTATAATAATAACAGAACAGGAAACCCTGTGAAATAATTGGAGGTAATGTAGCATGAATACAAGAGACATTAACAATAAATTCTGGAATGAGGAACTTGAAACAATGCCCCGCGAGGAGCTTGAAAAGAATCAGCTTGAAGATTTGAAAGAGATCGTGAAGTTTGCCTATGACAACGCTCCCTATTACAAGCGTTCATTTGATGAAGCAGGTGTAAAGCCGGAGGATATTCACGCTCTTGCCGATATTCAGAAGTTCCCCTTCATTAACAAGACCACGCAGCGTGACACACAAGGCGTAGGCTCGTTCCTTGGTGAATTATGTGCCGTTCCCGAAGAAGATGTTGTGTTTATTTCAACATCGTCAGGTTCGACAGGAGTGCCTACAATGAGTCCGTTTACTAAAAAGGACTTTGACGAATTTCAGGATACAGAAAGCCGCTGGTTTTGGCAGATGGGCATGAGACCAAATGACCGATATGTTCACGCTCTGAATTTCTCCCTGTATGTTGGCGGCCCTGATGTAATCGGCGCACAGAACCTTGGCGCATTGTGTATCTGGGGCGGCACTCTCCCCAGCGAAAGACTGCTGTTTATTCTGAAAACCTACCAGCCAACAATTATCTGGACAAGCCCGTCCTATGCATGGCAGTTGGGCGAAAAGGCGAAAAAAGCAGGCATCGATCCGAAAAAAGATTTGTCTATTAAGAAAATTATCGTTGCAGGAGAGCTTGGCGGTTCTATTGACGCAACACGAAAGGCAATTGAAGATCTATGGGGCGCTGAGGTTTACGACTTTTACGGACTTTCCGATATTTTTGGTGCTTGTGCCGCACAATGCGAGTATCATGACGGTCTGCACATTGCAGAAAATCATATTCTTGTGGAAACGGTTGACATTCATACAGGTGAGATTCTGCCGCCCGGTGAAGTAGGCGAGCTGGTGTTCACAACACTCCGTAAACACGCAAGACCTCTCATTCGTTTCAAGACAGGCGACATCGGCTACATAGACAACACGCCCTGCAAATGCGGACGCACTCACGGCAGAATCCACATCAGCGGCAGAAAGGACGATATGTTTATAGTTTCGGCTGTTAATGTGTTCCCAAGCGATATTGAGGCTGTTATCAGAGAACTTGACGGCGTGACAGGCGAATATCTTATTCGTGTATTTGAAAAGGATTTCACCTGCAAATACTCCGTTGAGATCGAGAAAAATTCTGATAATCCTGCATCTGATGATTTTGTTGCAGAGACGGTTTCAGCGGCATTAAAGGCAAGAATCGGCGTAAAGCCTTACAAAGTCGTTGTACATCCAGACGGCGGTCTTGATACACGTTCGGAGCATAAATCCAAGCGAATCATTGATGAAAGAAAACTGGATTATACAATTTAATCTGAAAAGTAGCGTCTGCTTGATATTTTCAGGCGGACGCTTTTGAGGTGATGTGATGAATATATTCAGTAACTATTTTTTTGATGGCGGATTTGGCTTGGAACGTGAAACGCTCCGAATTGATAAAAACGGCAGACTTGCCCAGACTCCGCACCCTTTTGACGATCCGCATTTGCAGCGTGACTTCTGCGAAAATCAGTTTGAAATTATTACAGGCGTAAATGATTCTGTCAAAAATGCCATCGAAGAGCTTGCAGAATGGGATTTGACTGCAAGAAAAAAACTTGCTGAAAGTGGTGAGAAGCTTCTGTCTATTCAAATCCTCCATATTTTTCAGACGCATCGGAAATCCCTGTTGCCTATATCGGTATGGAAATATCAAAATTCAATTATCGCAAACAGCTTGAACAGAAGTACGGCAAACCCATGATACTTTATTCGGGAATACATTTTAATTTTTCACTTTCAGAAAAGTATCTCCGTGAAATCAAGGATATTGAGCAGAAGTTCGGGCAATTCAAGGACAGCATTTATTTCAGACTCATGAAGCAGATCTTTCGGCATAGCTGGCTGATTGCTCTGCTGACTGCTGCAAGTCCGATATATGACCGTTCATTTGTTGAAGCAGGCAGTTCGGGTAAGGTGTTCGGCGATTACGGCTCAATGAGAAATTCCGAGTTCGGCTACTGGAATCAATTCATACCGACTCTTGACTACAGCGATATTGAATCATTCACCGACAGCATACAGGGCTATATTGATGACGGGTTTCTCCTATCACCTGCGGAGTTGTATTTGCCTGTTCGTTTGAAACCAAAGGGTGCATACAGTCTTGATGCACTGAAAAATGGTATCGACCATATAGAGCTGCGAATGTTTGACTTAAATCCATTGAGTGATGTGGGAATTTTCAGCGAAGATGCCGAATTTGCACATCTCCTGATGCTGTACTTGCTGCATCTGCCTGACTTCGATTTTACTGCAAAGTTACAAGAAAAGGCTGTTTTCGATCATAAGGCAGCCGCAAAATATATGCCAGCTCAGCATTATATTGATAAGGCAAAGGCGATAATTACCGAAATGAAACATTTTTTTGATGGATATGTCTATGCTGAAAAAGTGCTTGAATATCAGAAAAGAAAACTTACAGAAAATCAAAGGTATTGCGTTAAAATTTATGAAAGGAGTAGAGACCAATGTGCTAATTATTCGATGCAAGTCTGAAAGAAAATGAAGATATAAGCGGCTATTTATCAGAGTTTTTCAGTCACGGTGTACAGCACCCTCACGGCTGGGGAATATATCGTGAGCATCACAGAGATTCTGAGATCGTAAAAGAGGCTGTCAGTTCCATAAAAAGTGTCCTTGCAAAGAAAATCGCTCGAACGACTGAGCCGCAAAAGCATTTTATGGCACATATACGACTTGCTACAGCAGGTGCGGTCAAAACGGAAAACTGTCATCCGTTCAGCGGAACGGATGCATCGGGAAAATGCTGGACACTGGTACATAATGGCACGATTTATGCGGTAAACAAGACTTTTCCGTATCGGTTGGCACAACATGGAAATACGGATTCCGAGCGTGTTTTTCTGTATTTGCTTGACAAGCTGAACAAGGTGCGTCCAAGTAATGAGAGTGAACGTTTTGCAGTTGCAGATGAAGTTGTGCAGGAACTTTCGGAACACAACAAGCTGAACCTGCTCATCTCAGACGGTGAGATTCTGTACGTCCATAAAAATATGGAGGAAACGCTGTTTTACCTAAAAACCGATAACAGTTATTATTTCTGTACCAGCCTCTTGGAAACGGTGTATGGAGGTCGTTCCCGACAGCACAGTTGATTGCTTTTCAGAATGGTGAAAAGCTGTTTTCAGGTACAAATCACGGAAAAGTATTCACTTCTGTGATGCACAGTATTTCTGTTTACGATGCGATGAATATATGACAAAATTTTTCAAGAAATTCTGCAAAGCCTATTGACAAGATAGGAAAAGTGTGCTATAATACAAGTATAGCCTATCAATCAGGTAGAATAAATAAGATTAGAGGTAATCATTATGAGCAAGAATTATAAATTTGAAACACTTCAGGTTCATGCAGGTCAGGAAAATCCTGATCCGACAACAGACGCAAGAGCTGTTCCGATTTATGCAACAACCTCTTACGTTTTTAAAGATTCCGCTACAGCGGCAGGACGTTTCGGACTGACCGAGGGCGGCAACATCTACACACGTCTGATGAACCCGACCTCCGATGTTTTTGAGCAGAGAATTGCAGCTCTGGAGGGCGGTGCGGCAGCGCTTGCGACAGCTTCGGGGTCGGCAGCGATCTCATACGCAGTGCAGAATATCGCAACGGCAGGCGACCACATCGTCAGCTCTGTGAATCTTTACGGCGGTACATATAACCTTTTTGCCAATACTCTGAAAGAACAGGGGCTTACGACTACTTTCGTTGACCCGTCAGATCCCGAAAACTTTGAGAAAGCTATTCAGCCAAACACCAAGCTCCTATATGCTGAAACTTTAGGCAACCCAAATTCCGATGTCATCGACCTTGAAGCGATTTCTGAAATTGCCCATAAACATGGCATTCCGCTTCTTGTGGACAATACTTTTGCGACTCCTTATCTGCTCAGACCGATCGAGCATGGGGCTGACATTGTGGTACATTCCGCTACGAAATTCATAGGCGGTCACGGCACGGTAATGGGTGGTGTTGTTATTGACGGCGGTAAATTTGATTGGGCGCAGAATGACAAATTTCCCGGACTTTCCAAGTCGAATCCGTCCTATCACGGTGTTGTATTCACCGAGGCTTGCGGCAATATTGCCTACATTATGAAACTCCGCACAACCCTCATGAGAGATCAGGGTGCGACTATTTCGCCATTCAATTCATTTCTGCTTTTACAGGGATTGGAAACGCTGTCGCTTCGTCTGGAACGTCATGTGGAGAATGCCTTGAAAGTCGTTGATTTTCTGAAAAATCATCCGCAGGTTGAGCGTGTCAATCATCCATCCCTCGCACAGGGCAGAGAAAAGAAGCTTTACGACAAATACTTCCCCAATGGTGCGGCTTCGATTTTCACTTTCGACATCAAGGGAAATGCCGAGATAGCAAAGAAGTTCACCGAGAGTCTGGAGTTGTTCTCACTGCTTGCCAATGTTGCCGATGTGAAGTCGCTGGTGATTCACCCTGCATCCACCACACATTCTCAGATGACTGAAGAAGAGCTGCTTTCCGCAGGTATCAGACCAAATACTGTTCGTCTTTCTATCGGTACAGAGCATATTGATGATATTATAGATGACCTCAAAAATGGCTTTGCGGCTGTGAAATAATTTTCCGAAAACACTTGAATTCATACTAAATCTATGATATAATTAGGTATAGTAATATTATCAGGGAGTGACCGGTATGAAAATTTCAACAAAGGGTAGATATGCACTGCGAATGGCGGTATATCTGGCAAAACACCAATGTGACGAGTATGTTTCGCTCAAGGAGATCGCCGAAAGCGAGGGTATATCAAAAAAATATCTTGAGCAAATTGTACCTATGCTGAACAGAGCCAGTATTCTCCGAACTACCCGTGGAAATAAAGGTGGATATTTGCTGACAAAAAAAGCTGGTGAGATAACAGTTGGGGATATTCTCCGTGCCACTGAGGGAAATCTTGCTCCTATTGCCTGCCTTGAATACGAGGTCAATGACTGTCCGCGAAAGGCACAATGCTCCACGCTTTACGTCTGGGAGGGACTTTATCAGCAGATTACGGGCTATCTTGACAGTATCACCTTGCAGGATATTGCTGATCGTGAAGGAAACGGCGATAATTACAGTATATAATACTAATTCCTGAAATAACAATAGACAAACTTGCGGCAGAAATTCTGTCTTGCGGTGTTCTCCTTGCCTGACAAAATTTCTGCTCACAATTTTGTTTATCAACCTCTACGTTTTAGGGATTAGTATTAGCCATAATCGCATCTAACGAATGATACAATTGTTGGGTGCATTTTTATTACAAAAAAGCCGGAAAATAAGGTGTTTTATGATTCTATTCACGTCTGCAAAATCCGACAAGGGAACATCCCAAATCTTTCTCCCACGTCTGTACGAAAAATTTGATATAGGCTGAGTCTATTAAAGGTCATAGGAAAAATGTATTGGACATGGTGTAAATACCATGATATAATATTCTTAAAACATATTATGTATATATGTAATGTAAATATAACGACAGTAGGAGGGGTAACTTGGAAAGATCAATTGAAACAAAGTGTCTGCGTATATACTAATTCCCCAAAATACGGTAGACATCGGATTTTTGGGGAACGCCTGTTGTGCAGGATGACAAAATTATTCGTATTGATAATAAAGATATGAATTATAATGATTTATAAGATAGGAGAGATGAAACATGGCTTGCTTTATTGTTCCGGTAACAGAAGCAATTGTGACAACAGTTGTAGCACATATTTTAGAATCAAAGGAGAAAAAAGCAGAAACGATGTGTGTGGCAGAGGATGTGAAATATGTCAGGACAGGATTTTCGAGAAAGGTCAAGTGGCTCTCAAAGCTGCTCTGGGGCGGTTCTTCTTTGTTGGCATTTGAACACATATGGCATGGAGAAGTTCAGCCGTGGTTTCCGTTCCTGACGGCAGCGGGAACACCGGAGTCCGCAGCAATGCTTCACGAGATGTCTACAGTCGGTGTCGGTATGGCGGTTGCAGTGACAGCGGCGTGGCTTGGCATGATAGCGGTGTCGCATATTTCGGAAAAAAGCATGAATCACACAAAAGATATGGCGGGTGAAAAAATATGACGCTTTTGGTAACAGTGATTGCTGCTGTCATTTGTACCGTTATTTGGTACAGAACAGCACCGAAGGACACGATGAAAGTTTCAACACTGTGCTTTATCTACTGGGGTGCGTCTTTGATGTGGCTGGTGGATGCATTTTTTGAGTATGCACAGCTTCGTGCAGATTTTTTCACACCGTCCGTACGAGATATGGTAAATGACACATTTCTGGGGATTTCAGCGGTCACACTTGGTCTTGTCATCTGGCTTGTCAAACTGCTGTTTACCGACCCCAAAAATGTATTGAAGCCGTACCATAAAAAGGAGAATTGACTTATGAGCGAATATACACATCACCATACAGAACATCCGGAGCATGATCATGACAATAAAAAAACGTACATTCACTCTCACCGTGCATTAATAGGCTTTGATAAGCATGGCATACCGACAATCGTTGCAAAAGCCGACCATCAGGACGAACTTGACAACGACCCGAATGCTTTTATCCGTGACTATATGAATGCCGTTGCGGAATATAAGAAAACTTTTCCGTCGAAGCAGGACGTTATTGACCAGACCCCCGACCCTGCCGTTAAGGAAATGCTTCTCAGGACTGAACAGCTTGGAATTGACACGACGTTTGACCGTTTTGATAAGCAGAAACCGCAGTGTAATTTCGGACTTTCCGGAGTCTGCTGCAAGATTTGTAACATGGGACCCTGCCGTATCACAGCAAAATCTCCCCGTGGTGTCTGCGGTGCAGATGCTGATCTGGTAGTTGCAAGAAATCTTCTCAGAGCAGCGGCGGCAGGTGCAGCACAGCACGGTATGCACGCAAGGGAAATAATTCTTTCACTCAAATGGGCGGCAGAAGGCAAGCTGGATATTCCAATTATGGGAGAGCAGAAAATAAGGGCAACTGCTGAAAGTTTCGGTATTCCGACAAAGCACCGCACAACGAAAAAAATTGCAATTGACTTAGCAGATGCACTTCTTTCGGATATGTCACGCACTGAACCAGACGAATATAAAACTATCAAAGCCTGTGCGCCGCCGGAACGTCAGGAAACATGGAAAAACCTTGATATTCTGCCGATAAGTGCATATCATGAAGTATTTGAGGCATATCACAAAACGGGCTGTGCGATTGACGGCGACTGGAAAAGTATCATGCAGCAGTTCCTGAGATGTGGACTTGCGTTTACATTTTCAGGCGTTGTCGGCGCAAATATCGCAACGGATAGTCTGTTTGGCGTAGGTGACCGTGTTACCTCCAAGGTCAACATCGGTGCTTTGAAAAAAGGCTATGTAAATATTGCGGTTCACGGACATTTGCCGACACTTGTCAGCCAAATTGTCAAGACCGGACAGGAAGAAAAATTCATAGAGCTTGCAAAGTCCAAGGGTGCAAAGGGAATAAGGTTCTATGGCATCTGCTGTTCAGGTCTTGCAGCAATGTATCGTTACGGAGGTGTTATACCGCTGTCAAATGCTGTTTCTGCCGAATTGGTTTTAGGTACTGGAGCATTGGATCTGTGGGTAGCAGACGTACAGGATGTATTTCCGTCCATTATGGAAGTGGCAAAATGCTTTAAAACAACAGTTGTCACAACAAGCGATTCTGCAAGACTTCCGGGCGCAGAACGTTATGAATACGACCACCACCATTCAAATATATCTGAAACAAAAAACCTTGCCGAAAAAATAGTAACCCGTGCCATTGAAAGTTTTGAGCAGCGTAAGGGAATACCTGTATACATTCCGCCTTATGAGGTTGAGGCAGAAGTGGGATTTTCCGTTGAATATGTACATAAACGTTTCGGAAGCATGAAACCACTTGCCGATGCTTTGAAATCTGGAAAAATTCTCGGTATTGTAAATATGGTAGGCTGTAACAATCCCAAAGTACTGTACGAAAAGGCTATTGTTGACGTTGCGGACGTACTGTTAAAAAATAACGTCCTTATTCTGTCAAATGGCTGTGCATCGTTCCCGCTTATGAAACTCGGTTACTGTAACACTTCCGCTTTGGATAAGACCGGCGAAAGTCTCAGGGAATTTTTAACTCCTGATTTACCGCCAGTATGGCACGTCGGGGAATGTATTGATAACACACGTTCATCGGGAATATTCGCCGGAATTGCAAACGTTCTCGGAAAAAAACTCTATGAAATGCCGTTTGCTTTCACTTCTCCGGAGTGGGGAAACGAAAAGGGTATTGACGCAGCATTAGGATTTCGCTTAATGGGCATTAACTCCTATCATTGTGTTGAAGCACAGATTTACGGATCACAGAATGTAATCGAATTTCTGAAAGACGGTACAAGGGAGTTGCTCGGTTCTGTAATGCACGTTGATACAGACCCCGTAGCACTTGGCAATAAAATAGTTGAGGATATAAAAGCCAAAAGAAAAGCTCTTGGCTGGGACTGATTCTCATATAAAAAGGAGAGTTGATATACATGAAAAAAATAATTTCAGTTCTTACGGCAGGTGTACTTGCATTTTCACTGACAGCCTGCGGTAAAAAATCTGATGATTCCAACACAATAAAAATCGCTTATCTGCCCATCACGCATTCTCTTGCCGTACTGGAAACGGCGGATGAACTGGCGGCACAGACGGGGTTACAAGTGGAGCTTGTAAAATACGGTTCATGGCCCGAACTTCTGGATGCTTTGAATACAGGACGTGTAGACGGAGCTTCTGTATTGATCGAGCTTGCGATGAAGTCAAAAGAACAGGGTATTGGCATTAAGGCAGTTGCACTTGGACATAAGGACGGTAATGTCATCATTACTTCTCCCGATATTGCCTCTGCGGAGGACTTGAAAGGCAAGACGATAGCAATACCGCACAGACAGTCATCACATAACATTCTTTTAAATGATGCTCTTGCAACAGCTGGTATGACAATCGATGATATAAACGTTACCGAGCTTGCCCCGACAGAAATGCCTTCGGCACTTGCCGGCGGACAGATTGACGGTTACTGTGTGGCAGAACCATTTGGCGCAAAAGCGGTTTCACTGGGCGCAGGCAAGGTACTCTTTACTTCGGAAGAGCTGTGGGAGGATTCCCTCTGCTGTGGATTGGTGCTGACAGATGAGTTTATCGAAAACCGCAATGAGGATGCCAGAACCTTTGTCGCGAGTTACAAACAGGCAGGACAGAATCTGACAAAAGAACAGGCAATGAAAACAGCGACAAAGTACCTGAATCAGGAAGAGGATGTTCTGGAGCTGTCTTTGCAGTGGATTTCCTATGATGAGCTGGAAATCACAGAGGAGAACTACAGCACGCTGACAGAAAAGGTAAAGGCATACGGACTGTCAGAAAATCCACCGTCTTATGCAGACTTTGTGAAGAACGACTTTGAGTAGAGAGTGAGATGATGCAAAGTGAAGAAGTTACTCTCTTTGAAAAACATTGTGGTTTCTCTGGCGCTGTTGCTGGTAATCTGGCAGCTTGCGTTCTGGGGCAGTGATGTTAATGCGGCACTGTTTCCGTCACCGTTACAGGCATTTCAGGCGCTGATGGACATGGTGACAAATGGTGTACTGCTGTCGCATATCGGGTCGAGTATGTATCGATTTGCTGCCGGGTATATCAGTGCCGTGGCCATTGCCGTCCTGCTGGGGGTGATATTCGGAAGATTGCCGAAATTGTTTCAGTACATCAACCCAGCAGTGCAGCTGCTTAGACCGATCTCACCCATGGCATGGATGCCGTTTATCGTGTTGTGGTTCGGTATTGGTGATATTCCGGCAATTGTGATCATCTTCATTGCGGCGTTCTTTCCGGTTCTGCTGTCTACCGTTTCGGCAGTGGGTGGGATTGATCCGATTTACCTGAAAGTCTCTGATAACTTCGGCATACGTCAGCCGCAGATTATGTGGAAAGTTATTTTTCCGGCAGCTTTTCCGCAGATCGCAAACGGTATACATTTAGCGCTTGGCACAGCATGGGTATTTCTCGTAGCGGGAGAAATGGTTGGAGCTCAGTCAGGATTGGGATATCTCGTTGTAGATGCAAGAAATAATCTTCGTGCAGATATTTTGTTTGCAGATATTATAGTGATCGGACTTATCGGATTAATTCTTGATACTCTTTTGAAAGCCGCAGAAAAGCAGATTCTGAAAGCATGGGGAGGTTCTGTGTGATGTACATTGAAATTACGGATGCGGGAAAGACATTTGTACAGAATGGTAAGCAGTTCACAGCCTTTGAACATGTTTCACTGTCCATCGAAAAGGGCGAATTTATCTGTTTGCTGGGACCTTCCGGCTGCGGTAAAAGTACACTGCTCAATGCGATTGCTGGATTTTCTCCGGTGACATCAGGCAGTGTGAAGATCGAGGGAAAAGAGGTAAAAGCGCCGTCTGTCCGGAATGTCACTATTTTCCAGAATTACGGCTTGCTGCCGTGGCGGACAGTACAAAAAAACGTGGAACTCGGATTAGAACTCAAGAAGCTGTCCAAAGCAGAACGACATAAGATTGCAGATAAGTATATTGAAACTGTTGGATTATCAGACTTTAAAAAATCATACCCCCAACAGTTATCAGGCGGTATGCAGCAGCGTGTCTCAATTGCAAGAGCCCTTGCTGTAGATCCTGATATTATTTTTATGGATGAACCTTTCGGAGCTTTGGACGCCATTACTCGAATGAAACTCCAAGATAATATTCTTTCCATTTCAAAGCAAGAGAAAAAAACAATCATTTTTGTCACTCATGATATTGAAGAAGCTGTTTTTCTTGCAGACAGAATCGTAATAATGACTCCAAATCCAGGAAAAATCAAGAGTATTGTAACAGTTCCGCTTAAAGGACATAGAGAGCGTACCGCCAGTGATTTTCTTCAGGTTCGTGATAAGATTTTTGAGCTTTTTAATATGAAGCATGAAGAACAGATTGAATATGTGATTTGAGTGTGTATAGGATTTGTGCGAGCCGGGCTTTTTGTCCGGCTCGTCTTTTATGGTTTTCTTTGTAACTCATCCTTTTGGGCTTTGTGTATAAAATAAGGTGTTGGGAAAAGTACGGGATATGACTACTCACGTCTGCAAAATCCGACAAGAGAACATCCCAAATCTTTCTCCTGTGTCTGTACGATAAAATTGATATAGACTGAATCTATTAAAAGTTAGAGGAAAAATGTATTGGACATAATGTAAATACCATGATATAATGTTCTTAAAGCATACTATGTATATGTATAAAATAGTATAACGGCGGCAGGAGGAGTAACATGGAAAGGTCAATTGAAACAAAGTGTCTGCATTTAGAAGAAACGGAGGGCTATACAGTTAATTACGGTGCAATCAGTTATCCAATTTATCAGACAGCAACGTATGCACATGAGGGTGTTGGGAAAAGTACGGGATATGACTATTCACGTCTGCAAAATCCGACAAGGGAACATCTTGAAAAGGTTGTAGCAAGTCTTGAAAACGGAACTGATGCTTTTGCATTTACGTCCGGAATGGCTGCAATTTCGCTGTTGATGGAAACTTTCTGTCCAGGCGACCATATTATTGCGGATTCGGATTTGTACGGAGGATGTATTCGTCTTTTCAGTAATATATCAGTGAAAAACGGTATTGAGTTTTCACACATTGATTGTTGCATAGACGATGTCGAAACCTGTATTAAAGAGCGTACAAAGGCGATTTATATAGAAACGCCGACAAATCCCATGATGAATGTCACAGACATTGTAAAGCTGTCTGAAATTGCAAAAAGACATAATTTACTGCTTATCGTGGATAATACATTTTTGTCGCCGTATTTTCAGAATCCGCTTGATTTGGGTGCGGATATTGTAGTACACAGCGGAACGAAATATCTTGGCGGTCACAATGATACGCTTGCGGGATTTCTTGTAACAAATAAGCTTGATATTGCCGAAAAATTTGCATTTTTGATAAAAACCACAGGAGCAGGACTTTCTCCGTTCGATTCTTTTCTGATTTTAAGGGGAATTAAAACACTCGCTGTCCGTATGGAAAAAGCACAGGAAAATGCTTTAAAAATCGCAGAGTGGCTTAAATTGCAGAAATCAGTCACAAGAGTTATATATCCCGGACTTCCCGAACATCAGGGTTATGAAATTATGAAAAAACAGGCTCGCGGATTCGGTGCAATGCTGACGTTTCAAGTAGAAAGCAAGAAATTTGCACTTTCCATTTTGGAGAAGGTCCGCATGATAAAATTTGCGGAAAGTCTCGGCGGAGTGGAAACGCTGATTACTTATCCCACTACACAGACTCATGCAGATGTTCCGCAGAAAATCCGTGAGAAAAACGGAATTACAGAGAGTACGCTGCGCCTTTCAGTAGGCATTGAAAATGCAGAGGATCTGATTTATGAACTTGAAAAAGTATTTCAGGAAACGGAGCGTGAATTGAATGTCTGAGAGAAATCTTGATTTTGATAAAGTTATAGACCGCAGAAATACAAGATGTCTGAAATATGATTTTGCGAAACGTCGAGGGATGCCCGAAGATGTGCTTCCACTCTGGGTTGCGGATATGGATTTTGCAACATCTTCTTATATTGAAGATGCTTTAATTGAACGTGCCAAGCATGGGATTTTCGGTTACAGTGAAGTACAGACGCCATATTTTGAAATTCTGGCAAACTGGCTGAAAAAACATCATAACTGGGACGTTCAGGAAAAATGGCTGATTAAAACTCCCGGAGTTGTATTTGCGCTTGCCATGGCAGTAAAAGCGTATACGGAAATCGGTGAAAGTGTTTTAATACAGACACCTGTATATTATCCGTTTTATGAAGTCATTCGGGACAACGGCAGAAAAATCGTTGAAAATGAATTGTATCTCGGAGATGATAATCGTTATCATATTGATTTTGAAGATTTTGAAAATAGAATAATTTCTGAAAAAGTCAGGCTGTTTATTCTTTGTAGTCCGCATAATCCGGTTGGGCGTGTGTGGACGGCAGAAGAACTTGTTAAACTTGGCGATATTTGCGTCAAACATGGTGTAATTGTGGTGAGTGATGAAATTCATGCAGATTTTGTATTTAAGGGCAGACACCATGTGTTTGCATCTCTGAAAAAAGAATTTGAGAATATCAGTGTTACTTGTACCTCAGCAAGCAAAACTTTCAATCTGGCAGGACTTATGATGTCAAATCTTTTCATTCCGAATCATGAATTGAAAAGAAAATTCCGAAAGGAACTTGATGCCGCAGGCACAAGCCAGCTTGGCATTATGGGTCTTGTTGCAACAGAGGCGGCATACAGTTATGGCGAAGAATGGTATCGGTCAATGATTGAATATGTTAGGGAAAATATTGAGTTTACAAAAGAGTATATCGCTGAAAATATGTCCGATGTTTCCATGATTGACATTGAAGGTACATATCTTGTATGGCTTGATTTTCACAAAACAGGGCTGTCCACGGAGGAGCTTGACAGGCGAATTATTCATAATGCAAAATTATGGCTTGACAGCGGAAAAATCTTTGGAAAATGTGGAGAAGGTTTCCAGCGCATCAATGTTGCCTGTCCGAGAAGTATTCTGAAAGAGGCGCTTGAGCGTATCAAAAGTATACTATATTAAAGGTGATTATAGATATGAATAAGAAAGTTTTAAACGTAAGTAAAATAACCGGAATCATCAATCTTTTGATTTCTGTTTTTGTTTTTGTGGCTATCAACACGTTTCTTCACCCATGCAGCGGTGAAAAAGCCATGCGCTGCAACTACAGTACAATTGCTGCTGCACTCATTTTGATATTAATAGCTTTACTTGGGGTTTCCAAAGTGATTTCATCCGAAAATAAGTCCTTGCTGCTATTGGATGTTGTAACCATCGCATCCGCTGTTGAACTGATGCTGATTCCCAAGTTGATAGGCAGTTGTGGAATGTCTGCTATGGTTTGTAATACCAGAACAATGCCTGCTCTTACGATTTCTTCACTTTTATTGACATTGATTTCCATTATTTCCATCATCGGAAATGTGCTGAAATCAAGGAGGAAAGGTCAATGATGTCGGTCAGAACGATTGCAGTCAGAAACATTGTGCATCGAAAATTCCAAAGTACAGTATTTGTGTTTTTTGTTTTCATCAGTACAATTGCTTTGTTCCTTTCTCTGTTTTGCATAGAGAACATGAGGGCGGGTATTAGTGAAACAAATCGACAACTGAGCGCTGATATTCTGATCGTTCCGTCATCCTATGATGAAAATGCAAAGGGTGTGCTGTTTGAGGGGAAATCATGTACGATTCTTTTTGATGAAAATCCCATTGATACAATACGCGAGATATAGACGGTGTTGCACAGGTCAGTTCACAGCTTTTTATGGAAACACTAAGTCTTTCCTGTTGTTCGTCCGGGGATATCGAAGTAATCGCAATTAATCCTGATACAGATTTTTCGGTACAGTCATGGCTTGCTCCCGAGAACAGGAACAGCTTGTCAGAGCATGAGGTTATAATCGGCTCTGATATTGGTATGAAAAAGGGCGATACGATTATGTTATATGGCGATGAATATCATATTGCAAGGGTATTGCCTGAAACGGGAATGGGATATGACAGAGCAGTATTTATTTCATTTGATGATGCTGAAAAAATAATATCTTCGAGACAATATAGTTTTCTCTTTGATAATAAGGTAAATCCCATATCTTTAATCACTGTCAGCGTGCAGAAAGATGCGGATATAGAGGATGTGGCGGGAAGACTCCTTATAGAACTTGCCGGAAAGGGCACATCGGTTTATATAGTCAGCAGTCTGATCGGTATGCTGTATGATAAACTGCACAGCTTTGAAGTGTTCGGACTGATACTGAACGGCTTTATCATGATTACCGTATCGGCAGCGCTGTTTACACTGGTCATGTTAAGCATTCGGCAGCGGCAAAACAGAATCGGAAGTTTTCTTTCTGTGGGAATTTCCAAAAGCCGTATCATCAATATATTTATCTATGAGTATTTGTATCTGCTGCTGATCGGATACATTTTCGGTGTGATACTTGTCTGCATTTTTGTATATCCGTTATATTCATTACTCTCACAAATAATAGATATACCCTACAAAACCATAGGCATTGCGGAATTATTAACTGTGCTTGTCCGTGTTCTTGCGGTAAATCTTCTTATGATGGGAATTTCCGTCTCGTTTTCATTTATCAGAATCATAAAGCAAGAACCGGCAATCATGGCGGAGGAGCAAGTATAAATATGGACAGATTAGTAGTAAAAAATGCAGAAAAGCATTTTGGAAAAAATGGATTGAATCCGGTCAGCTTTTCACTGAATAACGGAGAATATCTGTGCATTACAGGTGAATCCAGCTGCGGTAAAACAACGCTTCTGAATATCATCTCGGGAATGCTTCGTCCCGATAGTGGAGAAATCCTTGTTGACGGCAAAAATATATTCACTGAGCTGTGTGAAAAAGAGCGCACGAAACTTCGCAGCACAAAAATAGGCTATATGATGCAGGGAAACGTTCTGATTCCTGAACTTGATGTTTTGAACAATATAAGAATGCCGGTAGAACTGAGTGGCAGAAATATAGATGAAACTGAATTGCAGAAATTTCTTGAAATTCTGCATATCACGCATATTCTGAAATCCTATCCGTCAGAAGTTTCCGGCGGAGAATACCGCAGAGTAATACTGGCAAGAACTTTACTGCTTCATACAGATATTCTGCTTGCGGATGAGCCTACATCAAATTTAGATGTCAACAGTGCTGAAATCGTCCGTGATGTTCTGAACGAATATGCCAATAAAAATCACATTCTTATCGTCTCTACACACGATTCTCTTTTGGTAGCTCAGGCAAGAAAAAATCTTTGTATGGGTTATTGAATCAGTCTATGATTTGTAATAGATTTTGTATATAACGATTTTTTTAAAAAAAACTTGACAAAATGAAAATTGTGGTGTATACTAAGTACATACCCGATAAAACCTATACAAAAAATAGGATAACCAAGAAATCATTTTATGGAGGTAATTATCATGAGCAACATTAAGGAAAGCGCACTGGAACTGATCGGCGGCACACCAATTCTCAAGCTGAACAAGTATTCTGCAAAGGCAGGCGTAACAAACGCAGTCATTCTCGCAAAGTTGGAGTATCTCAATCCGGCAGGCTCAGTGAAGGATAGAATCGCACTGGCGATGATTGAAGATGCCGAAGTCAAGGGAATTTTGAAGCCCGGTGCAACAATAATCGAACCGACTTCAGGCAACACAGGTATCGGACTTGCAGCTGTGGCTGCCGCAAAGGGATACAAAGCAATCCTCACACTTCCTGATACCATGAGCGTTGAAAGAAGAAATCTCCTCAAGGCATATGGCGCTGAACTTGTGCTGACTGAGGGTGCAAAGGGAATGAAAGGCGCTATCGCAAAAGCTGAGGAACTTAATCAGCAGATAGAAGGTTCTGTTATTCTCGGACAGTTTGTGAATCCTGCAAATCCGGCAGTTCATAAGGCAACAACAGGACCTGAGATATGGGAACAGACAGACGGCATGGTGGATATTTTCGTTGCTGGAGTAGGAACAGGCGGTACGGTTACAGGTGTCGGCGAGTATTTGAAAGAGCAGAACCACGATGTGAAGATTGTCGCAGTTGAACCGGCTGGCAGTCCAGTTCTTTCAGCGGGTAAGGCGGGTCCTCACAAGATTCAGGGCATTGGAGCAGGTTTCGTTCCGGATACGCTCAATACTGCCGTTTACGATGAGGTTATTACAATTGAAAATGAAGATGCGTTTGCAGAGGGCAGACGTTTTGCACAGAGCGAGGGAATCCTTGTAGGTATCTCATCCGGTGCGGCTCTGAAAGCAGCTTTGATCCTTGCAAAGAGACCTGAAAATGCAGGAAAGAATATCGTTGCACTGCTTCCTGATTCAGGCGACAGATATCTGTCCACACCTCTTTTCAGCAATAACTGATGAACGCTTTTTGAAGGGGGTGAATGTGAATGAGCGAAACGGTAGAGAAAAATCAGATCCTGGAGCATTCGCATTTAGAAATGCTTGAAAAGCTTCTGAGTACTACGAAGTATGGAAGTATCACCCTCATTGTGCAGGACGGCAAAATTATTCAGATCGATAAAACAGAAAAGTACAGATTAAAGGACTGACCGGAAAGACCGGAGGTTTTGTTAGGTGAACTACACTTACGATTCCTCTGGTTTTTTGTTTTATGATGCTGTAGCCGTTGGAATGGCATAGGTCTGCAAAACCGAAGTTGGCGGTTCAAATCCGCTCAGCATCGCCACAGTTAATACTGCTGTAAATTTAAGTAAGAGAAGTGATAATATGAGTAATACATATAAGGACTTGCAGAACTCTCATCCGTGCTTTGGAGGACATAAAAATAATGTAGGAAGAATACATCTTCCGGTAAGTCCGGGATGTAATATTGCTTGTCGGTTCTGCGACAGGGTGATCAATGATACTGAAAACAGACCTGGTGTTACTTCTAAAGTGATTACACCGAATGAAAGCATAGAAATACTGGAAAAGGCTTTAAAAGTCTGTCCGGAGATTACAGTTGCAGGTATTGCAGGTCCGGGAGATACGCTTGCTTCCGACTATGCATTGGAAACATTCAGAAAAATTAAAGAAAAATTCCCGAATCTTATAAAGTGTATGAGTACAAATGGACTTTTACTTTATGAAAAAGCAGACCAAATTATTGAGGTTGGAATAGATTCGCTTACGGTTACAGTAAATGCCGTAGACCCTGAAACAGAGTCAAAACTTAATAAGTATATAATCTATCACGGCAAGCGTTACGACGGAGTTGAAGGTGCAAAGATACTTATTGAAAATCAGTTAAAGGGTATTCAAAAAGTGGCTGCTGCCGGAATTACTGTTAAAATAAATACTGTGCTTGTACCTGAAATCAACGGAGAGCATATTGAAGAAATTGCTAAAACAGTGAAACAGGTAGGAGCGAGCATTTATAATATTATTCCGCTTATACCGCAGTTTGAGCTTGCCGACCAGAAAGCTCCTACCTGTTTGCAGATAGACGAGGCAAGAACAAAAGCTTCAAAATATATTGATGTTTTTCGTCACTGTCAGCATTGCCGTGCCGATGCTGTGGGAGTTCCGGGAAAATCGGAATACGGCGACCAGATCTATCAGAGAAGATTAAGCGTAAAGGAAACATTTTCTCATGGATAATTCATATAAAATTGCCGTTGCTTCATCTGACGGAATCGTTGTCAATCAGCATTTCGGTCATGCGGACAGATTTTTAATTTACAAAGTGACAAGCGACGGAAGTTACAGCTTTCTGGAGATACGCAATGTAGAGCCGGTTTGTAGTTCCGGGAATCATAACGACAGAAAACTGATGGAGAATTTGCATAAGATTCAGGATTGCAAATATCTTCTTGTCAGCAAAATCGGAATCGGTGCATCAATATGTGCGGAACAATTTGGAATAACTCCAATGGAGCTTCCTGATATGATAGAGGATTCTGTCAGAAAAGTGATTTCATTTGAGCAGGTACAAAATTTATTTGAAAGGAATTAAACACAATGTCAGAAATCAGACAAATTGCAATTTACGGAAAAGGTGGTATTGGTAAGTCTACCACTACTCAGAATCTTACAGCAGGTCTTTGCGAGCATGGCAAAAAGGTAATGGTCGTAGGCTGTGACCCGAAAGCTGATTCAACGAGACTTCTTCTCGGCGGACTTGCACAGAAAACCGTACTTGATACTATCAGGGACGAGGGCGAGGATATTGAGCTTGATAGAATCATGCGTGAGGGTTACGGTGGCACAAGATGCGTAGAATCTGGTGGACCAGAACCGGGAGTAGGATGTGCAGGACGAGGAATCATTACTTCTATCAATATGCTTGAAAACCTCGGTGCATATACGGACGACCTTGATTATGTTTTCTATGACGTACTTGGAGACGTAGTATGCGGCGGATTTGCAATGCCTATCAGAGAGGGCAAGGCAAAGGAAATTTATATCGTTGCCAGCGGCGAAATGATGGCTCTTTATGCGGCGAATAATATTGCAAAGGGAATCAAGCGTTATGCCAAAACAGGCGGTGTAAGACTTGGCGGTATTATCTGCAACAGCAGAAATGTTGACAGAGAACTCGATTTGCTCCGTGCATTTTCAAAGGAACTCGGAACTCAGCTTCTTTATTTTGTGCCTCGTGACAATATTGTTCAGCGTGCAGAGATCAACAAGAAAACGGTAATCGAATACAAGCCCGATTCCAATCAGGCTCAGGAATACAGAAATCTTGCGGAAGCCGTTATCAACAACACAAAGTTTGATATTCCTACTCCGATGACTCAGGAAAGACTTGAAGAAATACTGCTTGAATTCGGTCTTATGGATTCAGCAGATGATTATCACATTTAAGGAGTAAAATTATGGCAAAGATTTATGAATCCATTGCAGAGCTTGTTGGAAGAACTCCATTACTGGAACTTAAAAATTATGAGGAAAAGCATGATCTCAGGGCGAAAATTCTTGTAAAGCTGGAGTATTACAATCCCAATCAGAGCGTAAAGGACAGAATTGCTCTTGCTATGGTTGAAGACGCTGAAAAAAGAGGACTTTTAAAGCCGGGATATACAATTGTTGAAACAACGAGCGGAAATACAGGTATCGGACTTGCTGCCATAGCTGCAGCGAAAGGGTACAAATTCCGTGTGTATATTCAGGATCAGGTCAGTCAGGAAAGATTTCAGGTTATCAAGGCGTTCGGTGGAGAGACAATAAAGCTTTCGGAAGAACCGGCAGTTGCCAGAGTTCTTGAGGAAACAGGTGGAGATTTTATAGCAGCTATAAAAGCGTTAAAGGAAGAGGTTTTATCAAAAGAAAAGGATATTTTCTTTGTAGATCAGACTTCAAATCCGGCTAATCCTGCAATTCATGAGGCGACTACAGGTCCTGAGATATGGGAAGATACTGACGGCAACGTCGATATTCTCGTTGCAAATGTAGGAACAGGCGGCACTGTTTCAGGAACTGGCAAATATTTAAAATCAAAAAATCCTGATATAAAAATAGTTGCAATTCAGCCCGGAGCAAACTCGCTTCCAAGTGACAGAAATCCTGAACCCGAGGAAATTACAGGCGTACATCCTTTTGAGGGCGTTCCATCTGAAAGAGTTCCTTCAACAATGGATTTGCATATTTATGATGAAAAGTTTGAAGTCGAAACTATTCAGGCTTATCAAGCTGCAAGAGAAGTTGCTAAGACAGATGGTATTTTGATAGGCACTTCTTCGGGTGCAGCTATTTACGCAGCAGCTCAGCTTGCAAATAAACCTGAAAATGCTGGCAAAACTATAGTTGCGGTTCTGCCTGATACGGGACTTCGTTATCTTTCCACACATCTTTTTGATGAAAATTATCAGGGCTAAGGAGGCTCATATGGCATTAAATTTAGAAAGCTCAAATGTAGCGACCAGAGAAAACCGTATCGGTTCTATCACGGGCTATATAGGTACGCTCAGCGATTTGGCAAATCAAAGTGGCTGCGGAACATTAAAAGGCTGTTCGAGATGCTTTTCACAGTCCAGCACCTGTCTTTCAAGTTGTGCATTAGGACAGCTTTCGGCAATAAGAGACGTTGCAATTATACATCACGGACCGGCAGGCTGTTCTGTAGCAAGTGCAGGTGCATATTATCTTGACAAGGTAATGGCAAAAAAGCGTGGAGTTACAAATAATACAGTTTATGTCGGCACAGATATGAACGAAAAGGATACGATTTTTGGTTCGGCAGACACTCTTAGAAGAATCATTCTTGAAGTCAACAAGCGTTACTCTCCAAAAGCAATTTTTGTAACAAGCTCATGTGCTACTGGTATCATCGGCGAGGATATTGATAGTGTTGTTGACGATGTGAGAGATGAGATAAACGTTCCGATTGTAGCTGTACACTGCGAGGGGTTCAAATCGAGAATTTGGGCGACAGGTTTTGATATTTCCGACCATGCAGTTCTCAGCAGCATCGTTCAGCCTCCAAAACAGAAAAGAAATACTATCAATTTTAAGAATTTCTATGAAAGTGCAAGACCGGAAATTATAGAGATTTTCAAAAATTTTGATTTAGAACCGATTTTCCTTTACTGCAATTCGACAGTCGAGGAACTAAGTCATATTTCCGAATCACTCGCTACTACTTGTATCTGCGGTACGCTCGGAAACTATCTCGGCAACGGACTTGAAGAAAAATACGGCGTTCCGTACATCAGGACAATCAATCCACTTGGAATCACAGGTTTTGAAACATGGCTACGTGAGATTGGAAGAGTGACAGAACGAAGTGATGCCGTTGAAAAATATATCGCTGAACAGCGTGCGATCTACATTCCGCAGATTGAGGAAATCAAAAAGGAATTAAAGGGACTGAAAGCTGTTCTCGGTATGGGCCCCGGATACACTTTTGAAGTATCGAGAGTTTTGAATGAGCTTGGAATTGAAGTAGTGTGGGCATTGGCATGGCATTATGACAAGAAGTATGAAAACGGTGACGTTCCGCCGTCCATGGAGTATTTGCTTGAAAATGGTGTGGACTTTGAGGCAAGTGTTGCCGACCAGCAGAATTATGAGGTAATGAATATTCTCAATAAATATCAGCCCGACCTGTATCTTTCAAGACATCCCGGCTCGACCGTATGGGCAATTAAAAACGGAACACCTGCTGTTTATGTGGCGGACGAATATATGATTTTTGGCTATAAGCATACGCTTGAATTTGCACAGTCTGTTCTGGACAGCATTCATAACAGAAGTTTTGAAAAAAATCTTGCAAGGCGAGTAAAGCTTCCATATACAGAATGGTGGTATGAACAGAACGTAGATAAATTCTTAGAGGAGGGAAAGAAGTAATGGCAAAGCTGCTTGATAAACAGAGATACAAATGTGCATTGGGTGCAATGCAGACGGTTCAGGCTATCACAAGAGCGATTCCCGTGCTTCATTCCGGACCGGGCTGTGCGCAGAAACTTTCTGATTCTATCGGAAGCAGTGGCTATTTTTCGCCGAATATTTTTCCATGTACCAGTATCAATGAAAAGGACGTTGTGTTCGGCGGTGCAAAGAAGTTGGATACTACCATTGCAAATGCACTGAAAGTGATTGATGCAGATTTGTATGTTGTGCTGACTGGATGTATTCCTGAAATTGTCGGAGATGATACAGCAGAGGTTGTAAGCCATTTTGAAGATTCGGAGAAGCCTGTTATTTACGCATCTACGGCAGGATTTAAGGGTAATAATTACAAAGGACATGAACAGATAATAGATGCTATTATCGACCAGTATCTTGAAAAGGCAGATGAAAAGGAAAAAGGTCTTGTAAATATCTGGGCTGACGTTCCGTATCAGGATCTGTTCTGGCTCGGTAATATCAGAGAACTGGAAAAACTCATCGCCGAGCTTGGTCTTACACCTAATACGATATTCGGTTATCAGCGTGGAATCAAGAACATTGATCGAATTCCAAAGGCTGAATTCAATCTCCTTATATCACCGTGGGTGTCTGTGGGCAACATGAAGAAAATGGAGGAGAAACTTGGTATACCATATCTTCATTATCCTACACTTCCTATCGGAGCTTATGAAACAAGCAAATTTCTGCGTGATGTCGGAAAATTCGCCGGAGTTGACGAGCAGAAAGTAGAAAGTATCATTAATGAACATGAGAACTATTACTACTATCTCATTGAACGATATGCAGATATGTTCCTTGAAACTCGTGTAATGGCAAAGCAGTTTTCAGTTGTTGCAGACGCTCAGTATGCGCTTGGAATTACGAAATTCCTTGTAAATGATCTCGGACTTGTTCCGGCAAAGCAGTTCATAACGGACGATACGCCAAAGGCATTTCAGGAGAAGATAAAAGCCGAATTTGAGAATCTCAACTACGGACTGAAAGCGGAAGTCAGCTTTGAAACGGACAGTTATAAGATACATAACGAAATTCAGTCTCACGATTATCACGGCTATCCGCTGATTCTTGGAAGCTACTACGAAAAAGAGATAACCGAGAAAATGTTCGGACACTTTTTGAATATCTCATGGCCTGTACAAGACAAAGTAGTGCTTGATGACTTCTATGTCGGCTACACAGGCGGAATCCGTTTAATAGAGGATATTTATTCTGTTGCTGTTCAGAGATGGAACTGATGGAGGGGAATATGTCCTATAAAATAGCAGTTGCATCCTCTGACGATGAAAATATCAATGAAACTTTTGGCTCTGCAAAAAGCTTTGTGATTTATGAAGTGACAAACGGTGTATACCAAAAAGCGGAAGAAAGAATCAGCGATGCAGAAGAAACAGCTTCAAAAAATAACCGCAATTCAGGCGGATGCGGAAATGCAGATGGATGTGGTTCTGGCTGCGGCGGGCAAGGAGAAGCATCTTCAAAAGTGGAGATTATTTCAGATTGTAGAGCTGTAGTCTGTAAAAAGATTGGCTTTCATATTCAGAAGCAGCTGGAGCGGAAAGCCATATCAGCGTTTGATGTGAGCTGTACTATAGAGGAGGCTCTTGATAAAATAACCGCCTATTACAGCCGTATTGACAGGCATGAATCACTCCGAAAATAAAATATATTGATAATTGACCGGACAACCGGAGGTTTTGAATTTCAGAAATCTTCGACTGTCTGGTTTTTTCATTAGAAAAGAGGTAATATTATGAAAATTTTAAAGAAAATTGTTTCATTAATTTTAGTTCTGACATTGTTGTCCACATTATTGCTCACCGGATGTGGCAATAAAAAAGATAACGGAGAATATGTGTTCAAGATAGGAACGGCAAATGGTTCTCTTTGTTTAGCTCCGCTTCATATTGCTGCAGATAACGGATATTTTGAGGAAGAATTCAAAGCTGCCGGAATCAAGTATGAACTTGTAGAAATCGACATACAGCAGACTGCTGATTTGGTAGCATCAAAAAAAATAGATGCTTGCGTTGGGCTGGCAGGAAGCTTTATACCTCAAGTAGATAATGGTCTGGAAATTGCCTTTACAACAGGACTTCATACGGGATGCATATGTTGCACCTGATTCTGATATTAACGATATGTCAGACCTGAAAGGAAAAAAGGTAGGCGTTCCGGGAATGAGCGATTCCTCCGTTGTAGCACTGAAAAGAATTTTCCATGACCGTGGAATTGGCGTAAGCACAGGCAATATGGAGGTTGAACTTGTTGTATATAATTTGACTGATTTATCGCTTGCTCTCGCAAATGGAGCAGTTGACGCTGTTGCACTGCATGATCCTGTTGCTGCATCGGCAGAAGTTGAATACGGTTTTAAAAAGATTTTTGACCTGACGGAAGATGATAAATTTGCAGACGAATATTGCTGTGCAGCATTTGTAACCATTTCTGCAGCATCTGAACATCCGGAGGCTGCCGCCGCTTATACAAGAGCGTTGATGAAAGCATCGGCTTATGTTCAGGCTGAACCGGAAAATTCTGCTAAGCTCCAGATTGACAACAATCAATGTTCCGGAGATTTGGAAAACAATGCAAAACTTCTGGCATCGTACAACTATCAGCCCTCTGTAAGCGTAATGGAAGATACATTCCGTAATGCCTGCACAGATCTGCTTGAAATCGGTGATTTGAAAGAAGGAAGAGATATTGAGCAGTTCACATCAGAGCATATAGCTAAATTTGATGATGTTCCTGACAGTTATGTATATAATAATGACGGAATTTTTTCAAGTATTGAAAGTAAAAAAATAAATGATTGCTGCGGCTGAAAATGTTCGCTGTATCATAAGACATTTTCGCAAGCCGTAGATTGGAGAAAAAATGAAGAGATATGTTACTATAATAAAGTTGATTTTACCGATAATTGCGGTTTTTCTTTCAATTGCTGCATATTATGGATTGAATGACAGTGGAAAACAGAAAGCAACAGAATATCCATACTATATATTTTTATACTGATTGTTTTAGGAATTTATCTTATTATTGCAGTCGCAGCGGTATTTCTGAAAACGCTTAGATCAAGGGTAGTACACAATATGTAATATAAAGAAAGAAGGAAAATATATGAATAAAATCATTTATCTGGATAATGCAGCTACAACACAGGTAAGCGAGACAGTTTTGAATGAAATGCTTCCGTTTTTCAGACAAACCTACAGTAATCCGTCAGCAATCTATGGCTTTGCAGAAGAAAGTAAAAAAGCGATAAACAAAGCAAGAACACAGGTTGCCGGACTTATCGGGGCAAAATCTGAGGAGATATATTTCACAGGCGGCGGAAGTGAATCAGACAACTGGGCAATGAAAGCGGCTGTCGAAGCGTATTCTGAGAAAGGAAAGCATATCATCACCAGTAAGATTGAACATCACGCAATTCTGCACACCTGTTCCTATCTGGAAAAACTGGGCTGTGAAATTACATATCTTGACGTGGACGAGAACGGAAAAATTTCTCTTGACGAGCTAAGAAATGCAATTCGACCGGATACCATATTGATATCCATTATGACAGCAAACAATGAAATCGGAACAATTGAACCAATCGCAGAAATCGGCAGGATTGCACATGAAAACGGAATTCTTTTTCATACAGATGCGGTGCAGGCATATGGTCATATTCCAATTAATGTGGACGAAATGCATATTGATATGCTTTCTGCAAGCGGCCATAAATTTAATGGACCAAAAGGAGTTGGAATTTTGTATATCCGGAAGGGTGTAAAAATTCGTTCTTTCATTCATGGCGGTTCGCAGGAGCGAAACAGGAGAGCAGGTACGTCCAATGTACCGTCAATTGTTGGATTTGGTAAAGCTGCACAGATTGCGGGAGAAACCATGGCAGAACGCATCAAGCAGGAAACAGATATTCGTGACCATCTGATTGAACGGGTGCTATCTGAAATTCCTTACACACGGCTGAATGGTCACCCGACAGACAGACTTCCGAATAATGCAAATTTCTGCTTTCAGTTTATTGAGGGCGAATCGTTACTGATACTGCTGGATCAGCTCGGCGTGTGTGCTTCAAGCGGTTCTGCCTGCACATCTGGCTCACTCGATCCATCTCATGTATTATTGGCAATCGGACTGCCCCATGAGATTGCACACGGTTCATTAAGGCTGACTTTATCGGAAGAGACGACATTGGCGGAGATTGATTTTGTTGTAGATGAACTGAAAAAAATCATTGGGAGACTTCGTAATATGTCGCCATTGTATGAGGACTTTATCAAGAATCAGAAAAGAGGTTAAAAATATGTACAGTGAGAAGGTTATGCACTATTTTACAAATCCACAAAATGTAGGCGAAATTGATAACGCAAGCGGCATCGGAACAGTTGGCAATGTGAAATGCGGAGACATCATGCGTATGTATCTGGATATTGACGAGCAGGGTATTATTAAAGATGTAAAGTTCAAGACATTTGGCTGTGGTGCGGCGGTTGCAACAAGCAGCATGGCTACAGAATTGGTAAAAGGAAAAACAGTACAGGAAGCGCTTACCGTTACCAATAAAGTAGTTATGGAAGCACTGGACGGATTGCTGCCTGTAAAAGTGCATTGTTCTCTGCTTGCTGAAGAAGCTATTCATGCAGCATTGTGGGACTATGCGAAGAAGCAACATATTGTAATCGAAGGATTGGAAAAGCCGGTGAATGATATTGCTGAAATTGTCGAGGATGAGGAATATTGATCATGGGAAAGCTGAATGAAAACAGAGTAGAACAGATCGTTCAGACAATACTGCATGATTATGAAGATGATAAATATGTCAATAATACTGATTTATATAATCAGCCTGATAAAAAATCAATCATTGAGCTTATTGAGAAACTTCTTAAAACTCTCTATCCCGGATATTATAGCGATAAGGTCTATAAAATCTACAGTCTGAGAAATAATATGTCTGCTGCGATAGAGGACGTAATATTTCATCTGAATAAGCAGATTATGATCGTGCTGAGGTATTGTTTTCCGTTTACTAAAATGACCGATTCGGAACTGGAAGATAAAGCCGAGAACATGACATTTGATTTTATGGAGAAAATTCCTCAGATACGAGAATATCTTGAAACGGATATTCAAGCAGCTTATGACGGCGATCCTGCCGCAGAAAGCAAAGCAGAACTTATATTATCCTATCCCGGATTATATGCGATCTCAGTCTACAGAATTGCCCATGAGTTGTCTTTGATTGGTGTACCGATGATTCCGAGAATTATGTCGGAGTATGCTCACAGCACTACCGGGATAGACATTCACCCAGGTGCAGTTATCGGAAAATACTTCTTTATAGACCACGGAACAGGCGTTGTTATTGGTGAAACGACTGTAATCGGCGAACACGTCAAGATTTATCAGGGAGTGACACTTGGCGGTTTGTCCACAAAGGGCGGACAAAATCTGAAAGGTGTAAAACGTCACCCGACTATAAAAGACAATGTGACAATTTATTCCGGTTCTTCTATTCTCGGAGGAGATACTATAATAGAAGAAGATGTTGTGATTGGCGGAAATACATTTGTAACAGAATCCGTTGCTAAAGGGACAAGAGTAACTGTAAAAGCACAGGAACTGCAATTTAAATAATTCGGGGGAGATAAAAACATCATGACAATAAATGAATACCAACAGGAAATTCTTCGGCTGAAAAAAGAAAAAGACATTTGTATTCTTGCCCATAGCTATCAGGCAAGAGAAATTACAGAGGTCGCCGACTTTACTGGGGATTCCTACCAGCTCAGCGTACAGGCAAAGAACGCGTCGCCAAAAACGTTATTATGTGTGGTGTACGTTTTATGGCGGAAACTGTGAAATTACTCTCTCCAAATAAAACAGTGCTGCTTGCAAATCCTACTGCCGGATGTCCGATGGCAGAACAAATGGATAAGGAGCTGATTGAAACGGTCAAAGAGCAATATCCGGGTTATACGGTAGTTGCTTACATAAACACGACCGCAGAGCTCAAAACCATCTGTGATGTTTGCGTGACTTCATCTTCTGCAGTCAAAATTGTACGAAATTTGCCGAATAAGAATATTCTGTTTATTCCGGATTGCAATTTAGGCGACTATGTAGCAAATCAGGTACTGGAAAAGAATCTTAAGTTTCTACAGGGCGGTTGTCCGATTCATGCACGGGTTTCTTCGGAAGATGTTAAGGCGGCGAGACAGGCACATCCAAATGCCGAGGTGCTTGTTCATCCGGAATGCACACCTGATGTATTGATGCTTGCAGATTTTATCGGTTCAACTTCGGCGATTATGGAGTACGCCAAAACATCTGACAAATCAGATTTCATAATCGGCACAGAAATCAGTATTGCTCAGCATCTTTCCTATCAGTGTCCAAAAAAACATTTTTATACACTGTCCAAAAACTTGATTTGCCCAAATATGAAAGCAACTTCTCTTGTTGATGTATATAATGCTGTGTCGGGTTTGGGTGGAGAAGAAATTCTGCTTGATGATGAAACTATCGAAAAAGCACGCTTGTGCATCGACAGGATGATTGAATTGGGGTGATGCGATGAATAAAAAGGATATTATTGCCATGAGCGGCGGAGTGGATTCCAGTGTTACAGCCTATCTGATGAAAAAACAGGGTTATGACTGTATGGGTGTCACCATGAAGCTGTTTCATAATGAGGATATCGGTATTCCGCAGATACGTTCCTGTTGTTCTCTGGATGATGTGTAGGATGCAAGAAATGTAGCTTATGAACTCGGAATTCCATACTATGTGCTAAATTTTTCTGAAAGTTTTAAAGAAGATGTGATTGAACGCTTTGTTGCTGCCTATGAAAATGGGATGACGCCGAATCCTTGTATTGACTGCAATAGTCATCTGAAATTCGATGAGCTGTATCGTCGGGCAAGGGAACTCGGATATGACTATGTGGTAACAGGACATTATGCCCGTATAGAAAAAGATGGTTCCTCTGGCAGATACTTTTTGAAAAAAGCGCTTGACTCTGATAAGGATCAAAGCTATGTACTGTATGCTCTGACACAGGAGCAGCTTGCACATACACAGTTTCCTCTTGGCGACATGACAAAACATGAAGTGCGCTGTATTCTAAATCACAGAGGTTTATCAATGAACATAAGCATGACAGTCAGGATATTTGTTTTGTCAGGAACGGAAGTTATTCGGATTTTATGGAGGGGCATACTGGCAATAAATATCCGGAGGGGAATTTCATAGATTGCAGAGGCAATATTCTTGGTCGCCACAACGGCATCATTCGTTATACAATTGGGCAGGGAAAAGGACTGGGACTTTCTTTTGCTGAACCCATGTATGTATGTGATATCGATTCAACTGGAAATACCATCACACTGGGAAAAAAATCAGAGTTGTATTCAAGCGTTTTAACAGCAAAGGATATCAACCTGATTCCTTTTTCATCTATTGACATACCGATGAGATTAAAAGCAAAAGTTCGCTATCTCCAGCCGGAACAGTGGGCAACCGTTACACAAATAAACGAAGATACGCTGCGTATTGAATTTGATGAACCGCAGTGAGCCGTCACTAAAGGACAGGCTGTAGTGCTGTATGACAGCGATACGGTTGTCGGCGGCGGAACTATTTTTTCTGTAAGATAAATTATATTTTAGGGAGGTAGAATATGGAATTAACGTTACAGCAGATTTCAGATATGCCCGATGATTCTTATATATATGTTGATGTGCGAAGTGAAATCGCTTATCAGCACGGTCATATAGCGAATGCTGTTTATTGGAACGGTATTGACAATATCACTTTTCCTGAAAACAAGAGGATTATTGTTTATTGTACTTATGGTGAAAATAGTATTCCTTTGGTTGGAAAGCTGAAAAAACGTGGATTTGGTGCATATAATTTATCAGGCGGTTACAGAGAGTGGCTGATTCATAATTCTGAAGAACTTAGTGATGAAGAAGTCAACAGATATAACAGGCAGATTATTTTACCACAGGTAGGAAGTGACGGTCAGCGAAAACTGAACAATGCAAAGGTTTTAATTATCGGAGCAGGCGGACTTGGTTCTCCAGCGGCACTGTATCTTGCCGGAGCAGGAATAGGAACTATAGGCATTATGGACGCTGATACTGTGAGCATTTCCAATCTTCAAAGACAGATAATCCATAATACGGAAAATGCAGATCAGAACAAGGCTGAATCTGCAAAACTGGCACTTCAGAAACTAAATAATAAAATTACTGTGAAAGCATATTCTTATTTTCTTACGGCAGAAAATGCAGAAGAAATCATAAGCAAATACGATTTTATCATTGATGCAGCGGATAATTTTGAAACCAAGTTTCTCATCAACGATGTCTGTGTATTGCTGAAGAAACCGTTCTGTCATGCAGGGATAATGCGTTTTGAGGGACAGGTAATGACATATGTTCCGGAAGAATATCCTTGTTATAGATGCATCTTCGAGGAAATTCCTGAAAGGGGAACGATTCCTAATTGCAGTCAAGCGGGGATTATTGGTGCTGTAGCAGGAATTATAGGCAGTATTCAGGCACTTGAAGCAATAAAATATATTTTGGGAATCGGAGAATTGCTGATCGGTAAAATGTTTATTATAGACGGTTTGTCCATGAAAACACGAATTGCAGAATTTGCAGTAAAAAATAAAAACTGTAAGGTATGCGGTGAAACTCCCTTGATAAAAACATTATCAAAGACTCCATCCATACAGTATGAGCTTAGAGAATCGAAAAAGATGTCTTTATACTCTTAAAAAAATCGGATATCAGGTCGGATCAGGTTTTATGGTGGGATCGCCTTATCAGAGAACAGAATTTCTGATTGAAGATCTGCGTTTTTACAGGAACTCGAACCAGATATGATAGGTATTGGACCGTATATCACGCATACAGATACGCCATTTGCTTCTTTTGATAATGGAAGTATTCTTCTTACATTACGTTTGATATCTGTTTTGCGTTTGATGTTTCCATACGCTCTAATACCATCTACAACAGCACTTGGTACAATTTATCCCTAGGGACGTGAATTGGGTTTAAAAGCTGGTGCTAATGTGATAATGCCAAATCTTACACAAGTAGGTGTGAGAAAATTATATTCACTTTATGAGAATAAGATTTGTACTGGTTAAGAAGCAGCACAATGCCGTGCTTGCTTGAAACAGCGTGTAAAGTCGGCAGGTTATCGAATTGTCACTTCAATTGGTAATAGGATAAAAGAGATAGAATGACATTAAATATATCAGAATGAAATTCTGAAAAATTAAGAATATATACTTTACGAAACATCGAACAATTTAAAAGTTTCAAAAATCTAATTTAGAGGTATTTAACTTGGATTTTTAATATGATTAGCACAGCAATTCGGTTTTTAATCTGAATTGCTGTGCTTTTTTGTTTAAGCATGAAAATATAAAGCTTCAGAGGAAGATGAACTGATCAGCATGAATGTATTCGCTCGTCTTCAACACTGACATTGTCTAAAATGCGAAGAAATAACCACAGGATATCCTAACTAAATAATATTTACCTTTGTTTATCCAAAACTTTTGACAATTGTTGATTAACATGAGAGATCGTCGGCAGGATAGATTTCACAAGGAGTCTGTCTTGTTGACGACCTTTTTATTAAATAAATATTCAATGCCTGATATGCATTAAGGCTGAGGACACAAAATATGGTCGTTTTGCAGAATATACAAAGCGGCGTATTAGTATTCTTTGCTTGGTGTACTCTGCATTCAGGTGATTTTTGAGTCTGTGTACGTATAGTATACAGGCTCTTTTTTGTCCTTGACCGATTCAGGAGAAAGGACAAATATGTTTTTTAATGTAAAATGGCTGTCTCTGACAGCGAAATATCCATAAGCCTTCGTTTTGATTCGAATAAAACCCTGAGAAATCAAAACGGAGGAATTAAAATGAGTAAAAATGTGGTGCGTGTTTATGACACAACTATCAAAAAATACGTTGAAACTGAAGTCAGTGAAAAGGTTCGTACATATTACGACAGAACTCAGTAGAATATTGACGATAATGATGAGTCGTTCTACAAGCATGAGATTCAGTTTTCGGCTCTTATTGGCGATGCTGACGGAGCATTTGAGAACTTTCATGAATTTGTGACTGACAAGGATGTTACGGAACACAATGCTATGATTCAGGCAGAATACAGCGAGCTGCATAGTTGTTTGGGTATGTTATCAAATGACGAGCAGGAATTAATCCAACTTCTCTATTTTGAAAACTTAACGACTGAAGAATGCGGAAATCGTCTTGGTATTACTCACCAAGCCGTTAGCAAGAAAAGAAAGAGGATTTTGTGCAAACTTTTAAAATAATCAGAAAAAATGGTTGCAAAAGCGTTGCTTCTTCCCCTATACAAGCGGAAGAAAAGTTCCAAAGCAGCTTGATAACAGAATAGCAACTTTGCAGGTACGTTAATCACACGGCTGGTATGAAATCTTAGCAGCCACATGAACCATGCGCCATGACCTCTGATGAGTGAGCGATGACCATGACGCTAGACCTTTGAACAGCTTTCAAAGTCGGCAATGAAATGTGTGAGGATAATGATACTTCCGTCCAGTCATAGACTCAAGCAATGAGGGCGGCTCTGGGAGAACCTCAGAGGGATAAGAATTCCATGAGATCAGTAAGCTGCCGATCGCCTGCAAAGTTCCGTGTACAGCGGGTATCGGGGATAAATACTGTACAAGGCAAAACGAGTTATTACTGCGGTTTGCATCTGGCAGACCGCAGTTTTACATAAGCATTGGGAGTGAAAGTAAATGATAGAAAAATTAAAATATATGCATGGCTGCTATGGAGTCAGGATACCGCTGGCTGTCTGTATTTTGTCGAAATGTCATCCATGTTACAGATGTGTTTGGTATGACAGAAATACGGACGTGCTTTTCTGTCTGTTTCATAACTGTGTGAGGAATAAGAAAGGTTTTATACCTATGAAGAAGGTGGATGAAAATGCTGATTAAAAGAGGCGATATTTTCTATGCAGATTTAGATCCTATAATAGGCTCAGAGCAGGGCGGTGTAAGATCTGTGCTTGTAGTGCAGAATAATGTTGGAAACAAGTACAGTCCGACGCTTGTTGTACTTCCGATTTCATCGGCAAAAAAGCCTCATATTCCAACACATATCCGAATCTGTGGTTCAACAATACTGCCGAAAGATTCAGTTGTTCTTGCAGAGCAGATACGAACCATAGACAGAAATCGCCTTCAAAGCTATGTAGGTTCGCTTGGGTTGGAAATAATAGAGAAAATAAATGAGGCAATGAAAATAAGCATAGGAGTTGATTATTATGACTAAATTCGGACAGGCAGAATACAACGATTCTATGGCAAAAATGTTTGTCAACAAGCTGGATAAAATTCTTGAAACGTCAGAAAAACAGGATTTTAGCAGCAGAAATACAGAAGATATTTACAGAGAATTTCCGTCCGCAAAGGACGCTGCATAGGAGAATTTAAGATGTTAGGTTTTTTTATTGGATTGTTTATCGGAGGAAATATCGGAGTATGCTCCGAAAGTTCATACATATCA
>JAAGKN010000317.1_pt1 | contig 61287 bp, 66 predicted proteins | sample 6206371 | NCBI WGS metagenome assembly JAAGKN01 (sample SAMN11533720, study PRJNA540317) | gut metagenome | isolation source: fecal pellets from male and female animal of same cohort | host: Peromyscus leucopus | place: USA:CA | collected 2017 | reverse complement strand
CTCAAGTTCCTCGCTTTCGAGCAGACATTCAAGAACTCGCTCACCACCCTCGCCATGGGTGGCGCCAAAGGCGGCAGCGACTTCTCGCCCCGCGGCAAGAGCGACATGGAGGTGATGCGCTTCTGCCAGGCTTTCATTCGGAGCTCTGGCGCCAGATCGGTCCCGACACCGACGTGCCCGCCGGCGACATAGGCGTGGGCGGCCGCGAGGTGGGCTATATGTTCGGCCAGTACAAGAAGATGGCCCGCGAGTTTACCGGCACATTCACCGGCAAGGGCCTCGAGTTCGGCGGCTCGCTGATCCGCCCCGAGGCCACCGGCTACGGCAACGTCTACTTCCTCCTCGAAATGCTCAAGACACGCGGTCTCGACATCAAGGACAAGCGCGTGGCCATCTCAGGCTCGGGCAACGTGGCCACATATACCGCCGAGAAGCTCCTCTCGCTCGGCGCCAAGGTAGTGAGCATGAGCGACTCGACGGCACTATCTATGTTCCCGACGGTCTTACCCGCGAGCAGCTCGACTTCATCTTCAAGCTCAAGAACATCTATCGCGGCCGCATCCGCGAGTTTGCCGAGGAATATGACTGCGAGTACTTCGAAGGCGAGCGTCCCTGGCAGCGCGTGACATGCGACATCGCCATGCCCTCGGCCACCCAGAACGAGATCGACGGCGACGACGCCCGCGCTCTCATAGCCAACGGCTGCATCGCAGTGAGCGAGGGTGCCAACATGCCCTCGACCCCCGAGGCTATCCGCGAGTTCCAGAAGGCCCGCATGCTCTACGCTCCCGGCAAGGCAGCCAACGCCGGCGGTGTATCTGTGTCAGGGCTCGAGATGGCTCAGAACTCACAGAAGCTCTCTTGGAGCGCCGAAGAGGTTGACCCAAGCTCAAGCAGCATCATGGCAGACATCCACAACCAGTGTGTCAAGTACGGCACCGAAGAAGACGGCTACATCAACTACGTCCGCGGCGCCAACGTCGCAGGCTTCATGAAGGTGGCCCGTGCCATGATGGCTCAGGGTATTCTCTAAGCTCCTCCCGTTTCCTTAACGGAAACGTCTGATAAAGAGATTTTTGGATTTCTCCAATCTCCCATACGCTTTGATACAATGATAAATCCCCTCGCCTGGCGTGATGCCTGACGAGGGGATTTTATGTGATTGAACCGGAGTGACCGGCGCTAAGAAAGCTGACCGGGTGACTGCCGGAACGGGGCGGGCTTAAATCTCGCTGACATAAATCTGAGCGTTTTCATATTTCATCACCCTGACGCGGGCGCCGGCGTGGATGAAGCCTCTGACAGCTACTGCGTCGAGAACCTCACCGTTGATTTCAACCTTGCCTGCGGGACGCATGTCGGTGACGGCGGCGCCTTCGAGACCGATATAGTTTGTCGGGCGACATGTCGACTCCGATATATCCGTCCTTCACCTGCTGGGTCAGCATGAGCTCGGTGTGGCGGCGCACCCATTTCGGGCCGTGTGACGAGGTCAGATACCAGATGGCTATGACAGCGAGGAAGATTCCTGCGAGGAAGATGACCATCGAGCTCCAGACGGCGTCGGCGTTGAGATGGGAGAGCGAGAAGGTGTAGTGTTCGATGAGGCCGAGGATGACGGCGGCGCAGATACACGAGATTCCCGCGATTCCTGTCATGCCGAAACCGGGCACGACAAACACCTCGAGCACTATGAGCATGATACCGAGCACGAAGAGGAGGATGATCCATGAGCTTGCGATGCCGGTGATGTAGAGCGGGAGGAAGTAGAGCACGGCGGCGATGATGGCGGCTGCCGAGGGGAAGCCGACGCCGGGCGAGTGGAGCTCCATGTAGATGCCGCCGACTATAATCATGATGAGTATGGCCTGGACAGCCGGATTGGTGAAGAACCCGATGAGATGGTCGAGCCAGTCGGGACGGTATTCCTCGATTGTGTAGTCCGAAGGCTCATAGTCGAGTTTCGACATCACGTCGCGGACTGATTCAGCCTTGTCGTCGGCATAGCCCCATTTGACAGCCTCGTCAGCCGTGAATGTCACCACACGTGTCGAGTCGACGAGACCGGGGACCTCCACGCGGCTGTCGACCATCGCCTCGGCTATGAGCGGGTCGCGGCGCCAGCGCTCGTTGCCGGCGAGTCGGTATATTTGCCGTGGCTCTCGGCTGTGGCGCGCATCATGGCGCGCATGTACGACTGATATTTGTCGGGCATGGCCGCGCCGTCGGCTCCGTTGACCACAGTCGCCGCGCCCATCGAGGCTCCGCCGCGCATGAAGACCGTGTCGCATGCCAGTGCTATGAGCGCGCCGGCCGAGGCTGCGTTGTTGTCGACAAAGGCCACGACCGGCAGCGGCGAGTTGAGCAGTGCGGTGCGTATCGAGTCGGCATGTACCACCGAGCCGCCGTAGGTGTTGAGGTGCACCACGATCATGTCGGCGTTGCGGTCTGCGGCCTCGTCGAGCGCCTGACGGGTATAGTGCCAAGTGCTTGAGCCGATTTCGTCGTCGAGACGCAGCATGTATACATTGCTGTGTTCACCGGCATGCAGTCCGAGTCCTGCGGCGAACATCGGCAGGAGCAGTAACATGAGTAGTAAACGTTTGAGTGACATAAGGCTTTGTGTATGGTGTGATGTATAGTGAATGTTATTGCGCTTTTTTGCGGTTTTTCCCGCGCCGGAATCCTTTCTGAATCCATCCCGGCATGATGCAGGCGCCGACAAAGAGATAGACGTAATAGCTGATGATGCGCCAGAAGAGGGCTATGACGAGCGCCATGCCGGCGCTGTGGATGAGGTCGCCGTAGTAAGTGGTGAAGAGCCACTCGCTGATGCCGGCGCTGCCGGGGGTAGGGCTGACCATGAGGCAGACCCACACGATAAACTGTCGGGCGAAGACTGTCAGCTGGTCTGCCTCGGGGGCGAAGCCGAGAAAGAGTGCGTTGACCACAAGATAGCGTGACGACCATGAGAGGACTGTGGCCCCGAATGTCTTGAGCCACCATTTTATCGGGCGTTTTTTTAGCTCCCGGCCGGTGTTTTCCATATTGGTGCCGAGCGAATCGACTTTGGCCGACCATCTTCGCAGGAATCTGAAGTGAAACAGCCAGTTGAGAAACTTATGGATGCCGTGGGGCTTTACGATTATGCCGAGAAATAGGATGCTTGTCCAGATGACTATAATCCCGTAGACGGCCCAGAACACCGATTGCAGTCCGACTGTGAAACCGCCGTGGCCGAACTCGAACAGCTCGCGGTAGGGGACTATGAGCATAATCACGGGGAGCGAGACCACGAAAAAGAGCTCGTCAAGAAAGAGTGTCGTCATCATCAGAGTCGTGGCGCGTCCGAGTTCTATCCCTTCGCGGTTGAGATAGAGCATACCGAAGGCGCTGCCGCCGACAGCCGAGGGTGTGACGCATGATGTAAATTCGCAGAGCATGTCGACTTTCCACGCCTGGGCCCATGTCAGCTGGCGGTCAGTCATAGTGCGGAAGCGCCATGACAGGCCGAAATCCCTGCCGAACATAAAAAGCCATGCGAGAATCAGGCATGCGATTGCCCGGAAATTGAAATCCACCGAGTCCCAGACATCGTCGCTGAATTCGCGGTGGAAAAGCCATGCGACAACCGCAAGCCCGATTGCGACGGGCAGGAAAATTTTCCAGGCGAGGTTCAGGACCGCTTTTCGCTCGGATTTCGGCTGTCTGATGTCTTGTGTATCCATGGCGGGCATAGCTTTGTCGCCGCGGATTAAGAGTCAAGCCGTCGGGACGATACAAATATAGCACTAAAAAGGGGATTTCAGACTGAAATCATCCCGAAATTTTCTGCCGGATGATTTTTTTAGAGTCTGTGAGCCTGATTTCATCAACGATGATTATGGCTTTAGGCGCAGTCCGCGTCCCGGTCGCTGATTTTATACTCTCGAGTGTGTCGGGAGGGAGGGTTGCGGAGTCTGTCACCAGCACTGCCTCTTCTCCCCAGCGGGCCGACGGGCGCGAGGTGATGTAGAAGCGGCATCCGGCGGGCATCAGCGGTGAAATCAGCTTCTCGATTTCTTCGGGGCAGATTTTGAGACCGCCGGAGTTGATGATGTTGTCGAAGCGGCCGAGCCAGCGGAAGCGGTGAGGGTCTGAGAGACTTACGATGTCGTTGGTCGTGAGGCGGCCGAATGACATTATCCCGCTGTCAATGACGAGACAGCCGCGCGAGTCGAGCGAGAATGTGAATCCCGGTAGGGCTGTGAAATCCTCCTCGCCGAGTCTGCGGAGGGCTACATGGCTGCATGTCTCGGTCATGCCGTAGGTGGCGTATGCCCTGATGCCAGAGTCAATTATTCTCTGCTCGCTTTCAGGCGGCAATGGCGCACCTCCGACTATCATAGCGTCGATTCTGTCGGCGAAGCCCGACGATAGCACTCCCTCGACCTGCGAGGGGACTACGGGCAGGAGCGAGATGCGTCCGTCGGCATCTTGGAGAGTCCGCAGCGGATGGTTTGAGGGCTCTTCGACCACAAGCCGGCATCCGGCTTCGAGCGCGCGGACAATCTGCATTTTCCCGGCGATATACGAGGGAGACAGGGGCAGGAAGAGGCACGAATCAGCCGTGAGACCGAAGAATCTGACTGTCGCCCTTGCTGAGGCGAGCATGTCGCTTTTCAGCAGCCGGATTTCTTTGGGGGTACCGGTCGAGCCTGATGTGTGGGCTATGACGTTGGGGCGTTCATCCTCCCACTCGGCCATGAAAGCGCGGGCGTCGGGTGTCAGTCGGCGGAATTCCATTGCAGTGTCGGGATTTCCCACCCGTCGGCGCCGGAATAGCCGAGTCTGTCGCCGCGGAGACGCAGAGGCGAGGGGATGTTGTTGTCATACAGCTGACCCGTGCCGAGTCCCTGAGGCATGTCGGGAGAGAGCGACGCAGTCCATTGGGCTATGGCGTTGAGGCCGATGTCGCTCTCGAGTGCCGACGTCGCCCACCAACCGCAGCCTTTTTCCGACGCGAGTCTTATCCACTCCTCAGAGGCTTCGAAGCCGCCGGTGAGGGTAGGTTTCAGGATGATGTAGACTGGGCGGACGGTGTCGAGCATGCGGCGCTTTTCATCGGTGGTGTTAATGCCGATAAGCTCTTCGTCGAGAGCGACGGGGATGGGCGATTCCGCACAGATGCGGCGCATCTCCTCCCATTGTCCGGCGCGGATTGGCTGCTCGATGGAGTGGATATCGAAGTCCGCGAGTCTTCCGAGCCGGTTGAGGGCATTGTCGGGGCTGAAAGCTCCGTTGGCGTCGAGCCGCAGCTGCACGGCGGGAGCCTCACGACGGATAAAGTCGAGCAGACTCAGTTCCTCCCCGAAGTCGATGCCGCCTATCTTTACTTTGACGCATCTGAACCCGTCAGCGAGTTTATCGGCTATCCGGCGGCGCATTTCGTCGCGGTCGCCCATCCACACGAGCCCGTTGATGGTGATTTCACTGAGCCCCTCCGTCCAGTCGGAAGGGAAGATTATGCGGCGGCCGCCGTTTGCGAGGTCGCGCGTAGCCGTCTCGACAGCGAAGCGTATCGAAGGCCACTCGGCGAGTAGCGAGGGTTCGGCGGCATAGCGGTCTATGTTGCGGCATACCTCGGAGAGTTTTTCCTCATAACCGGGACGGTCGTCGCAGCTGAGTCTGCGGAAAAGACCGGCTTCTCCGAGCCCGAAGATTTCTTCGCGCTCGGAGTCAGTCAGCTTTATGAAATATGTGTCCTTCTGTCTCATCCGCTCGCGCGAGGTGATGGCAGTGAAGCGGAAATCGAGACGGTATTTACACCAGCTTGCGTTCAAAAGTTAAAGCGTTTGTTTAATTAAACTTATACTTTCGCTTAATTTTGCAATCTGTTATTAGCCAGGAAATTTCGGAAATTGCTCGAAATCGGGGTCGCGCTTTTCAAGGAAAGCGTTTTTGCCCTCCTGTGCTTCGGCCATGAGGTAGTACATGAGGGTGGCGTCGCCGGCAAATTCCATCAGGCCGCGCTGTCCGTCGAGCTCGGCATTGAGCGCGCGCTTGATCATGCGGATAGCCATCGGTGAGCGGCTGAGGATGGTCTCGCACCACTCCACGGTCTCATCTTCGAGGCGGTCGAAAGGCACCACCTTGTTGACCATGCCCATCTCTCGGCTTCCTCTGCGGTGTACTGACGGCAGAGAAACCAGATTTCGCGGGCTTTTTTCTGACCGACGCAGCGGGCGAGATAGCTTGAACCGAAACCGGCGTCGAAACTGCCCACCTTCGGGCCGGTCTGTCCGAAGCGTGCGTTTTCCGAAGCGATGGATAGGTCGCAGACAACGTTGAGCACATTGCCGCCGCCGATGGCATAGCCGTTGACCATGGCGATCACAGGTTTGGGGATGGAGCGGATGGCCTTGTGGAGGTCGAGCACATTGAGGCGTGGCACACCCTGCTCGTCGATATAGCCGCCGATGCCCTTCACATTCTGGTCGCCGCCGGAGCAGAAAGCCTTGTCGCCGGCGCCGGTGAGGATAATCACGCCTATGTCGGAAGCGTCGCGGCAGTAGGCCATCGCGTCGAGCATCTCCTTGTTGGTCTGCGGACGGAAAGCGTTGTAGACTCGCGGGCGGTTGATTGTGATTTTGGCTATACGGCCATATTGCTCAAAAAGTATGTCCTCATACTTTTTTATAGGTTTCCATTCTCGTTTCATCGTGAGTAGTGATTAGATTTATTTCTGTCTACAAAATTAGCAAAAAATCACCGATTAACTATCTTCCACAAACAAAACCGCAAATTTTACACTGATAATTACCCACCCCGAATTCCCCAAGAAAACATCAACACCGATAATCCAATCCCTTAAATATCCTATCACATCAAATACCATCCTCCCAATGTACCATCCGCATACCAGCCCCCAGTCCACACGCCAATAAGCAACCGCCATTACGCGTATCAGGAGACATCCGTCTTGCGCGTCAGGCTGCATCCGCCCCGTGCGTTAGGCTGCATCTGCCATTGCGTATCAGGCTACATCCGCCCTGAGTGTCAGATTGCATCTGTCATTGCGTATCAGGCTACATCCGCCCTGAGTGTCAGATTGCATCTGTCATTGCGTATCAGGCTACATCCGCCCTGAGTGTCAGGCGGCATTTCTTATTTCATATCAGGCAACATCCGCCCTGCGTGTCAGATTGCATCAGCCATTGCATATCAGGCACCATCCATCTTGCTCGTCAGGCGACATCCACCCTGCGTATCAGGCCGCATCCGCCATTGCACCTCAGGCGACATCCGCCTCGCACGTCCGGCTGCATCTGCCATTGTACATCAGGCGACATCCGCCCTGCGTGTCAGACTGCATCTGCTATTGCACATCAGGCGACATCTGCCCTGCGCGTCCGTCAGGACGCAGATTTACTCATAACCCGTGACACGGAGCGTAGCGACAGTGTCACGGGACAGACACAACCCCCAAGCCGAATGTGTCCGACAGGACACAGATTTACCAAATAAAACCCCGATTCATTTACTCACCAAGTATTTCCACATCCTCGCCGAAACCTCTAAGGCTTAATATCCTGCGGTATTCCTCCTGAAATGACACTACTTTATGATGCGTTTTCTGTTCTATTATATACCGGATTCTCTCATTACGGCTATCCGTATCGACTGTAAATGCTCCATATCCCTCTGCCCATTTTTCCCAATAAGGGAAATGAGGATTGAATCTCATAAACTTACTCGTCTCTGTCTTGAGCAGTTTCACATAATCTGCGACGGCTATCTTTGCGGGTATATCGCACAATATATGAATATGGTCAGGCATACCGCCAATACGCCATATTTTGATACCTCTATCTGTCGAAAAGTCATAAGCAAACTTATATAGTTCGCGTTCATGTGGGATATGTATGACCGGTCGGCGTTTGTATGTGCCGAAAATCAGATGGTATGTGAGGGAGATGTGGCTCATAATCGCAAATATAGTCAAAATAGGTTGAATAGCAATGGATTTGTGGTAAATCTGTGTCCTGTCGGACACATTCGGCTTATGGTTGTGTCTGTCCCGTGACACAGTCGCTGCGCTCCGTGTCACGGGTTATGAGTAAATCTGCGTCCTGACGGACGCGCGGGGCGGGTGTCGCCTGATGTGCAATAGCAGATGCAGCCTGACTCATATATATACACGCCAGTCTACATGCAGAGCGGATGTGGATTGGCGTTTTGCCGGGCGGGTGTGTATTTTAGGAGGGTATGTGTCTTGGACGAGATATGTGTTTTGGACGAGTGTGTTGCTCGGAGCTGTATGTGTGTCTCGGTCGGGGTATGGACGGGTCAGTGTCTCGGAGATAGGTGTATGGCTTGGATGGATGTGTGTCTCTGCTCGGGGTGGTGGTTTTTTATTGCAGTGTCGGGGGAATTATTTAACTTTGCGGTGTGATGATGGACAGTGACATGCGAGCTGGCTGATTCCTTGCTGATGTCTGACCGAGTCTGACTGATTTTGGGCTAATTCCAGGCTTATGTCTGACTGATTCCGGGCTGATGTCTGGTTGATGTCTGACTGATGTCAGGCTGATGTCTGACTGATGCCTGACGGTATCGGTATGGCTGCATGAGCTGCCACGGCTTCGTCACGGATTGTTATTGCTTATTTTAAGTGGATTTTTATTAATGCAATTTTGTCAATTGACTAACAGTTATTTATAGCTTATGGAAAAAGCCAGTCTCGAACTCATACTCATCAATATATCGGGTCAGGATCATCCGGGCGTCACATCGGCGCTGTCCGAGATTCTTGCCAAATATGACGCCGGGATTCTGGACATCGGCCAGGCCGACATCCACCACACCCTCTCGCTCGGCATCCTCATCAAGACCGACTCGTCCGTGTCGGGCAACATCATGAAGGAGCTGCTTTTCAAGGCCACGGAGCTCAACGTCACTATCCGCTTCTCGCCCGTCAGCATCGAGGAGTATGAGCAGTGGGTCGGGATGCAGGGCAAGGACCGCTGGATTATCACCATTCTCGGACGCCGCCTCACGGCCCGGCAGATTGCCAACGTCACCGCCGAGATTTCCGAGCAGGGAATGAACATCGATTCCATCCAGCGTCTCACGGGCCGCATGCCGCTCGACAACGAGGAGCAGCCGCTGTCGAAATCGTGTGTGGAGTTTTCGGTGCGCGGCATCCCCCGCGACGTCTCGGCGATGCAGGAGCGTTTCATGCAGCTGTCGCAGGAGGATGAGTTTGACATCTCTGTGCAGGAGGACACTCTCTACCGCCGCTGCCGCCGTCTGATATGCTTCGATATGGACTCGACGCTGATAGAGACCGAGGTGATCGACGAGCTGGCCTGCGTGCCGGCGTCGGCGATCAGGTCAAGGCCATCACCGAGCGTGCCATGAGGGGCGAGATTGATTTCTGCGAGAGTTTCAAGGAGCGTGTGGCCCTGCTCAAGGGACTTGACGAGAGCGTGATGAAGGAGATTGCGGAAAACCTTCCCGATCACCGAAGGTGTCGACCGCATGATGCAGGTGCTCAAACGTGTCAGGCTACAAGACTGCGATCCTCTCCGGCGGTTTCACATATTTCGGAAACTACCTCAAACAGAAATACGGCTTCGACTATGTATATGCCAACGAACTCGAGATCGTCGACGGCAAACTCACAGGCCGCTACCTCGGCGACATTGTCGACGGACGCCGCAAGGCCGAGCTTCTGCGCCTTATAGCACAGGTAGAGAATGTAAATATCGCACAGACCATCGCTGTCGGCGACGGCGCCAACGACCTCCCGATGCTCTCAACCGCCGGTCTCGGCATCGCTTTCCATGCCAAGCCGAAAGTCAAGGCCACGGCCGAGCAGTCCATCTCGACCATAGGTCTCGACGGCGTGCTCTATTTCCTCGGCTTCAAGGATTCATTTATCTCCTGTAAATAAGCTGTCCCTGAGGATATAAAAAAGACAAGAGGTTCAAAAGAAACACTGATATTATCGCTGAAATCGTGGCCGATAATATGATATGTCTCTTTTGAGCCTCTTGTCTTTTTTATGCCCTGAAAATTATTTTGCGGGGGCTACGGTCAGGCGCTGGCCGGAGGTGTGAGCGGTGAACTGCGGAGCATACTGGCTCTGGGCAGTGGCGACGCCCGAGGCGAATCCTCCGGCATTGTTGACCCACACGTCGTAGGTCAGGATATACGTGCCTTTCGGGAGATGGTCGATGAACAGGCGGGTCGACGAGTCGCGGTTTTCACGATAGAAATACAATCCCTCGGAGAAAAGCGGTGTCGGCATCTGCTCTACGGGCTCGTAGCAGGCGGGACGCTCGTCGACGATGGTGACATAGTCCATGTCGCGGTCGACGCGGAGAGTGAGTGTCACGCTCACCCTGTCGCCGACTTTCAGAGCGTCGGTGTCGCTGCCGTTGACGTTAATCTGCTTTTCAATCGATAGTTCGGGGCAGTCATGTGCCTTGATTGAGGTAATCGAGTCGGTGTAGAGGTAGAAGAGCGAGCCCCACGACGGTGTGTCGCTTTCGCGGGTAATCTTCATCTGTCCCTTTGACTTCTGATTCAGCGGAAGCTGAGTGCGGAAGTAGCCGGTCAGACGCTCGGCGCGGTCAGGCTCTACAGCCTTACCGCAGACCGAGATTTTAGCGCCCTTGGCAGGCTCAATCCACTTGCCTGAGGTCGAGAGGATGGAGGCGACGGCGGCCGAGGTGGTCACCGAAGTGCCCCAGTCTTTGGCCTCTTTCTGAAGTATGAGCCACTGTCGGATGCGGTCGATGTCCCGGCAGCCGGGTTCTATCATGGCGAATGTCTCAAGGAGCATGGCGGTGGTGCCGATTTTGCCCATTGACCAGAGTGTCATATTGTCGAGCGACGGCCACCACATTCCCTTGACCGGGGTGTATTCCGAATACTCTCGCAGCGAGGCGAGAATGGTCCGGGCGACGTTTGTGTATGAATTTTTGGCGAGAATCTGTGCGTAGACGCCCTTCTCGAACACCGACGCCGATTTCCAGTCGGCGAGTATGCGCTGGACGGTCTTGCCGACTATCTTGCGGTCGGCCTCGGGCGCTTTCTGCATATCCTTGAAGCGGTCGCGCAGATAGACGTAGAGCGTGAAATCAGTCTCGGGATATTTCGCATAGGTCTTGCGGGCTTCGGAATCGAGCCATCCGAGAGCTGACACAATCATCTTATTGAGTTCCGATGATTCAGGCATGTAGCCGAGCGAGCGGAGATGGCCGAAGAGCAGAAGAACGTTTTCAGTCGCCCAGCGCGAGGGCTCGTGATAATATGAGCACCATGCCCAGCCTCCGCCGTCACACGACAGCTTGCGAAGGGTGGCGATGTTGGCCTTTATGGTCGAGTTGACAGTGTTCTTGTCAAAGAGCAGCGACAGACGACTCATGCGCTCGCTGTCGTTTTTCGCGTCGAGCATCCAGGGAGTCGATGCGAGGAGCACCTGCTTCAGATCCTCGTTTTTCTCGAGCATCGAGGTCAGGGTCTTGTCGCTCCTGTCACTCTCCGACCACTCCTTGAGCGCTTCGGCGATAGCCGGATTGTCGCGGAGCAGACCCGAGGCGATAGCCGCCGAGAAGATTGACGCTGCCGCTTCGTTGGCGGTCGAGGCCTTAAGGTCGAGGAGGCCGGGGAGGGCGGTCACGACATACCAGGTCGGATTCTCGCAGAACTGCAGTGTCACGCGGGCGTCGGCGGGGACTTTCGGCATATCCATGCTGAAAGTTTTCTCGTCGGGGGCGATATAGAAGGGGTAGGTGTCAATCACAGGGCTGACAGCCTGGAGCACGGGGATGAGCGTCTGCTCGCCGTCGGCAAAGCGGTCGGTCGACGACTTGATTCGGTAGCCGATAAAGGGGGCGTCGGTAGGCGCGTCAAGCACCATCTCCACAACTGCCGACGAGCCGGCCGCGATGTCGTTGCTCTGAGTGTATTCAGAGATGGTCTTGCCGTCGGTCGCGCTGAAAAGCTCGACGCGGGTTTCGACATTCTGCCTGCTGTCGCTGCCGTTCATGACAGTGGCAAGCACGGCCACGCGGTCGCCTGCGCGGACAAAGCGCGGGAGGTTTGGCTGAACCATCACAGGCTTGCTGGCGATGACGTCGGCTGAGAAAGTCGTCGACATCAGCGAATCGGTGTAGGCGAGAGCCCTGAAGCCCCAGGTAGTGTTGGCGTTGGGGACGGTGAAGGTAAATGTCAGATGTCCCTCCGCGTCGGTGGTAAGCATAGGCTTGAAGAAGGCGAGCGGAACCTCGCGGTCACGGTAGGTGAAGGGGACCTCCTTGTTTTCAGCCGTTGCCGCGCCGTTTGCATCGGTGTCCGTGGCGGCTTCCTCAGTCATGGCGCTTCCGGTGGCCATGGCGTTGACCGTAGGTGCGGCTGCTCCGTAGTCAGCCATGACCATGTCTGCTGAGGCATCCTCGGCTTCTTCGACGGCCATCACTTCCTCTTTGTGTTCCCTGACAACGCTGAGGTTGTCAGCGCCGGCTGACATCTTCATCATGGCGCGTGTGCCGCGGATGCGGATTGAGCCAAAGCGGTAGTTTGCTTCGGGAGAAAGAGGCAGGCCGTAGGTCGCGAAGTCCGGACGGACCGGCGACAGGGAGCTGACATATTTGCCGGGCAGATAGCTGATATATGTGTTGTTTTCGGAGCTGATTCCGGGCTGGTTCCAGTTGTAGTAATACGGCGCGCCCTGAGTCATGGGGGTGAATGTCCACGAGCTGCTTGCGAGGGCGTCGAGAGCGGTGTTATACATGTCGAGCACGACTGCCGACTTTCTGCCTTCGCCCGATTCGTCGACCACACGGAAGGTCCATGTCTCCTCCGAGCCGGGGACAAGACGGTCTCTGAATGACTCGGTGATGAATCTGATTCCTTTCGCAGTGACATCGCGCTTGATTTCGATGCGGCAGTTCGATGTGCGGTAGTTTCCGGTCACGGCTATTTCCATCACGGCGCTGTCAGTGCCGTCGGGGAGGCTGACAGTCAGAGTGTTCATCCCCTTGGGTGCTGAAACCCACTCGTGTGAGAGAATTTTGTCATCAGAGTGGATGGTCACGAGCAGATTTGTCGGGCAGTCGACAGCATAGAGCCATTTGCCCTGTCCGTCGGCGCCGACAGTGATTTTCGTCTCGGGATACCACAGCAGTCTGCCTGACACGGGGGTCTCCCTGTCGGTCGGACGGTAGAGGACGGCGGTCTGCGTCACCGCTTCGGCAAGGGTGGAGTCGGCGAGAGAGAAGCGCAGCTGATACTCACCCGAGGCGAGCGGCGAAAGGTCGATTGCAGTCTGTCCGGGTGCAATTGTGGTTTCAAGCACTTTGGCCGAGTCGCGCATGACTGACAGGCTTACGGGCATCTTCATTACCGAATCCTGATAGTTGACGACGCTTGTCTTGATGAGACTCGTCGGAGCTGTTATGTCGATGTTCTGCGGGACTGAAGCGCGGATGATGTAGCGCTCGCCGGTCGAGAATACTGTCGATGCTGTCTGCGATTCGCCGGCAGGGGAGAGGGCGGTGAGTGTAGCAGAGAAAATACCTCCGGGGATGGGCGAGATTTCAAGTACATCTTTCGGGATGGTGATTTCAATCTTGCCTCCGGCGTCGGAAGTCGAGTCAAGGGTGTAGAATTTCACGCTTACGGGACGGGTCCACCACCAGCGGGACTGAGGAGTGGCCGAGAGTTCAAGAGTGAGCCGGGCGTCGCCGACCGGGAAACCTGCGTAGGTCTCGAGACGGCCGCGCAGAGTGACGTCGCCCGCCGAGGGATAATCTTTCTCGACCGGGTCGAGGATTACACGATAGGTCGGCAGCTTATAGTCCGAGACCATGAAGCTGACGGGATTCGCATAGGAGTTTATATATATGCTGAAACGTCCTGAAAGACTCTCTTCGGGTATCAGGAATTTGCCGTGGACGCGGCCGAACTCGTCGGTAGTGACTTTCAGCGTGTCGATTTCAACTCCGCCGGCGTTATGGAGCACAGCCGAGACCTCTTCGTTGATGACGGGGCGGTGTTCGCGGCCTTTATACTCATAGAATACGGCCATCCATTCGACGCTGTCGCCGGGATGATAAAGCGCAAGCGAGGAGTAGCCCGATGCGGCTCTGCGCCATGTGTCCTTGGAATTATTGTTGCCGTAGCGGTTGTAAATCCACACGGGGAGGGCGTAGCGGTCACCGTCTTTGCTCATGAAGACATTGCCGGTTTGCGATGTCTCGAGCGAGCCGTCGGCCGAAGTGCTGCCGATGACGGTCGGCGATTGCCGCTTGCCGTTGTTGTCGTAAATACTGATTTTAGCACCCTCGACCGGCGCTCCGTCCATCGCGCTGAGCGCCCACAGCATAGTCTTGTCAAATTTTGACGACGCGAGCGAGTAGCGGGTCACGTTGATTTTCTCATACCAGCGGCGGGCGGTGGGTCTGACTCCGTCGATGGTCGGGATGGCGATATATGTGCCGGGTTCGGTAAAGGTATAGTCCACGCTCAGTTTCTCGCTGAAAGGAACAGCGCTGCCGTCTGCGGCCGCGAAAGGTATCACGGCCACGGGTTTCATCTGCGGGAGCCCCGTGCAGTTATATCCGCGGTCGTTGAGCTGAGAGGAGGACACATTATATATGTAGATTTTTCCCGACTTGACGTTGTTGACCTCAAGCGAGAGTCTGGCAGCCACGCCCGGGGCAGCCACGCCGGGATAGTTCATCGAGACGGTTTTCTCTTCGAGGCGCAGCTTCTGATTGGCGAGCTCTTCCTTGCGGGGATAGGCGGGGAAAGCCTTGATGTTGGCGGTCAGAGAGCTGTAAAGCCACTTCCGGTCGCTGTCGTTGCCGGCCATGGCGAGCAGGATGTCGCCGGAAAACTCCGACTTCCTGTTTTCGTCATACATTGACCTGAGGAGGTCGAATTTGCGCTGTTCGCGCTTCTGAATGTCGGCGTTGTCGGCAGTGTAGATGTGTGACGACACGAAATCGATGCGGTTGATGTCGCTGAGGATAAACGGCGCGGTCCCGGGCTGATGGAATTTCAGCAGCGAGGCGTAGATGCCGAGTATCTCGGCGACTGTCGGGTCATATTTTGAAAAGGGGAGTGTGACGTAAAAGTCATGGCGCGTCAGCAGCCCCCATGATATATATGACTGGACGCGGCCTGTCGAAAGGAGGCCGTCGATTGACTGCGATGCCACGAAATCGTAGAGCGTGGGATAATACATTGCCGTCAGGCGCTCTGTCGCGGCAAAGTCCTTCTTGTTGAGCGAGCCTAAGTTGATTACTGCGGCATAGGATTTTATCGGTGACTTTTTCAGTTCGGCTTCATAGCCGAGGGCTGATTTTAAGAGCGAGGCGATGCGTGAGCGGAACTGCTCGCCGCTCCATTCGTTGAAATCTGCGGGCAGTGGCGTCGCGGGGAGGTCACGCTGGTCATATTTCCACCTGTCTGCCGAATAGACAGCCGTGTAGATGTCGGCCTGGAGTGTCAGCAGGATAGCTTTCAGCACCGGGTCGGCCGAAGCTGTGCAGACGCTGTCGATTCTCGCAAGCGCGCCGGCGGCGTTGGCTCTGTCGATACGTGTCCGGGCAAGGTAATAGTCGATGAGGGCGCGTGTGATTTCCGGGCCGTCGTTGGCTTTCAGAGCCGAGGCGAGTGACTTTTCGGCGTTTGCGCTGACAGTCTTCGGAAACGCGAAATCAGGTTTTACGGGTGGTGTGTTTGCTTTCATCTCGATGCTTACGAATAGGGATATGAACGTAAGCAGTAGGATTTGCATGATTCTACCGGTACGCATAGTTGAAAAATGTGTTTGATGAAAATATCGAAGTGTTAAATCCGCCGTGATAATCCGCCCCGCGCAGTGTGATTATTTGCGCTGGCGGCGGTGTTGCTTCATGAGCTGGCGAGTGAAATCGCGCTCGGCGTTCTTGAGCTGGAAAAGCTGTTTGGGTGAAAGTATTTCCTTGAAGTCGGAGAAATATTTCATCTCGATGTTGTTCTCACGCCCTTTGAGTTCATAGACAGCCTCGGCCGCTTTCTCATATTCGAGATCGGTCGCTTTCTCTCCCTTTTTGTAGGTCTGACGGTAGAGCTGTTCGGCCTCTTCCTGGGCCTTGCGGATATCCTCTTCCATCGAGTTGTAGAGGGGGATGAATTTGGCTTTCTGCTCGTCGGTCAGGGTGAGTTTCTTGGCGATGAAGTCATTTTTATACTGCTGCATCTCTTTAAGCCACACTTCGCGCTCGCGCCCGTCGGGGCGATGGTTCTGTGCCTGCGAAAGTGAAGGAAGAGTGATGGCAGAGAGGATGATTATGAGCGAAAGGACGAGCTTTTTCATTTAGTTTATGATTGTCAGCGGTAATTTCTGATTACCTTCGGTTTTAATATGGTCAGATTTGGGAGAGGGGAAATTCGGGCGCTTCGGCGGCAGAGTCGGCTGCCTCGCCGGAGAGAATTTCCTCGTCATAGGCTGAGGGGTCGAAGCCGGTCTCATAGAGATCTTCCATGAGCTGATAGTCGTTGAGGTCGCCTTCGTTGATGAAGTAGTCGTTGATGAAGTGGTCATTGTCGATGGCGGCGGTCATGACGGGATTGTTTTCAATCGAGAGGCCCGAGGAGTCGGTACGCATGAGGTCAAACATCTTCATCATGCACCATACGCCCATGAACATGGCCGCAAGATAGATGTAGGGGCTGACACGCTGCCAGAACGAGCGCGGCAGCACCTTCGGTGCGGGCTTCTCCCATTCCCTTTCGGGAAGCGAGGCCGTCATTCTGGCCGCGAAATCTTCGAAATAACCGTCGGGGACAGTCATTCCGTCATTTCTGTTGACCTTGTCAAGTATATCTTTCATTGTTTTTGTTTTTGAAGCTTGAAAAATTGTTCTGTCATGTGGCCCGGCATAGGGGCCCTGTATGATTTTAGACTATCATAAGCCACGCAGGTTTAATCACTGTCTTCAAAAAATTGCTCGATTTTTTTTACCGCGAGGTGATATGACGCTTTCAGGGCTCCGACAGATGTTCCCATTATTTCGGACATCTGTTCGTATTTCATCTCGTCGTAGTAGCGCATGTTGAACACAAGACGCTGTTTTTCAGGTAGGGTGGCTACGGCTTCGCGGAGTTTCAGGGCGAGCTGGTCGCCGTCGATGTGGGTGTCGGCCTGAATCTGGGAGATCATGTGTGATTCCTCGTCGTCGAGCGACAGTCCGCGGCGCTTTTTCTCTTTTTCGAGGAAGGTCAGGCTCTCGTTTATAGCGATTTTGTAGAGCCAGGTCGAAAGTTTGGCGTCGCCGCGGAAATTCTCGATGTTCTGCCACGCTTTGAGGAAGGTGTTCTGGAGAATGTCGTCGGCGTCCTCGTGTGACTGCACCGTGCGGCGTATCTGACGGTAGAGCGGTTCGGAGTACAGCCTGATAAGATCACCGAAAGCCTCGCGACACGTCGAGGGGTCTCTCAGACGCGCCACAAGTCTGCTGTCATCAAGCTGTGCATCCTTGCTCATAAATCTTTATAGGGTTGATTCGCTAAACTTGAACAAAAGTATTAAAAAATCAGACGTATTCATAAAAAAAACGCCTAATAGTTGTTAAATCCGTCCGTCGACGCAGGTCCGGATTGCAAAACGCCCGCATCGTCAGACAACGCCAATCGCTAATCAACAGTCTGAATAACAATTAAAATGGTGTCGTCTCGGATGCGGACGTTTCAAAAATAGCTGTTATGTGAGAAATTATTTCTCTGCGTAGGAGAGGACTGTCTGGCTCTCGACGTCCACGCCATATTCCTTGGCGCGGGCGAGGATGGCGCGTGCCAGCCGGGGCTTGAGCTCTTCGGGGCAGTAGCGGAAGTATGCCTCGGCCGCACGGACATGTGCCGCATCGGGCATCGGATACTCGCGTCGCTCGGGCAGGCCATAGACGCTGTCGGGCAGCTCCTTGCGCTCTTCGTATGATATTCTGTCGTTCATGACCGGGTGTGTTTTATAGCCGGGCCGCTACGGGGCCGGGCTGTTGTCAGAGATTGAAGCGGAAACCTACCTGAAGGAGACCCTGGGCGCCGAAACCGAGTTCGCCGAAGATGCTTGTCACGCGTGAGAGACCGACTTCAGCTCCGAGGGGTGAAGCTTGGAATGCGAAATAAGTCTTGTTTTTCGACCAGTCGTCTGCCGCCATGTGGGTGATGTCGACACCGATTCCGAGATGTCCGTAGAGTGTGACGATGCGGTTGCGGTAGTAGTCATAGCGGCCGTTGAGCATGAACACATGATAGTAGGCGTTGGCATCGTCAGAGTGTTTGTAGCTCGCGCTTGAGAATGTGTAGGTCGCGCCGAGATAGAAACTGGGGGCAACCTTGAAGTTCACTCCTGCGGTGAGCGCGCCCCAGGCGTTGTTGATTGAACCTCCGTCGTGCATGTCGGTGGCGTCCATCTGAGTGTAGCCGCCGTAACCGATTTGAAGTTGTGCTCTCTGAGCGTTTGCGCCTACAGCCATTCCGAGGACGGCACACATGATAAGTAGAATCTTTTTCATCACGAATTGTTGTTTGGTTAGTAGTTAATGTCGTTGAGACGTGTAGATAGTAGAAATCGTGCAGCGGAGGGGTGTTTCACATCCGTTACGCTTAATTAACAATTATGATGTCGGGAAAGTTTAATGGCCCCGCCTCGGCGGAGCCATTATTTTTTTTCGGATATGTCAGTTTTCGTCAGTAATCAATACCAGCGGACGCCGTTGGAGAGCGACGAGCGCTTGTCGTACTTGAGGTCGGCGAGGAGCGACGACTTGACGGAGATGTGGAAGTTGTAGCTCTTGTACGGGCCTACGGGGACAAACTGGCGCGCATCGTGAAACAGTGCATGTCTCGCGAGATGTTGCAGTTCATGTAGGCGAGCTTGTGGGTGTCGAAGTTGTAGCTTGCCGAGAATCCGAAGTTCCAGTTGGCCGTCGGGCGTATGTTGCCTGAGAAGGAAAGATTTTGCGTTATTTTGCCCTTGTACTCGAGCTTCTTGTAGTCGAAGTCGCCGTAGCCGTAGTTGACGGAGTAGTTGAACGTGAGGTTCCAGGGGACTGACCATTTCATGTAGCCGTCGTCGTCAAACTCCATGCCGGAATTGTTTTTCTTGCTGCTTTTGCGTGTCGGGCTCTGATAGTCCGACGTGTCGTCGGCGAAGTCCTGATTCATCGAATCGCGCTCGTCGCGGCCGTTTTTGTTGTTCTTGTTGTTTTTATTGTCCTTCTCGTCCTTGTCTTTGCCAAACAGTTTCTTGAAGGTGTCGTTGTTGAACGTGTAGCTGAACGATGTGCCGGTGCTCGAGAGCTTGCCCCAGCCCTTGCCGTGCGATATGCGCAGCTTGTTGATGCGGACGGGGCGCCGGAGGCGTTGAGGCCGTACATGTAGACGTCCCACGTGGCCGAGAGGTTGAGGTTGAAGTTCTTGACCAGGCGGAGCATTATCGAGGTGTTGAGGTTTGACCACCGCATCGAGTCGGCGGCGAAGTTGTAGCTCTGCGATAGGGTGAAGTTCTCGATGAGCGAGATTTTCTTTTCGCCGATCGAGTCGTTGTCAGATTTCACCTTCATCTCGAGGTTGTTGGCGAGCGAGACGCTGATGGCTCCCGTGCGCCCCTGCCCGGGGACACCGAAGAGTGAGTTGGGGAAGTAGGAGTAGGTCTTCGTCATCATTTCGCCCTGCGCGTTGGGATACTGGTAGGAGCCGTAGTAGCCGAAGAATTTCGATGCGAAGTCAGGCGAACCCGAGAAGGAGATTGTGGGGGTGAGGACGTGGCGTATCATCTTCACCTTGTCGCCGAGGAACGGCAGGGGCTGGAAGAAGCCGTAGATCTTGGTGTCGAGGGCCACGGAGGCGTTGAAGTCCCAGACGTTGTAGAAGCTGTAGGTGGTGTCGAGCACCTCGGCCGAGGCGTTGGGGTCCCACTGGCGGCGCACCTTGGTGGTGTACATGCGGTCGGTGAAGCTGATCGACGGGGTGAGGTTGATGTATTTGAAGACGTTGAACGTGGCGCTGATGGGGATGCTGTGGCGCATGCCGTTGCGCCAGTCCTTGATGAGGCTTTTCTTGAAAAACTCGTCCTGCTTGGCTGTCAGCGAGTTGTTGAACTGGCCCGAGTAGGAGATTTTGATTTTCTCATACCATTTCTCCTCGCCCACGGCGCGCTTGCGCTTGAAGGGATAGACCTGCGACATGGTGATGGTGAAGTTGGGGAACGAGACGGCGAGCGTCGAGTCCTGCGAGCGCTGCGAGACGTTGGCCGTAGTCGACAGCGACCATTTGGAGTTGGGGAAGCGGTAGGTCATGTTGACGGTCGGCTCTTGGTGTTCTCGGTGAACGCGTTGGAGTAGTATGAGTTGAGGTCGTTGCGCGTGTAGCCGCTGGTGGTGAAGTTGACGCTTGCCGAGAGGCTCATGTTGGGGTTGGCCTTTGAGTCCTGGCTGTGGCTCCAGAGCATCTGGAAGTTGGTCGATTTCGAGTAGTCGGGCATGCCCTTGTCGCCGGTGATGGTCTTGAGGTACGAGATGTTGAAGTTGCCCGAATACTTGTATCGCTTGAGGTATGCCGACTGCGCCCTGAGGCCCCATGAGCCGAGGGTGTAGATCTCGCCCGTCAGCGCGAGGTCGATGTTCTCGTTGATGGCGAAGTAGTAGCCGCCGTTGCTGAGATAGTATCCGCGGTTATAGTCGTCGCCGAAGGTGGGGAAGATGATGCCCGACGAATACTTGTCGGAGAAGGGGAAATAGCCGAAGGGCACCGCCAGGGGCAGTGGCAGGCCGGCCAGCACCATGTAGGCCGGGCCGCTGACGGCGTCCTTGCCGGGGCGCACCTTGGCCTTGGTGAGCTGCATGTAGAAGTGGGGATGCTCGTGGTCGTCGCAGGTGGTGTAGCGGGCGTTCTGTATATAATATGTATCGTCGTCGACCTTCTTGGACTGTCCGCCGGTCAGGTAGCCCTCGCCCTGCTGGGTCACCACGTCGGTGATGAAGCCGTGTTCGGTGTTGAAGTTGTAGGTCATGGTCTTGGCCTCGTAGGAGGTGCCGTTGTCGTCGAACACGGGAGTGCCGAAAGGTTCTCCGACAGAGTCGACTCCGCCGACGGCATAGACATTGGAGTTGTTGAGGTCCATCTCGATTTTTTCAGCGTCGAGTTTCAGGGATCCGTATTCGATTTTCGAGCCGCCATACATGAAGGCTGTGTTGCGGCCTGCGAGCACGAGGGAGTCGTTTGACGAGAAGTCTACCGTGTTGTCGAGGTCGACCTTGGTGCGCACGATTTTCGACTCCTTTTCGGGTGCCGTGAGGCGCTTGCGGCTCAGTCGCGAGCGGCGGACGGTGTCGGCTGTGTATGTGTGGCGGGTGATGAATGTCGATGCTGAATCGGCAGCGGCTGTCATGGCCGAGTCTGCTGCGGCGGTCAGGATGGAGTCAGGCCGGCTGACGGCGGCCTCGGTAAGGTCGGCGGCGTCAGGAGCGGTCTGCTGACCGGTTGATTCCTCGCGTGGGTCGGCTGTCAGTCTTGGCGCTGCGGGTCTGATTGCGTCGGCCGGGCTCAGGGTGTCGAGACCCTGACGGGGCATGAGTCTGCGGCGCGACGGAAGCGAGCCCGCCGAGTCGGGCCCGGGAATGGACAGGAGCGTGTCGCGGCGGAGCGGCTCCGCTGGCACGGCCACAGAGTCGGGGTCGACAGGACGCGGGAAGGCACCCACTGAGAGGGCACACAGCAGCACTATTATGATGATATATGAGTGAGAATATCTCAAACCTGCACCTTATATGAGAGTTTACATGGCTCAGACCTATGTGGCGGTCCGGGCTGTTGGCTTTTTCGGGAAAATCTGTGCAAAGATATAACATTATCCTAATATAGACAAAGGAGCCGTGGTGTTTGTGATGTTTAATTAATGTGAAATATCAGTTAAAACAGCGCTCTCCGCAGGCCTGTGAGGGGTGTGGAGCGAAGGTTGAAATTCATAATTTAATGTCGGCGTTTTGTTACTAATTGTAATTTTTTGCGTAATTTTGCATTGCTAAAATAGATTTTTGCAACAATAGACATACCAATCATTCATCTGACAAAACAGTTCTAATGTCACGCCAGCACTTCGATACACTTGATTTCAAGATTCTTGAGATGTTGTCAAACAACGCGCGCAAACCTTTCCTTGAGATTGCACGCGAGACCAATGTCTCAGGTGCCGCAATCCACCAGCGCATACAGAAACTGACCTCATCGGGCATCATCCGCGGTTTCGAGACCATCATTGACCCTGCATCGGTCGGATATGAGACCTGCGCCTACATAGGATTCATCCTCAATGACCCGACGAAGTTCGACGAGGTTGTCGAGCGCCTCAAGGCCATCCCCGAAGTTGTCGACTGTCATTTCACCACCGGCAGCTACGACGTGTTTGCCAAGATTTTCGCCCGCAACAACGCCCATCTCCTCGAGGTAATCCACAAGAAACTCCGCCTCGGCATCGGACGCACCGAAACCCTCATATCGTTCAAGGAAGTGTTCAAGCGCCCGATTCCCATACTTCTCGAGAATGTCGAGTAAGTCTCCCGCCGCTGACACTTAGAAATCAAAATAAAAGAAGAATATCTCTTGATAGATAAAGATACATTCGGAAGCCGCACAGCTCTATTCCACACCTTCGGTTGCAAGCTGAATTTTGCCGAGACCTCAACTGTTGCCCGCATCTTCGCCGATGCGGGCATTCAGCGTATCCATGCCGGAGATACGCCGGACTATATAGTGGTCAACACCTGCAGTGTCACCGAAATCGCCGACAAGAAATGCCGCCAGGCCATCCGCTCTTTCGCCCGCCGCTGGCCCAAAGCCAGAATTGTGGTGACGGGCTGCTATGCGCAGCTCAAACCCGAGGAGGTGGCCGCTCTACCGGGAGTGACGGTGGTGGCCGGTACAGACCGCAAGCTCGAGCTCGCCGACTATCTCGACAGCACACTCGCCGCCGACGGTGACGGCCACGGCACGACCTTTGTCACCCCGACTAAAGATATACGCGCTTTCAGCCCCTCATGCTCGCGCGGCGACCGCACCCGCTATTTCCTCAAGGTGCAGGACGGATGCGACTACTTCTGCTCATACTGCACCATCCCCTGGCCCGCGGACGCAGCCGCTCGGGCTCGATTGACGAGATCGTGGCCCAGGCCCGCGAGGTGGCCGCCGAGGGGGGCAAGGAGATAGTCATCACCGGCGTCAACATAGGCGACTTCGGCAAGGGGACGCGAGGACAGTTTCCTCGACCTCTGCCGCAGCCTCGACGAGGTGGAGGGCATCGAGCGCTACCGCATATCATCGATCGAGCCCAATCTGCTCACCGACGAGACGATTGATTTCGTGGCCTCGTCGCGACGCTTCATGCCTCATTTCCACATCCCGCTGCAGAACGGCAGCGACGAGGTGCTCCGACTGATGCGCCGCCGCTATGACACGGCGCTTTTCCGCAGCCGATCGAGCATATCCGCCGTGTGATGCCCGACGCATTCATCGGCGTTGACCTGATTGTCGGCGCCAGAGGCGAGACCCCCGAGCGGTTCGAGGAGTCAAGGCGGTTTGTCGAGAGCCTCGACATATCGCGCCTGCATGTGTTCACATACAGCGAGCGTCCCGGCACGAGGGCACTCGACATAGACCATGTGGTGAGTCAGGAGGAGAAACACCGCCGCACGCGCATCATGCTCGGCGTGAGCGAGCGCAAGCTCGCGGACTTCACCTCGCGCTATCTGGGGACAGAGCGTCCCGTGCTGCTCGAGCATCAGCGCGCCGACGGCTCGATGGCCGGATTCACCGACAATTATCTCAGAGTCAACATAGCCCCCGACCCGGCGCTGTCAAACACTGTGCAGCCCGTGCGCATCGTCTCGATGGATTCCGGGGGTGAAGAGTCGGAAGGGGAGGTGGTCGGCTGATGGACACGCCCGTAGCTTCGACAAACCGTGTCGCCGTCATCATCCTCAACTGGAACGGCGCCGGATTTCTCCGTGAGTTTCTGCCTTCGGTCGTGAAATTCACGCCGCGCGATATTGCTGACGTCATCGTGGCCGACAATGGCTCGACAGATGAGTCGCTTGATGTGCTCCGCAAGGACTTCCCCGAGGTCAGACGCATTGAATTTTCTGAAAACCACGGTTTTGCCGAGGGCTACAACCTCGCAATAAAGGCTGTGGCCGACGAATATAAATATACCGTCCTGCTCAATTCCGACGTCAAGGTCGACGACGACTGGCTCACGCCGCTCCACGAGTTTATGGAGGCGCACCCCGAAGCCGGAGCCGTCCAGCCCAAACTGCTGTCGCTGAAAGAGCCGGCGAAGTTTGAATATGCCGGAGCTGCCGGCGGTTTCCTTGACTGCAACGGCTATCCCTTCTGTCGCGGACGTCTCTTCGACGCCGTCGAGGAGGATTGCGGGCAGTATGACACCCCGCGCCAGACCGATTGGGCCACCGGCGCAGCCCTGATGGTCGACAACGCCTTATATATTAAGGTGGGAGGACTCGACAAGGAATTTTTCGCCCACATGGAGGAGATTGACCTCTGCTGGCGCATGAGACTTGCCGTGCAGGCAGATATGGGCTGTCCCAGCCGCTCACGTCTATCATCTCGGAGGCGGAAGTCTGCCGGCGTCCAATCCGCGCAAGACTTATCTGAATTTCCGAAATAATCTGCTGATGCTCCACAAGAATCTTCCGCGCAAGGGGAGGGGATGGCGGCTCACGCGCCGCCGTCTGCTCGACACTATGGCGTGGGCGAAGTTTGTGGCCACGGCTGATTTCAAAAACGCTTCGGCGGTGGTGAAAGCTCACCGCGATTTCGCGCGGATGAGAGGGATGTATGACACCGACCCGTCGGTCAATCTCCTTGTAAACCGCCCGAATATCCTCATTGAATACTTTGCCAAAGGAAAACGAAAATACTCCGAGCTGGAGTTTTGATGATACCCCGGCCGGAATTTTTCGGCACATAAAGACAGAAGTACAAAAGAGACATAAAGTTTTTTATTCGTCTGTAAATCAATCCGACATATCGGATATGACGAAGTAAAAATCTGTCTCTTTTGTACTTCTGTCTTTGTGTGCCCTTTAATTCATGACCTTTGCCTCTCTGACTTTTTGTGCCTGAAAAGTTCGGGCAAGGATTATTCGAGGAGTCGTTTGATGTCGGGGAGCCGGTCGGGGGCGGTCTGGTCGGGACGGACGGGTACTACCGAGGCATATCCCTGACCGAGCCAGTATTCGTCTGTCTCGGGATTGTCGGGCTCCTCGTTGAAGAATTTGCCTGTCAGCCAGTAGAAAGTCTTGCCGTGTGGAGTGGCATAGGTAGCATATTCCTCAGTCCAGTGTCCCTTGGCCGCGCGGACTACTTTGACACCCTTGGGAGTGCATTTCGCCGGGAAGTTGACATTGAGGCAGACACCGTCAGGCAGACCCTCGCGGAGCACCTTCGCCGTAATCTCTTCGATAAAGGGGATGAGCGGGGTGAAATCGGCGTCGGCCGAATGGTCGAGCAGAGAGTAGCCGATTGACGGAATCCCGAGGATACATCCCTCCATCGTCGCCCCCATAGTGCCGGAATAGATATTGTTGACCGCGGCGTTTGATCCGTGGTTGATGCCAGAGAGCAGCAGGTCGGGCTTGCGGTCGAGCACGGCGAACATGGCGAGCTTCACGCAGTCGACCGGCGTGCCGGTGGCGCTGAACACTGCCGCGCCGCTGACCGACGGATGCCCGTCGACGTAGAGCGGCTGATTGACCGTGATGGCCGACGATTTGCCTGACTGCGGTTCGGCCGGAGCCACGACGACTACGTCGCCGAGCCTGACGGCAATGTTGATAAGCTGATTCAGGCCCCCTGTGCCGAGGCCGTCGTCGTTGGTGATGAGTATGAGTGGGCGTTTTTCTTCCATGTCTGTATGTCCTGTCTGAAAAATCGGGAATATTCCTTTATAACAATTGAAATAATCACAAATTTACGATAAAATGCCAACTAAACATGTGCTCAATTGTTAAAATTTTATTACTTTTGACGAAAATATGCAGTCAGAGGGGCTCAGGAGGGCCTTTCACACAGACGAAACATCAATTCTAAATCCTATAAAGTTATGCAAATCCAACGCATCCAGACAGTCTACATCTTCCTCGCCATGGTAGCGATGGCGGTCTTTCTTATCGTGCCCTACGGCGAGGTCCATTTTCTCAACGCGGAGCCCGCGGTAAGCGAGAAGCTCTACACAATGTATGAATACGGCCTGCTGATACCGGTGGCCGCGACAGTAATTCTGCTTATCGTCGATATTTTCTTCTACCGCAATCTTTCGTTGCAGCGCACTGTGCTCACAATCTCGCTCCTGCTGACACTCTGCTGCATTGCGGTCGTCTGCTTCATCCTCTTCAAGCAGGCCGGTGCCGAGGGCATGGATGCCGACTTCGCCGTGTGGGATATACTCCTTCCCCTTGCTGTCATCTTCGAACTTCTCGGCCTTTCGGGAATCAAGAAAGACATCCGGCTCCTCAATTCATACAACCGTCTCCGATAAGTCTACACCTGTACCCAATCGGGGTACAGTGCCCCATATTTGCGTCCCTGCCATTTGGCGGGGATTGTTTTTAGTGTTAATTTTGTACATAAAATCAGCGAGTATCCGATACCGCTGTCTTAGCCTTGAACCTCAATATCCTCTTCTCCGTCATTAAGACGCTAACCTAATCAATCACAATTAGTAACCGATAATTTCGACTTTAGACTCTACCCATTCGAGCCTGCGTTTTTGTCTTCAATAGTAACATTCTCTACATTCCGATGAAAAGAATTATTATCGGTTTTGTCATTTTCATATCCGCGCTATCTCTTTGTGCGGCCCGTCAGGATACTTCCCGGAAAACCAACGGAGAGCTTCTGACTTTGCTTGACAGCGAGCTTGCGAAGCGTGACGACTATGTCGCGCAGCGCAGACACGCCATTGACTCTGTCAGCAGCCTTATTCCTGCCGATTCACTTCATGCCGCCGACCGTTATATCGAGGTCGGGGTGCTTCTGGGCGCCATTGATGTCGACTCGGCTATTGTGGCCTTTTCCAAAGCCTATGACTCTGCTGTCGGCATGGCTGATTCGGTGGCTGCTCAGCGCTCACTGCTCTATCATTCGGCCATGATGGGCTGTCTCGGCGCTACTCCCGAGGCCACCAGCGAGCTCCGGTGTGTTGCTGAATCCGGTGTGTTGCCTGAAAACAAATCGCTCTACTGTGAGATTGGCCGTAATCTCTATTATACCCACGCCGAGCTGTTTGAGGAGAGCAACGCGCATGACTCGTTCATATTGCCCGGTCTCAGCATCGCCCGTCAGTATCAGTCGATGCTTTCGCCCGAGAGCTATCAGTATAAGCTCAACCGCGCGCTGATTTTCTATGCCGAGAATAACGATGCGATGTTTCTCGCTCATCTTGCCGAGATTGCCAAAAAGATACAGCCCGGCGAACCATATTACTCCTTCACGCTGACTGCTTTCGGAGGCCGCCTGCTGCTGCTCGGCAGGGTAGACGAGGCGATAAGATTGCTGACGCTTGCGGCTCTCAATGATGTCCGTATCGCCGACAAGACAAGCTCGGCGCTGGTGCGTCTCGGTCAGGCTCTCTATGAGTCTGACGACCTTGTGAGGGCTCACCGCTATCTGTTGGTAGCGCTTGAGGATGCTCTCGCGTCAGGGTCCAAGACCAACAGTCTGCTGATTTCGAAGGCTCTGATGCCTGTGGCCCACGAACTGCGTAAGCGCGACAAAACCCGTCTGCTGCTGCTCGGCAGCCTCGCCGCGAGCCTTATTGTCGTAGTCCTGATGCTCGGACGGCTTTACAGGGCAAAGCGCCGTCGCGCCCGCGAGATTGAGCAGGTGAAGCAGAAGCTCGCCAATGCCAATCTCTCGAAAGACACTTATATTTCGGAATTTATGGACCTCTGCTCAAGCTATATGGAGAGCCTTGAGGATTTCAACCGCATGTGTCGCCGCAAGATTACGGCCGGGCAGTCTGAGGATCTCCTCAAGTTCATCAAGAGCGGAAAGATTATCGAGGACCAGCGAAAGAAGTTTGACGACATCTTTGACGATGCCTTCCTTGCAATCTACCCGACGTTTATCGACGATGTCAACAGTCTGCTTCTGCCCGACAAGCGCATAGTCACTCCCGGCGACAATGTCCTGACGACTGAGCTGCGTGTCCTCGCCTTTACGAGACTCGGTGTCGACGACACCGCTCAGGTGGCCCGCTTCCTCGGCGTGACTCTTAACACTATCTACACCTATCGCAATAAACTGCGGAACAAGGCTGTCTCGCGCGAGACTTTTGACGCCGATGTCATGAAAATCGGTGTTATTGACTGATTTTTCTTTACAATTTGTAGTATATCTGACCGTTTCAAGTGCGAAAAACACCTTGAAACGGTTTATATTTGATAATGAGGTGTGCGAGTGCAAGATTTTGATTATCAGGGTTTAATTTCGGAATTAATTCGTATTTGAGTTATATTTTGTATTTTCCCTATTGCGCTAAGGTGAAAAAGCCTATATCTTTGTGTTATAATATTAAAGAGAAAGTAACCAAAGCTTTCAAAAAGAGATTATAATCATAGGTAAGATTTAGGTACTACAGGTAAAAGATTTGTTTTTCGTTAGATTTGAAGAACTATATTTAATTTACGTTAGATTCTGTTGAGAGCAGTCCTCGTGAAGAAGGTTGCTCTTTTTTTATGGCCTGTTTTTGCAGCCTCTTGTGTTTTCGCGGCTCATTGTTTCTCAGCGGTTCATTGCCGGGTCCGGCTGGTTTCACGACGTGCTTATATGGCGGCGTGGCCGGGCGGCATAAACCGGAGGGACGGTGCGGTGGTCTGATGGATGAAATGTTATATTGAGGATATAAAATGATATTTGAAGTCTTATATATCTGTTTATATCCTGAATTTCGGTTGTTTTATGCAATATATTGATATATAGTGATGTATAAATTTAATAATTGAGATTTAATTTAGAATATACGATAAAGTGCCCCTGAAAGCCTTGACTGCTGTGTATCTTTGCAATGTGTAAAATTTAATCAGTTTAAAGGATTGTAAAGATTAAGCAATTTAAGTGAAGATTATTCGTTAATTATGCTAAGTGTTTAGACAAAATCTATAGCGTCGGCCGCCTCGTGAGAAGCGGCCGACGCTGCTTTTAGGGGATATGCGTTTTGGGGGTTGGTTGTGATATGTGAGTCGGCTGATGCGGACGCTATATATCGCGTCCCTACCGGGTATCATGGTCATATTGATTTATAGGTTATATAAAAATGTGGGGCATGCGACTGGCATGCCCCACACATAGGGTCGGAATAATTCTTAGCGTTTATGCCTGCTTATTTCAGGATTACTTTGCTGACAGTCTTGCCCTGGCGCTTGATGTAGAGGCCGGGGGTGAGGCGGTCAGCCGATACTTTAACGCCCTGGAGGTTGAAGTATTCAACGGGCGCGTTCTCGTCAGCGACGATGCTGCCGATGCCTGACTGGGCGGGGTTGGTGGTGAATGTCACGTTGATGGGAACACCCTGCCACATTACTGAAATCGTCATATTGGCAACGCCTTTGGCGTCGATTGTGCCGTCGAGGTTCACGTCGGCAACAATGCCGCCGCCCATGAGTGACATGTCTTTAACCGCGCCCTTGTATGTAGTGACGCCGTCAGCGGTAGTCATTTCAACATCCTTGAGATTGATGTCGCCGAGGGCCATGGGAGAGCCACCCATCACGAGTGTAAGCTGGGGAAGGAGGAAGTCACACTTGTTGTCGCCGGTCTTGGTGATTTTGATTGTAGCGGGCTGGTCTTCAGCGAGCTTGCTACCCATCATCTCAACGTTGAGATAACCGTTATAGGACGTTTCATTGCTTTCAGCGTAGAGGAGGTTCACATTGTCGACTGTGAGTGAATTTCCTTCACCAACTACGTCTGCACCACCGAAATAATCACCTGCAGCGATGATGATATTAATCATCTCAGGTGTGGCGTCTGATTTGTATTCAAATTTGCCTGTAAATTTTGTCCATTCGGAAGCATCTTCGGTGATTTCGCCAATGAGGACAGCGATAAGTTCTGCGTCATCAGTCTTTGTAATTTCGCCACCCTGACATCCTTCAAGGCTTATTCCATTAACGCCTTCAAGTATGCAGCGGTCACGGTCGACCATATCTTTATAGACAGGTTCCGCAGCCATATAAACAATGGACGGAACATCTTTCTGAGTCCAATGTCCTTTCCACAGATATGCTACGATAGTAGTTTTTTCTGCGGGTTTATCTTCTGCGCGACTTCTTTTATACATGAATTCAATACCAGTCGGGCGTTCAGTAAAAGCCATACCGCCAAAAGCACCACCATCGCTTTTTTCAACAGTTATGCCAAAAGATGGGAAGAAAGACATTGTGGTTTTGGCAGTTGACCATGTTGAACCAAGGGAGATATAAGCAGGAACAATTTGTTTCATCCCCATTTCTGCCATCATGGGGTTATTTGTGTTCGTGAGTTTTATGGCACTATTAGACTCATATCCATTGATAGATTCGCCGACATTAGTAGCGCCAAGACCTGACGCAGACTCTCCGTCGAAAGTGACCATGCCACCTACATTAGAAACATTCCAGCCGGTAGGATTTTTACCTATAACAAAAGCGCTTAGTTCACCTTTGTGGTCATCATCCTGATAGAAAGTCCAGGGAACGCAGTTGATCCATTCTCCCTCGAAGTCAGAGTTGGGAATCTGTGCCTGGGCCAAAACATTGGGGGCCATGAGGCCGGTCAGCATTAAGCCGAGTGACGTTTTGTAAAGTAATTTCATAAATAAATGATTATAATTGGTTTATATGATTTCGTGAGTGATGAAAACCGACATTTCAGGACTATGAAAAACCGATATCGTCAGGGTGTAGTTGAAACAGCGATAATATTTTCGATGGTTCATCCCGCAAAGTTAAGTATTATTTATGATTATTGGTTAAAAAGGCATCAAAATCGCCATTTTTAACACTAAAATGGCAAGTTTATAGCAAAAATGTAGTGAGTTTACTATATACTTGGGGAAATTTCAGTAATTTTGTGGCTAATTTGAGGTAATGTTTTTTTATGGCCGACGGCCGGTTTTGCCTCTTATGTGTATTAATTAGATTATCAAGTTATTATGAGAGTAATCAATTGGCTCGCCGTTTTGTGCGTCATGCTTCTCGCAGTGTCGTGTATCAAGAAGGAGCCTCTCAACGCCGAGTGTGACATTGTCGCGGTCTCTCTTCCCGACGATGAGCTCAACAGACGTCCTATCGTCGAGAACGACCGAGTGACGCTTATAGTCAAGAACTATGTCAACGTGACGAACCTCGCTCCCGAGTTCATTCTGACTCCTGGCGCGACCATCAGCCCCGAGAGCGGAACTGTAAGAGATTTCACAGAGCCTCAGACCTACGTCGTGACCTCGGAGGACGGCGAGTGGTACAAGAGCTACACCGTCACCGTCCAGCGCAACAACGCCATCAATCTCAAGTATGGCTTCGAGGATGTCCGCCTTGTCAAGACTTACATGGGTGGCAACTACGATGAGTTTCTTGACGTGAGAGTCGACGAGACGACCCACCGCCGCGACACTATGGTGTGGGCGAGTGGCAATCCCGGTTTCGCGATGACCAACGGCAACAATCCGGCCGACACTTATCCGACATTCCAGGTGGCTGACGGCAAGGTCGGCAAGTGTGTGAAGATGGTGACTCGTACCACAGGCGGATGGGGTGCCATGGTCGGCAAGCCTATCGCTGCCGGCAACCTCTATATCGGCACCTTCAATGTCAACATCGCCGTGGCCCGTCCGCTTGAGGCCACCCAGTTCGGCACCCCCTTCTACAGCGTGCCCCGCTATTTCAGCGGCTATTTCAAATATACCCCGGGCGAGCTCTATCAGAAGTTCAACGCCGAGACCAACAAGCTCGAGGATGTACCCGGCAAGAAAGACGAGTGTAACGTCTATGCCGTGTTCTATGAATCGACGGCCGACATGGAGCGTCTCGACGGCTCTAATGTGTTGAGCGACGACAATCCCAACATCATCGCCGTGGCCCGCATCACCGAGGAGATGCGTCAGGGAGCGGCCGACTGGACCTATTTCCACCAGCCATTCGTGTTCCGCCCCGGCAAGACCATCGACGAGAAGAAGCTGGAAGACGGCATCTACAATATAACGGTCGTGATGACCGCCAGCATCGACGGCGATTACTTCTCGGGAGCGATAGGCAGCACCCTGTTTGTCGACGAGCTTGAGATTACCTGCCAGTAATCAACCGCCACATATATTATATAAGGAACTTTAAGACCATTCATCATGTCAATGAAAAAATATATTCTTGTTATCGCGATGCTTTTCGGCGGCATCATCGCCGAAGCCCAGTCGGAAAGGCCCGGAAGCATCTGGCGCTCGGTCGCGCTGGGTCTGGAATATGAGGTGAACGCCGGCATCAACATCGGCGGTGCTTCACCGCTCCCGCTGCCTGCCGAAATCCGCGAAATCAACTCCTACAAACCTCACCTCAACCTTCAGATAGGCACAAGCATCACAAAGTGGCTCGACAAGAACCACAAGTGGGCTGTCATGTCGGGCTTCCGTCTCGAATCGAAAGGTATGGAGACAAATGCCACCGTCAAGAACTATGGCATGGAAATCATTCAGGACGGCAAGAAGCTGAGCGGCAAGTGGACCGGTCGCGTGCAGACAAAATACTCGACCCAGCAGCTGACTGTGCCGGTTGTGGCCGTCTATCAGATTAACGAGCGCTGGAAAGTGAACCTCGGCCCTTATGTGGCCTATGCGTTCACCAACAGTTTTGACGGATATGTCTACGACGGTTATCTCCGCGAGGGTGACCCGACGGGCAACAAGGTTTCGTTTGAGGATGAGTCGAAGGCCACCTATGATTTCGGCGACAATCTGCGCCGCTTCCAGTGGGGAGTGCAGTGCGGAGGCTCATGGCGCGCGTTCAACCGTCTGTCGGTCAACGCCAACCTCACCTGGGGCGTGAACGATATTTTTGAAGGCTCGTTCAAGACCGTCTCGTTCAACATGTATCCCATCTATCTCAATGTAGGCTTCGGCTACCTGTTCTGATTCGGCGGGTAGACGTTTCGGAGTCTCATAAAGGCAGAGGCCTGCAAAAACGGACATTATGTCTGGTTTTGCAGGCCTCTGGTCTGTTGAGTGCCTTGATTTTCGCGGAGCGGGGTCAGACTTCAGGCTTGACCACGACTCCGGTGCCTTTGAGACCGTTGACGCCGATGGCGAGCGGGCGGGGGAAGGTGACGATGCGCACGAAGTCGCTCTCGTAGACCGCGGGCTGGGCGTCGAGGAAGCCGACGTCATAGAGGTCGGTGACCGGGTCTCCATCGTCTGCGGCGGGCGGCGGTGTCGATGGTGAAGTAGGCCACGCCGAACGAGGTGAGGTTCTGGAAGAAGTGTGTGCCCTGGCTCGGCTCGATGCGGTAGTTGGGGAGCGACGACTCGACGATGAGTCGCGCGGCCGAGATGGCCGGCCACTTGACGGGGATGCCGAGAGCGGTGTCTGACGAGCCCCAGCGTCCGGGGCCGATGAGTATGTAGCGCTCGTCGCGGTCGAGGAATCCGCGGTTTATTTTCTCCATCTCGCGGGCTATGAGCGAGTTGTTGACGACGAGAATTTGTCGGGGCGGACATAGACCACGGTCTTCACGCCCTCGATGGTGCCGTGGCCGAGGGCTGTCGACGACTTTAGCAGCAGGTCGCGGTCGGGAGTGGCCATGACGGCCTCGTCGACATTCTCCTTGCGGTCAACAATGGGGCGTATCTGCAGCCAGTAGAGGCGGCCCTTGCTGTCGCCGTTCTTCTCGACCATGCCGGCAAACTCTATCTCGACGGGGCGCTGCATCTCCTTCTGTCCGGTGGTGAGCATGAAGTCGAGCGACTCGGCCAGCGGATAGACCTTGTGCTTGAGTATGTTGTTGAACGTTACGACCTTGCGTCCGTCGCCGTAGTCATTGTCGCGGATGACGTTGTCACGGAAGTCGAAGGTCGACACCATATATTTCAGTGCTCCCTTGTCGGCGATGTCCTGCACGCGGAGCTTGGCCACATTGTAGCCGTCGTCGACCTTGAGTTTCGACAGCGAGGGGAGAGGACTGGCTATCTTCTGCCCTGAAATAGAGGTCTCGCGCTCGTCGCCCTTCATGTCGAGGGCATACATGCGGGTCTGTGTGTCGCGCAGGGCGAGCGAGAGCTCGGAGGTCTGCAACACGTTGTCGGGGTGGCGCGGGGAGAAGCGCAGAGCGAGTCCGCCGTCAACGATGTATTTGCCCAGTCCGACGGCAATCTCGGCCACGCCGTCCTCGGGCTTCTCGTCGCTGAGGGGATAGTAGTTGAGCGAGCGTCCCACGCCCGAGAACGAGGGGAAATAGTATCCGTCGACCTCCTTGCCCACGACCTCCTGGAGTATCACGGCCATCTTCTCCTGGTCGATGACATTGGAGGTGGCGGTCATGTAGGCCTTGGAGTCGGCATAGAACACCGAGGCATACACGCCCTTGATGGCGTCGGTCAGCATGCGCAGCATCTCCTCGGGTTCGTGATTTTGGGCACCATGTAGGTGGAGTAGATGCCGGCAAAGGGCTGGTAGTGCGAGTCTTCGAGCAGACTCGACGAGCGCACGGCTATCGGGGTGTCGACCACGTCGAAGCAGGGCCTGCAGGTCGTCCTTGATGCTGGCGGGGAGCTTGGCGCGCAGGAAGTGGGCGAGTATCTCGTCGTCGGGAGCATCGCTCAGGGCGATAGGGATAGAGCTGGTTGGTCTCCATGAACTCGTCGAAGATGTCGGTGCACAGCACCACCGTGCGGGGTATGGTGATGGAGATGCCGTCGAAGTTGTCGCAGACGGGATTCTTCTTGATTATCGAGTCGATGAATGCCAGACCGCGACCCTTGCCTCCGAGCGACCCCTGCCCGATGCGGGCGAAGTTGGAATAGTGGTCGAAGCGGTCTTGCGGAATATGGCCACCACGCCGCGGTTTTTCATCTTGCGGTACTTGACGATGAGGTCAAAGAAGAGCTGGCGCACCTGGGGGCATCCTTGAGCTCGCGGAAGCGGTGGTGCTTGATCACCTCGGCTATGGGGAACATGGCGCGCGAGTAGAGCCAGCGCGAGATGTCGTTGAACGACGCGTGCCAGTAGAGCGCCTCGGCGGGGATGTCGAAGATGTGCTTCTGCAGGTCCTTGAGCGAGGTGATGCGGCGTATCTCCTCGCCGCTGTCGGGGTTGCGCACCACGAAGTCGCCGAAGCCGAAGTTGTTGATGATGGCCTTGCCGAGGTCAACGGGAAATTTCTTTGAGTTCTTGTCGATGAACGTGCCGCCGAGCTCGGTGACCTCGTGGGCGTTGTCGGCCTCAGAACTCTCCATGATTATGGGCAGGTAGGGGTCGCGCTTGCGCAGCTCGCGGGCCAGACGTATGCCGGCCTTGGGGTCCTTGACCCCCTCGCGCTTGAACGACACGTCGCTGATCACGCCCAGTATGTGCTCGGAGTAGCGGTCGTATATCTCCAGCGCCTCCTCATAGTCGCGGGCCAGCATCACCTTGGGACGTCCGCGCATGCGCAGCATCTGCTCGTGCTCGTTGAGGGCCTCGGTCGAGAAGACGCGCGACTGCGTGAGGATGAACTTGTAGACTATCGGGAGCACCGACGAGTAGAAGCGCACTGAGTCCTCGACAAGCAGTATCATCTGCACGCCCACGCCGTTGATGTCGTTCTCGGCGTTCATCTTGTCCTCGAGCAGTTTGATGATGGCCAGCAGCAGGTCGACGTTGCCGAGCCATGAGAACACATAGTCTATGCCTGAGAAATCCTCGTTTGAAAGTCGTCGCGACACCTCCTTGGAGAAGGGTGTCAGGACGATTATCGGCATGTCGGGGTAGTCCGCGCGGATGCTGCGGGCGCCGGTGAAGGTCTCGCTGACGTCGTTGCCGGGCATCATTATCACGAGGTCGAAGCTCTTGGTCTCCATCACCTCGAGGGCCTCGGCGGTGTTGAGCACGCGGGTCACGCGGGGTGGCGACGACAGGTTGAGCGAGGTGTACTCGAAGTATAGCTGCTCCTCGACACGGCCATCCTCCTCCATCATGAAGGCGTCATAGGCCGATGCTATCAGCAGCACGTTGAAGATGCGCCGCTGCATCAGGTTCTGGAAAGCCGTATCCTTGAGATAGAGCTGGCTTAGAGCTTCATCATCTGTCATGGTCAGAAAATTGTTAAGTTACTTATGTCTCGCAAAATTACTGAAAAATTATCGTAATCCGATGGCAAAACCGGGGTAAATTGCTACCTTTGCAGCGAAATCGCGGCGGCGCTGAGGCGACCGGCGGATTTCAGGAGAACATAAATTATATTTTAGGGGTGTCCGCCTTTGCCGGGATGCTGATTTTGCAGCAGCCGGCAGGCAGGTCTGAGATTATACCCTTTGAACCTGATCCGGGTAATACCGGCGTAGAGAAAAAATGATGAAGAATATGATTCTTCCGGCTCTCCTCCTGACGGGGACAGGCAGCGTGTGTGCTGCGGCCGGTACTGACCTCCGTGCGGAGGACGATTCCCTTAACCTTGTGCTTGAACAGATTGAGGTGGTGGCCAACCGTGCCACCGCCAAGACTCCCGTAGCCTTCACGAATGTCGGCAAGAAGGAACTGCTGCGCAACAACGACGGCCGCGACATGACCTATCTGCTGCAAATGACCCCGTCGGTGACCACAACCTCTGATGCCGGTGGCGGCATGGGCTACACTTCGATGCGTATCCGCGGCACAGACGGCTCGCGTATCAACGTGACGGCCAACGGTATTCCCATCAACAATCCCGAGAGTCACAATGTCTACTGGGTCAATATGCCCGACCTGGCTTCGTCGGTGCGCGACGTGCAGATTCAGCGCGGAGCCGGCACATCGACCAACGGAGCCGGTGCTTTTGGCGCAAGTATCAACATGGTGACCGACGCCCCGTCGGAGGATGCCTACGCCGAGCTGTCGGGGGCCTACGGTAGCTACAACACCAACCGTCAGACTCTACGCGTCGGTTCGGGACTGATAGGCAATCACTGGAGTTTCGATGCCCGTCTGAGTCATCTCGGTTCCGACGGCTATATTGACCGCGCTTCGTCAGCCCTCTGGAGCTATTTCGGACAGGCGGCATATTCCTCAAGAAACACCAATGTGAGGCTTCTCGCTTTCGGCGGCAAGGAGAAAACATACATGGCTTGGGACTATGCCTCGAAAGAAGAGATGGAGGAATTCGGCCGCCGCTACAATCCCTGCGGTGAGTACACCGACAAGGACGGCAACCGCGCCTACTATCCCGACCAACATGACAATTATGTGCAACACCACTTCCAGCTCCTGCTCCGTCAGCGCCTCGGCTCGAATTTCCACCTGAACGCGGCGCTCCACTACACCAAGGACAACGGTTTCTACGACCAGTACAAGACGAAACGCACGCTTGAGGAATACGGCCTGTCGCCATTCGTAGACCCCGACGGAAACACTGTCAAAAAGTCGGACCTCATACGTCTGAAAAACAATGTCAATGACTTCTGGGGCGGGCAGGCGAGCCTCAACTACGTCAGCGACCGCTGGAATGTGATTCTCGGCGGAGCCGTCACCGATTTCGACGGTCATCACTTCGGTCAGGTCAAATGGGTGCGCAACTATGTCGGATCGATTGACCCGCTGCAGAAGTATTATGACAACCGTGGACGCAAATTCGACTCCAACGTGTATCTCCGCGCCAACTATGATATCAACCGCAGTTCTCGGCCTATGCCGACCTGCAGTACCGACATATACATTATACGATAAAGGGTGAGTCAGACAACTGGGACTGGAACATCGCTGCTCCCGCGGTGCTCGACGTCAACCGCCGCTGGGATTTCTTCAACCCGAAACTCGGCCTTAACTTCACCACCGGTGACCACAGAGCCTTCGCGTCGTGGGCTGTGGCTCAGAAAGAGCCGACGCGCGACAATTTCACCGACGGCGACCCCAACCACCGTCCCGAATCCGAGAGGATGAATGACTTCGAGCTGGGCTACACTTACAACCGGAAACTGTTTTCAGTAGGCGTCAACCTCTACTACATGCTCTATAAAGACCAGCTTGTCGCCACCGGCGAGCTGTCGGACACCGGCAATCCCATCAGCGTCAACGTCCCCGACTCCTACCGCATGGGTGTGGAGCTTCAGGCCGCCCTGCGTCCCTGCCGCTGGTTTGACTGGACATTCAACATGACCCTCTCGCGTAACCGCATCAAGGACTTTGTCGAGTATATCTATGAGGACGAGTGGACCAATCCCATATCATTCGACCTCGGCGACACCCCTATAGCTTTCTCTCCCGACCTGATTTTCAACAATGCCTTCAATTTCAACTACCGCGGAGCCGACGCTTCGCTCCAGAGCCGTTATGTCGGCAAGCAATACATGAACAATGCCCGCAGCGAGGAAGCCAAGCTCGATTCCTATTTCGTGTCTGACCTCCATCTCGGCTACACATTCAGACACTTCCACGGAGTCAAAGAGCTGCGTCTCGGCTTCTCGGTCTACAACCTTTTCAATAAGAAGTATTTCAACAACGGTTATGCCGGGGCAGGCTATTCGGTTGTCGACGGCGAGAAAGTCATCTACCGCTATGCCGGCTATGCAGCCCAGGCTCCGACCCATGTGATGGCGACCGCGACACTGCGTTTCTGACACAAGGCTCCACATTTATATATAATCATACACGATGACATTCGACAACATACTCGAGATATTAGGTTTCACCGTCGGTCTGCTCTACCTGTGGTGGGAATATCATGCCGACGCCAAAGTCTGGCTCGCCTCGGTGATTATGCCGGCGATTTCCATGTGGATTTACTACTCCAAGGGCCTCTATGCCGACTTCGGAATCAATATCTACTATCTGCTGATAGCCGTCTACGGTTTTATCGCGTGGACCCGCGGAACCTCTAAGAAAAAGAAAGCTCCGCGTCTGATAAGCCATGTGAACGGTGCGACAGTCGCCGGAGCAGCCAGTGCAACGTTGATTCTGTGGGGCGGAATCTGGTGGATTCTCGTTAATTTCACTGACTCTACCGTCCCGGTGGCTGACGCTTTCACCACCGCGCTCTCGATTGTCGGGCTGTGGATGCTCGCGCGCAAATATGCCGAGCAGTGGATTGCGTGGTTTGTCGTCGATATAGTGTGCAGCGGACTCTATTTCTATAAAGGGCTTGTGTTCTATTGCGTCCTCTATGCTATCTATACGGTAATCGCCCTGCTGGGCTATCGGAAATGGCTGCGTCTGATGAAAAATCAGAGCGGAGCCGACGCATAGTGCAGGCAGGAGCAGGGATTTGTCTGTAAAGGTTAAAATATTAAAATTTAAGGAGATTTTGCAAAAATATGCGTGAAAATTGCTTGAGTTTGTAGCAAAATGCTTATCTTTGCAGCGATTTCGGATAAATTAGCGTCCGAATTTCAAAAAAATCCTATGACCTCAAGCGGAAATAAAGCCAGAGAGGCGATAGAATTCACCAAAATGCATGGTATCGGAAACGACTACATATATATAAATTGTATGGAGTCGATGCCCGAGCGACTGTCAGAGCTGGCAGTCGAGATGAGTGACCGGCATTTCGGAGTAGGGGGCGACGGCATAGTGCTGATATGCCCTTCGGATAAGGCTGATTTCAAGATGAGGATGTTTAACAACGACGGGTCGGAAGCCCGGATGTGTGGCAACGCCTCCCGCTGCATCGCCCGATACGTCCACGACCACGGACTCACCGACCATAATCAGATAAGCCTTGAAACCCTTTCGGGTATCAAGGTTTTGTCGCTTAATATGGACGCTGACGGAGAGGTCAGCAGCGTCACGGTCGACATGGGAGAGCCGGAGTTTTCGCCGGAAAGAATCCCTGTCAGCCACGAAGCGGAGCGCATGGTGGAGGTCCCGGTGCAGACCTCATGCGGCGAAGTGAGAGTGACGGCTGTCTCGATGGGTAATCCTCACGGCGTAGTGTTCGTCGACCGCATCGAGGATGTCGACTTCGACAGACTCGGCCCCGAGCTCGAGCGTCATTCAATCTGGCCCGACCGCGCTAATATCGAGTTTCTCGAAATCATCTCTCCCTCGGAAGCGAGGATGAGAGTGTGGGAGCGCGGGACCGGCGAGACACTGGCATGCGGAACAGGCGCATGCGCATCGGCTGTGGCAGCCGCCCTTACCGGACGCTGCGGCCGCAAAATCACAATCCATCTCCGCGGCGGCGACCTCACTGTCGAGTGGGCCGGCAACGGCCATGTGCTCATGACGGGTGGCGCGACCGAGGTGTTTGAAGGAAACTATTACCGACAACGTTGACCGATTCTGCGCCTCACGGAGCGCAGCGAGTGCCGCCGGGCACAGATCGGACCGCTTTCACATTGAAGACAGACGGTGTGGAAAGCTGATTCTATTTTTTTGATATCAAGGTAAAAGATTATATATTTGCAAGGCAAAAAAGATGTTTAGGATCAACGACAATTTCACCAGGCTTCCGGCCTCATATCTTTTCAGCGAGGTGGCAAGGCGTGTCAGTGCATACGCCGAGGCCAACCCGGGGGTCGAGATTATCCGCATGGGCATCGGCGACGTGACCCGTCCGCTCTGTCTGGCAGTAATCGAGGCTCTCCACGCCGCTGTCGACGACGAGGCGAGGGGAGAGACTTTCCACGGCTACGGGCCGGAACAAGGTTATGCGTTTCTTACCGAAAAAATCTCCGAATATGACTATCGGCGCCGCGGCATCGACATCAGTCCCGACGAGATTTTCATCAGCGACGGTGCCAAGAGCGACACCGGCAATATCGGCGACATCCTCTCGACCGCCAACCGCGTGGCCGTGACTGACCCGGTCTATCCCGTCTATGTCGACACCAATGTGATGGCCGGCCGCGCGGGAGAGCGCGGAGCCGACGGACGCTGGAGCTGGATTGAATATCTGCCCTGCACGGCTGAAAACTCCTTTGTCCCGGCCCTGCCGACGGGCAAACCGGATGTCATCTACCTCTGCTATCCGAACAACCCGACCGGGACGGCTCTCACGCGGGAGCAACTTAAAGCATGGGTCGGCTACTGCCGCGACAACGGGGCTCTACTGCTCTTCGACGCCGCCTACGAAGCCTATATCCGCGAGGACGACGTCCCCAATTCAATCTATGAGATCGAGGGCGCCCGCGAGGTGGCCATTGAGTTTCGCAGCTACTCGAAGACGGCCGGATTCACCGGCATACGTCTCGGGTACACCATCGTGCCCCACGAGCTGAAAGGCATGGACGGCAATGGCGGGCTCGTCAGTCTCAACGGTCTCTGGCGCCGCCGTCAGACCACCAAGTTCAACGGCGCAAGCTATCTCACCCAGCGCGGAGCCGAAGCGCTCTATTCGGAGGAGGGGCAGCGTCAGGTCAGGGAGACTGTCGACTATTATCTTGAAAACGCCCGCATGCTCCGCACGGGGCTTACCGAAGCCGGCTATGAGGTTGTCGGCGGTGTCAATTCGCCCTATATATGGCTGAAGACACCCGACGGCATGACATCGTGGGAATTTTTCGACCATCTGCTCGAAAAATACCACATCGTCGGCACTCCAGGCTGCGGTTTCGGCCCTTCCGGTGAAGGCTATTTCCGGCTCACGGCCTTCAACACCCACGAGAACACCCGCCGCTGCGTCGGGCGTCTCGCCGGCAGATGAGCCGGAGCCAAAAAAACAGTAAAACAAATAAAAAATAACATAATTCCTTAATCCCCCACATCACATTATGTCAAGCTTAAGATTCAAAGTTGTTGAAGAAGCTTCCAACCGTAAAGCTGCCCACGTGAACATCCCCAAAGAACGTCCGCAGGAATACTATGCCAGCAAGGTGTTCAACCGCGCCAAGATGTTCGAGTATCTTCCGATTGATACCTACAAGGCTCTCATCAACGCCATCGACAACAAGGAGCCGCTGTCGCGCAAGGTAGCCGACAGCGTGGCCGAGGGCATGAAACAGTGGGCCATCGACAACGGCGCCCGCCACTACACCCACTGGTTCCAGCCTCTCACCGAGACCACGGCCGAGAAGCATGACGGTTTCGTAGAGCACGACGGCAAGGGCGGAATGGTCGAGGAATTCTCCGGCAAGCTGCTCGTGCAGCAGGAGCCCGACGCATCGAGCTTCCCCAACGGCGGCATCCGCAACACCTTCGAGGCCCGCGGCTACTCGGCATGGGACATCTCGTCGCCTGCGTTCATCATCGACAACACCCTCTGTATCCCCACCATCTTCATCTCCTACACAGGCGAGTCGCTTGACTACAAGACCCCTCTGCTGCGCGCCCTCTCGGCCGTCGACAAGGCCGGCACCGCCGTGGCCCGCTACTTCGACCCCGAGGTGAAGCACGTCATCTCCAATCTCGGCTGGGAGCAGGAATACTTCCTCGTCGACGAGGCGCTCTATGCCGCCCGTCCCGACCTCGTGCTGACCGGCCGCACCCTGATGGGCCACGAGTCGGCCAAGAACCAGCAGCTCGAGGACCACTACTTCGGCGCCATCCCCAAGCGCGTCGAGGCCTTCATGCTCGACCTCGAGATCGAGGCCCACAAGCTCGGCATACCCGCCAAGACACGCCACAACGAGGTGGCTCCCAACCAGTTTGAGCTCGCCCCCATCTTCGAGGAGACCAACCTGGCCAACGACCACAACATGCTCCTCATGTCGCTGATGAGCGAGGTGGCCCGCCGCCACAACTTCCGCGTGCTGCTCCACGAGAAGCCCTTCGCCGGCATCAACGGCTCGGGCAAGCACAACAACTGGAGCCTCGGCACCGACACGGGCACCCTGCTCTTCGCGCCCGGCAAGACCCCCAAGGAGAATCTGCGTTCATCACCTTCGTGGCCAACGTGATGGCCGCCGTCCACCGCCACAACGCGCTGCTCAAGGCATCCATCATGTCGGCCACCAACTGCCACCGTCTCGGCGCCAACGAGGCTCCCCCCGCCATCATCTCCATCTTCGCCGGCAGCCAGCTCAGCGAAATCCTCAACAAGATCAAGAACTCTGACAAGGACGAGCTCATCGCTCTCGCAGGCAAGGAGGAACTGAACCTCGGCGTGGCCCAGATACCCGACCTGATGATAGACAACACCGACCGCAACCGCACATCGCCCTTCGCCTTCACCGGCAACCGCTTCGAGTTCCGCGCCGTAGGCTCGAGCGCCAACTGCGCCTCGGCCATGATTGCCCTCAACGCCGCCGTGGCCGAACAGCTCGCCGACTTCAAGAAGAAGGTCGACTCGCGCCTCGAGGCCGGCGAAGAGCTCCAGCATGCCCTCCTGGCCGAAGTCAAGGCCCTGCTGCTCTACTCCGAGCCCATCCACTTCGACGGCAACGGCTATTCTGACGAGTGGAAGGAGGAGGCCGCCCGCCGCGGTCTCGACTGCGAGACCAACCCCGCCCTCATCTTCGACGCATACCTGCGCCCCTCGTCCATCGAGATGTTCCGCAAGACCGGCGTCATGACCCACGTCGAGCTCGAGGCCCGCAACGAGGTGAAGTGGGAGATGTACACCAAGAAAATCCAGATCGAGGCCCGTGTGCTCGGCGACCTCGCCATCAACCACATCATCCCCGTGGCCACCCGCTATCTCTCGATCCTTCTCGACAACATGGTCAAGATCCGCACAGCTCTTCCCCGGCGAGAAGGGCGAGGAACTCTCGAGCAGGACGCAGTCACCGTTGAGAAGATCATGGGCCACTGCTCGGCCATCAAGGACGAGGTGGCAAGATGGTCAACGCCCGCAAGGAGGCCAACAAGATAGAGACCGAGCGCGAGAAGGCGCTGGCCTACTCTACCGACGTGGCTCCCCGCCTCGAGACCGTGCGCTATCATATCGACAAGCTCGAGCTCCTCGTCGACAACGAGATGTGGCCCCTGCCCAAATATCGCGAGCTCCTCTTCATCCGCTAAAATTCTTAAAACATTTCTATATCCGCTCTGCGGTCACTGTCGACAATGTGGCGACGGTGTCCGAAGAGCGGTTATTTGATTGACGGATACCGGAAATATTTTCAGTATATTTGTAACCGAAATCACATCAGCAGTCTACACAGATGGAAATTCTGAAACATGAGTGCGGAGTGGCTATGGTCAGACTCCTCAAACCGCTCGAATATTACAGGAAAAAGTATGGCACCTGCGCCTACGGCATCAACAAACTCTATCTCCTGATGGAGAAGCAACACAACCGCGGGCAGGAGGGTGCGGGCATAGGCGTTGTCAAGATGCACTCGGTCCCGGGCAATGAATATGTGTTCCGTGAGCGAGCTCTCGGCAAGGACGCCATTCAGGAGATATTCGACACCGTAAACCATAAGCTCGCCGACGCCGACATTGCGGCCCGTGACGCCGACTGGGTCGAGACCTATGCTCCGTTCATCGGCGAGATCTACATGGGCCACCTGCGCTATTCGACCACCGGCAAGAGCGGAATATCGTATTGTCACCCGTTCCTGCGGCGCAACAACTGGCGGTCGCGCAATCTGCTGATGTGCGGCAATTTCAACATGACCAATGTCGACGAAGTGTTTGACCAGGTCGTGGCCTGCGGCCAGCATCCGCGCATCTACAGCGACACCGTCGTACTTCTCGAACAGCTCGGCGAGGCCCTCGACAAGGAGAATCACCGCATATACCGCCAGTATCGCGACTCGATGGACCGACCGCAGCTGTCGGTCACCATCGAGGACAATATCGACATGACCCGCGTGCTGCGTTCGACTGCTCCGGCGTGGGACGGCGGATACGTCATCTGCGGCGCCACGGGGTCGGGCGACATGTTTGCCCTGCGCGACCGCCACGGCATACGTCCGGCGTTCTATTATGCCGACGACGAGATCGTCGTCCTTGCCTCCGAGCGTCCGGTCATACAGACCGTGTTTGATGTGCCCCGCCGCGAGGTCAGCGAGCTCGCCCCCGGCAGCGCCCTGATTGTCAGCAAGGCGGGACAGATGACCGTCACCGATGTTCTCGGCGAGGCCGAGAACCGCCGCTGCTCATTCGAGCGCATCTATTTCTCACGCGGCAGCGACGCCGACATCTACCGCGAGCGCAAGCAGCTCGGCTGCAATGTAGTCCCGGCGATAATGAAAAGCATAGGGGGCGACCTAGACCATTCCGTATTCTCGTTTATCCCCAACACCGCCGAGGTCGCTTTCATCGGTATGGTCACCGAACTCGGCCGTGAACTCGACAAGCGCAAGCAGGCCCGGATTCTCGACGCGCAGCGTGAGGGCACTCTCACTCCGGAGCGCCTGACCGAGATTATGAAACATGACCTGCGCGTGGAGAAGGTGGCGATAAAGGATATAAAGCTGCGCACATTCATAGCCGAGGGCGAGGCGCGCAACGACCTCGCCGCGCATGTCTATGATGTGACCTACGGCATCGTAGAGAACGATGTTGACAACCTCGTGGTGATAGACGACAGCATTGTGCGCGGCACCACGCTCAAGCAGTCCATCCTGCGTATGCTCGACCGCCTGCACCCGCGCAAGATCGTGGTGGTGAGCTCGTCGCCACAGGTGCGCTATCCCGACTATTACGGCATCGACATGTCGCGCATGGGCGAGTTCATCGCTTTTCGTGCGGCTGTGCAGCTGCTGAGAGACCGCGGGATGGACTATGTGCTTGATGAGACTTACCGCAGGTGCAAGGCTCAGGAGGGGCTGCTCGATATCGAGCTTACAAACTGTGTCAAAGCCATCTACGCGCCTTTCACCCAGGAAGAGATTTCACGCAAAATCGTGGAGATGCTGACCGCCGACGGCTCGATAAACGCCGAGGTAGACATCATCTATCAGACTCTCGATGGGTTGCGTGATGCGATACCCTCCTGTCCCGGCGACTGGTATTTCTCTGGCGACTATCCGACTCCCGGCGGAACCCGCCTTGTCAACCGCGCATATATGAATTATTACGAAGGAAACACCGAAAAACGATGAAACTCCACTCCTCTCTGCCTCGCTGGGCTGTCGCAGCCCTTGTGTTACTGACATTTCCGCTCCGCTCAATGTCCGCTGATGTGCGGGCGCTGACCGAGCGCCGTTATTACGATGTCCCGGTCACAGTGAGTGACACCGCGATTACATTCGGACTTGAGACCGGCGGCGGGCCGTGTGGTCATGTGTTTGAAGTGCGCGGAGCGATGGCCGGGATAGGGGAAAGGCAGGGACTCGCTCCCAACTACTGGGGCATAGACCTGATTTGCGGCGCATCCGACACGCTGCGGCTCTGTCTGCGCCACGGCAACACGTCATTCGGCGATATTTTCGACCGTAGGCAGAGCCTGCTGTCGCTGACTCGCGGCGGCAAGGAGCTTTTTAAGAAAGATGTCAGTGGCTTCGAATCCTCGTCGGGTGTCTACAACACACTCCGCGTCGAGATTGACGGCCATGACCGCATGCTGAGGGTGTCAGGCGGAGGAAAAGGTCTTGAAGAGATTATTTCGCTGCCGCTTGACGGGGTCGAATCACCCGCGGCCTTTGCCGTGTGGAGCAAAGGGGAGCTGACACTCTCGGCCATGTCGCTTGAGACGGCCAAATCTCCTCAACAGCTTTATTCGACCGGATGGACTCAGGACAAACTGACTGAGCGGCTGCGCGGGTCGAAAGATGCCGTCGAGGGCTACTGGCGCTATCTTGACCGCGAGAACGACCCGCAATATGCCCGTCCGGGCGGGCGCTATCTGCTCGCCGTGGTCAAGGCTGAGAATGAGGCTGACGGATATGAGATTGTCTATGTCGACGGCGCCGAGACCAGGCGCGACCAATGGCAGCCGATGATGCTGAAAGGGCGCCTGAAACCGACGATTTTTGTCGGGCATTATGACCTCGAATGGATTGACTCGACTTTCGAACCGATTGACCGCGACATCCACGCGACGGTTTCCGACGGCGCAATCCTCACGCTGTCATTTCCGCTGCTGAAAACGACCCTCAGATTTTCCCGCATGCCCCTGTAGGGACGCGATACTTCGCGTCCGCATCGTAAAAGGGTCTGCCAATGTCTTTTACAGACTTCCTATCACGAGGAATGTCAGGCCGATAAGCAGCAACGTGAGGTCGATGAGTTTGAGTTTTATATTCTTCTCGTGCAGGGCTATCACGCCATAGAAGAACGAGACAATCACACTTCCGCGGCGAATCATCGACACGACGGCTATCATCGAGCCCTCCATCGAGAGGCTGTAGAAGTAGGCAATGTCGGCCACGGTCAGAAACAGAGAAATCAGCGGAATTGTCCAGCGCCATTTCAGAGGTGTCGCGCCCTTGTTGCCGCGGAGGATGATGCCGATGGTAATGCCCATGATTATCATCTGATAGAGCGAATACCAGGCCTGGACTTCGAGTGGTTCGTATTGGGTCAGGAGATACTTGTCGTAGAGCGCGCTGACTGCTCCCATCGCAGTGGCGCCGATGGCCATCCACACCCATTTGCTTGATTTCAGCGAGAAACCCTCCTTGCCGCCGACACGGCTGATGAAGAAGAGTGACCAGAAGCCGAGAATCACACCGGCCCACTGCCAGAGATTGAGCCGTTCGCCGAAGATGATGAGCGCTCCGACGAGCACCAGCACCGGGCGCGAGGCGTTGACCGGCCCGGCGATGGTCAGCGGCAGGTGCTTTATGCTCGCATAGCCGAGCAGCCATGAGCTCAGGACTATCGCCGACTTGATGAGGATTGCCCCGTGGCCGGCGAGAGTGTTGCCGAGGCCATAGTTGCCGTGGACCACACCGACCACAATTATAGGCAGCATGAACAGGGAGCCGAATACGGTGTTGAGAAACAGGACGCCGAGGACGTTGTTGCCGTCGACCGACAGCTTCTTCATCACGTCATAAAAACCGAGGCACAGGGCCGAGACAATTGCAAGTGTAACCCACATAAGAAATGTGATTTTGAAGGGTGATTTTCAAAAATTCCCGCAAAATTACATAAAATCAATGACTTTTCCGGCGATTCTCGGCTTTAATTATGCGTTTGTATTCCATCCGGTTTGAAGGATCCTCGCTGACAATCCTGTTGGAGCTCTCTTTGAGAGTCTTTACCCTGCGGTGGGGCCTGAGACCGAACACTGACATGTCGTAACGGTTGATGAATTCCGAAAGCATCTGCCTGTTGACCACGAATACTCGCTGTGTGCGGTAGCGTCCGGCCTTTCCCGTCGACCAGCGCATGAACGGAGGGATTTCGTGCATGTAGTAGTCTGCCCGGGAATTCATTCCGCAGAAAGCCTCCGGTGGGAAGGTGTCGGTTACTGCATAGAGGTTGTCGAGGTCCTCGCCCGGGATGGCTTAGGTCACAGTGACGCGATAGAGCGTGTCGGATGTCTGATTTTCGAGATAGCTTCCGGTCGCTTTCATGCCCTCGCCCGGAATCCATCCGTAGGTCTTGGAGCAGTGGTAGTTTCTCGGGGCGTTCTCATATACCGTCGTCACATCCGGAACCATCCATATCGCCAACGCCGTCACTCCTATACACATCGGGGGAGTGTACGCGAGCATTAAGCCGGTGGCGGCTATGGCGTCGTGACGGGTGTATCTCCTGCCTGTCAGCAGAGCGGTTGCCGCAGCACCGATGGCCGAGGCTCCGATGAGTACGGCGGTAGTTGTCGCGTCGAGGAGAAATTTGCCGACAATATAATACATCACCGCAATGAATATGCCGAAAAATGCGAGCCCGTAGCCTCTGAAAGGCGCAGATATGTCGTCGACGTTGCCGTGGCGCAGCTGCCAGTTGCGTGACCAGACAAAACAAAAGTATGACAGCACCGCACTGATTCCGACCGCGATTACCGAAGCCACACATTTAAGAAAAGTCTCTGTCATGACCATAGTTCCCTTTAAGTGATGAATACATTTACAAAGATAAGAAATTTAGCTGTCTTAATAAAAGCTGTGTCTGAATTTTCACCGGAGGGTTGCTTGGTGTTTAATTTTATGCTAACTTTGTGGGATAAAAACTCAAACAGATTCAGAAATGAAATTCACAGTTCCAAGCAAGACGCTTCATAATTTTGCCTCTTCGGTCAGCAAGGTCATCAACGCCAAAAACGCGCTGACCATCCTCAATAATTTCCTCTTTTCAATCGAAGGAAATGTGCTGACCATCACCGCATGCGACGGCGAGAACATGCTCTGTGGCCGCATTCCCATCATGGATGTCGAGGGCGAAGGCGAGTTCTGCATCGACGCCCGCCGCATTGTCGAGCTTCTGCGTGTGATGCCCGAGCAGGAACTGAATTTCACCATTGACGACGATACTCTCGCCATCGAGATGTCGCACCCCAACGGTTCATATAAGTTCATGGGCCTCAAGGGCTCGGAATATCCCCATCCCGACCGCGCTGTCAATTCCGAAAACCAGCTCGTGTTCAAGGCTCCCGGTTCTGCACTGCTCCGCGGTCTGGAATTCACGTCGTTTGCCGCCGGCACCGACATGCTCCGTCCGCAGATGATGGGTGTGTATTGGGATATCAAGCCCGACAAACTCATCTTCGTGGCCACCGATACCCATAAGCTCGTCCGTTTCGAGGATTCGAGCCTCACGCCCGACATCGAAGGCTCGTTCATCCTGCCCAACAAGTCGACCAACGTGTTCCGCAGCGTGTTTACCCGCGATGAGGAGGTGACCGTCAAGCTCGAACCGCAGACCGGCGTGACATTCGAGACCGATACGTTCACTTTCGAGAGCCGTCTCGTCAAGGGCCGTTTCCCCGACTATACCCGCGTGATTCCCGAAAACAATCCCTTCACCCTTACCGTCAACCGCCAGCAGTTCACCACCGCCGTGCGCCGTGTGAGCCTCTTTGTCGACGAGGGCCACGGCCTCATCAAGTTCAGCATCACCCCCGAGCGTCTCACAATCAAGGCTTCCGACAATGAATATAACACCTCCGGCGTCGAGACCCTCTCGGCTGATTTCACCGGCAGCAACATGGTCATCGGTTTCAGCTCGTCATATCTTTCTGAGCTTGCAGGAGTGCTCTGGACCGAGGACATCATCTTCAAGCTTGCCGACCCCTCGAAGCCTGCAGTGATTCTTCCGACCGAGGACAAGGCCGACACCCGTCTGACCATGCTCCTCATGCCGATGAATGTCACCGATTTCTAAGTGACAGACAATACCGCTCAACAAGGACACATATAATCATCCGTTCTGACGACTGACAGACATGCAACTCAATCTCAAGAAACCTATCGTTTTCTTTGACCTCGAAACCACCGGAGTCGACATCCTCCATGACCGCATCGTGGAAATCTCGCTCATCAAAGTGCTTCCCGGGGGAGAGGAAATCGAAAAGACCCGCCGTGTCAACCCCGAGATGCACATTCCCGAGGAGGCTACGGCTGTCCATCATATCACTGACGAGGATGTGGCCAATGAGCCTACCTTCCGTCAGATTGCGCGATCGCTTGCCAACGAGATGACAGGCTGCGACCTCGCCGGATTCAACTCCAACCGCTTCGACATCCCGATGCTCGACCAGGAGTTTCAGCGCGCGGGCGTGAAGTTTGACTTCTCCAAGGCCCGGTTTGTCGACGTGCAGACCATCTTCCACAAGAAGGAGCAGCGCACTCTCGTCGCCGCCTACCGTTTCTACTGCGGCAAGGAGCTCGACGGCGCCCACTCGGCCAACGCCGACACCCGCGCCACCTCGAGGTGCTCAAGGCCCAGCTCGACCGCTATGACGACCTGCCCAACGACATGGAGGAGCTCAGCAAGTATCCTGCAACAACCGCAATGTCGATTTCATGGGCCGAATCATCTATGACGACAATGACCGAGAAATCATCAACTTCGGCAAATACAAGGGCAAGCCTGTCGAGGAGGTTTTGAAACGCGACCCGTCATATTACGACTGGATTATGAAGGGTGATTTCGCCCAGAACACCAAGGATTGTTTCACACGCATAAAACTCCGTATGAAATGAGTGCGCTCGCAGGAAAGCATATCATTTTAGGCATCTGCGGCGGCATCGCCGCCTACAAGTCAGTGTCGCTTCTCCGTCTCCTCGTCAAGGCCGGCGCCGAGGTGCAGGTGGTGATCACCCCTGCGGGCAAGGAGTTCATAACCCCCGTCACCCTCTCGGCTCTCAGCAGAAACCCGTGGTCAGCGAGTTTTTCACCGCCAACACAGGCGAGTGGCACTCGCACGTCGACCTCGGCCTCTGGGCCGACTGCATGGTGATAGCTCCCGCCACGGCCTCGACCATCGGCAAGATGGCCCACGGCATAGCCGACAATATGCTTGTGACCACCTACCTGTCGGCCAAGTCGCCGGTGTTCGTCGCTCCGGCCATGGACCTCGACATGATGGCCCACCCGTCGACCACAGCCAACATCAACCTGCTGCGCAGCTATGGCAACCACATCATCGAGCCCGAGAGCGGATACCTCGCCAGCGGTCTCGTCGGCAAGGGCCGCATGGAAGAGCCCGAGAAAATCGCGGCCGTGCTTGAAGACTTTTTTGCATCCCGTAAGGATTTTTCGGGAAAAAAAGTGCTGATAACCGCCGGTCCGACTCACGAAAAGATAGATCCCGTCCGTTTTATAGGTAACTACTCGTCAGGCAAGATGGGCTATGCGCTTGCCGAAGAGTGCGCGGCCCGCGGAGCTGAAGTGACCCTTGTCAGCGGCCCCGTGTCGCTTAAAGCGAGCGATCCCCGCATCCGTGTTGTCCCTGTAGAGTCAGCGCGCGAGATGCTTGCCGCCTGCGAGGAAGCCTTCCCGTCGGCTGACATTTCTGTGATGTGTGCAGCCGTGGCTGATTACGCTCCCGCCGAGGTCGCCGACCGCAAAATCAAGCGCGAACACTCGGAGGTGCCCGTGATTCATCTCGTAAAGAATCCCGACATCGCCGCCACTCTCGGCTCCCGCAAGCAGCCCGGTCAGATTCTCGTCGGTTTCGCCCTCGAGACAGACCATGAGCTTGACAATGCGGCCGAAAAGCTCCGCAGGAAGAATCTCGACATGATTGTCCTGAACTCTCTGCGCGACAAAGGAGCCGGTTTCGGGACCGACACAAACAAGGTCTCGATAATCAGGGCCGACGGCTCGCGCGAGGATTTCAGCCTCAAGTCAAAGCGCGAGGTGGCTGCCGACATCGTCTCGGCCATCCTGGAGCTTCGCAGGCCTGACGGCGGGAAATGAATTTTTTCCGAACATACTTATCCCGGCAATCACTCCCAATGAAAACTCTCATCTCTCTCTTTCTTGTCATCCTGTCGCTCCCTGTGCTCAACGCTCAGGAACTAAACTGTCGTGTCGAGGTCAACACCTCGCAGCTCGAGGGGACCAACAAGACCGTTTTCGAGTCATTGCAGAGTGCGATAAACGAGTATGTCAACACCACCCAATGGACTCCGGCGCAGTTTGCCGCCAATGAGAAAATCGAGTGTACGCTGTTTCTCAACATCACCAAATATGACGAGTCGACAGGGCTGATAGAGGGAACGATTCAGGTGCAGTCGCTCCGACCGGTCTACAACTCCTCATATCTGACCACACTTATAAATTTCAAGGACAACAACGTCGCTTTCACCTACAATCAGGGTGAGCCGCTGATTTACTCCGAGACGCAGATGGAGAGTCAGATCACACAGATTCTGAATTTCTATGTCTTTCTGATTCTCGCTGTGGATTTCGACTCGTTTTCGCCCCGCGGCGGCGACGCTTTCTTTGAAAAACTCGAGACAATAGTCCATCAGGGGCAGTCGTCGGGCGAGACCGGCTGGAAAGCATTTGAGGACACCAAGAACCGCGCCGCCGTGCTCGCCTCGTTCACCGACCCCGCGACCCGCAACATCCGCGACCTCTACTATCAGTATCACCTTCAGGGCCTCGACCAGATGTCGGTGAGCCCCGACAAGGGCCGCAAGACCATAGACACGTCGCTCGACATCCTGACCAACATATACAAGGTGTCACCGATGTCCGTGGGCCTCACGATGTTCAAGGATGCAAAGCTCGACGAGCTGGTCAACATCTACTCCAAAGCCACAGCCGAAGAGCGCCAGCACGCCTACGATGTGCTGTCGCCCATCTATCCCACCGAACAGGACCGCATCGAAAAAATCAAGCGCGGCGACAATCCGTGACAGTGACCGACCGTTTCTCACCTCTTATCTATAATAAATCCTTAAAGTGCTCGAATCACTCCACATATCAAACTACGCCCTCATCGACCTTATAGACATCAAGTTTCATGAGGGTTTCAACGTCATCACCGGCGAGACCGGCGCGGGAAAGTCGATTATCCTCGGCGCCCTGTCGCTGCTGCTTGGAAGCCGCGCCGACACCCGGGTCGTGACCGACCCCGAAGCGAAGAGCGTGATTGAGGCGGTGTTTACCGTCGACGATTATCCATTGCTGAAAGCCTTCTGCCTGCAGGAGGATATCGAGTGGGACGACGAGCGCTGCATCCTCCGCCGCGAGATTTCTCCCGCGGGACGCTCGCGCGCCTTTGTCAACGATTCGCCTGTCCCGCTCTCGAAGCTCCGCGACGTCAGCCTCCATCTCATCGACATCCATTCGCAGCATCAGAATCAGCTGCTCTCCACCCCGGAGTTTCAGCTCAGTGTCATCGACACCCTCGCCGGAAACTCCAGGCGTCTGCGCGACTATCAGGTGAAGTTCAATGCCCTGCGTGAAGCCGTCAGGCGTCTGAAAGCGATGCGCGCCCGTGTCGAGCGCTCGCGCGAGGACGAGGAGTTCACCCGCTATCAGCTCGAACAGCTTGAGGAGCTCAACCCGCAGCCGGGCGAGCAGGCCGAACTGGAGAAGGAGCGCGATGTGCTCAACAACCTCAGCGCTATTAAGGCGGCTCTTTCGCGCGCTTCGGGTGCTCTCGACAACGACGAGACCGGCGCCTTGCGTATGGTCGAGACCGCTGCCGAGGCGTGTGAGGACATTGAGGAGGTGTTTGATTCGGCCGACAACATCTCGGAGCGGCTGGAGACGGTGCGCATCGAGCTTTCCGACATCGCCGCGACCATCTCGTCGATTGACGAGGGGCTCGGAGCCGACCCGTCGGCGCTCGCTTCGATTGAGGAACGCCTAAGCGCGATGTATTCCCTCTGCCACAAGCACCATGTCGAGGATTCCGACGGTCTCATAGAGCTTCGCGATGCCTTGCGCGACAAGCTCCGCGCGCTCGACAACTCCGACGACGCAATCGAGGAGCTTGAACGAGAGGCCCGCCGAGCCAAGGCACTTGCCCGTGAGAGCGCTCTGGAGATTTCAGCTGCGCGAAAGGAGGCTGCCGAGCGTTTCGGCAAGCGTCTCGCCGAGGTAGCCATGCCGTTAGGCATGAAGAATCTTCGCTGCGAAATCCGGTGTCGCCCGCCGACATGACTTCGACCGGCATGGACTCGGTCGAGTTTATGGTCGCATTCAACAAGAATCAGCCTCTGATGCCTGTCGGAGCTACGGCTTCGGGCGGTGAGATTTCGCGCCTGATGCTTTCGATAAAGTCGATCATCGCTTCGAGCATGCAGCTTCCGAGCATTATTTTCGACGAGATTGACACCGGAGTGTCGGGCGACGTGGCCAACCGCATGGGCGCGATGATGCTTGAAATCTCGAAGAATATCCAGGTGACCACCATCACCCATCTGCCGCAGGTGGCCTCGAAAGGGGCGCATCAGTATCGTGTCTATAAGGAGGATGACGAACATTCGACCCACACCCGCATAGCCCTGCTCACTGAGGAGGAGCGTGTGCGCTCAATAGCCGCGATGCTTGGCGGAGCCGACATCGACGAGACCGCCATGGCCGCTGCCCGCAGCCTGCTCGCACAGCGGTGACAAGGCGCCGTGGCGCGGTTTGCGGCGTCAGCAACTCAAAACAATAATCATCAAAAAACTAAAATACATACGTGGAAAAAAGCGATTATATCTACGGACTTCGTGCCGTAATCGAGGCAATTGATGCCGGCAAGGAAATCGATAAGATTTTCATGGCCAAAGATCTTCAGGGCGACCTCGCGTCGGAGCTCATCGCCAAGGCGAGAACCAACCGTGTCGTGATGCAGCGTGTGCCTGTCGAGCGTATCAACCGCATTACCCGCAAGAATCATCAGGGCGTGCTGGCCATGATGTCGGCCATCACCTATCACCGTCTCGACCATCTGGTCCCCGAGCTTTACGAGGCCGGCATACTGCCGTTCATCGTGATGCTCGACGGCGTCACCGACGTGCGCAATTTCGGCGCCATAGCCCGTACATGCGAGTGTGCGGGAGTGGATGCCATCGTGATTCCCGAACACGGCAGTGTGTCGGTCGGCGGCGACGCCATCAAGACATCGGCCGGAGCCCTCCACCATATTCCCGTGTGCCGTGTTTCGTCGATTGCATGGGCTGCTAAATTCCTGCGTGAAAACGGCTACAATGTCGTGGCTGTCACTGAGAAATCAGACATGAACTACACCGAGGGCAAGTACAGCGACCCAGTGGCCATCGTTATGGGTGCCGAGGACATCGGTATTTCACCCGAGGCCATGAAGCAGTGCGACACCCGTGTCGGCATCCCCATGTTCGGCAACATCGGTTCGCTCAACGTCTCCGTGGCCGCAGGTGTGATGATTTATGAAGTCGTCCGCCAGCGCCTCAACGAGAATCTCGAAATCATCTGAAGAAATTGTAATCATACATAAAACCGACAGACAGACGCATCAAAAAATGCATCCGTCTGTCGGTTTTATATTCAGTCGTTTATAGCGCCGGTCTGACAATCGACGGCTCAAAGGGCCTTTCCCATTGTGGTTGCGACGAGGAGGCGGGAGTTGTCGGGGGCGGTGAGGCCGAACATCATCCTGTCGCCCCCCTCCTTGATTTTGAGTCTTGCGGCGAGCTGCGGAGCTGTAAGCGGGAAATTGCGTGTGGCTATGTTGACGGTAGGGTAGTCTCTGACGGCAGCCTTGATTCCTTGTTTTGAAAACGGATATATATCTGTGATTTCAAATATTTCGCCCGGGAAATCTCCAGCGATGCTGTCGGAGGTGAAAAGGTGTGTGTTTGGGTGGAGTTTCGCCACTCCGAAACGCTCGGAAAGCAGTTTCATGCCTCCGCTTTTCATCACGGCGGGGTAGGGCTCATAGAGATATGCGCCCTCAGCGGGGGGCGCGAAGCGCGGTCTTGCCATGTTTTCCTCCTCTGGGTTGAATGTGAAACCGTTGTGGCCGACGGTTATGGCGCTGATTTCGCTGATTGCGGGCCGCGGGCTTTCGGCTGCTTCCGCTTCGATGGTGAAAACCACCTCCTTGCAATCTTTGGCTGTTCCGATAGTTGTCACGGAGCACTCCCGGCCAAGTTCGGCGACGGCGGCTTTGATGTCAATCATCGGTGAAGCCTTTACAATCAGCTTTGAGCAGCGCGACAGCAGAAGCGGCAGGGCAGGGATGATGTCGGGGCTACAGTCGCGTAGCGCGAAGTGGCGTCCGGCGGAGTCGCGCCGGGCCGGGTCGATGAAGATGATGTCGAATTTCCCGGGATTTTCCGCGAGCCAGGCTATGCTGTCGCCCTCGATGACTCTGACGTTTGACAGACCGAGAGCCGCGGCGTTGTGGCAGGCGGCGGTATATGCCGCATGGTCGAGCTCTACGGCTGTGACCCCGGCTGCTTTGCGGGCGAAGCGGAATGAGTCGATGCCGAGTCCGCAGGTCATGTCGAGCACCTGCGAGCCCTCGGGGATCATTGCGGCATGTATGGCTGCAACTGCATCTGACGTAGCCATCTCAGCGACGGCGAGCGACGGGAAGCGGAACGCGGCACACGTGAGTGTCTCGGGAAGTTTCGACGCGGTTTTGTAGCGACACTCCCGCTGGAGTATTTCATCCATCTTCTCCGGGTCGCCGTGATATTTCAGCCGCAGTCTGTTGAAATCCTCTTTCACCCCAGGACGCTCTTTTTAGGTGTTGAAGCCTGAAAATCCTTGATGTAGTTGGGTGTGCTGTAAGCGATGTCGATAAAGTCCCTGCGGGTATAGGCGCGCTCGGCAAGAGCTATCATGTCGATTGCGAGGGGATGGATGTCGGGGACAAAAGTGACGTTGGGGGCGGTGATGAGCCCGCGGGCCTTGTCGGAGCCGTTGCCGAACATCAGCACACTGCGGTTTGAGGCGATGATGTCGGCATAGCTGTCGGCGTCGAGGATGAGGGCCTGCTGGGGCATCACAGCTTCAAGTGCGAAGTCGAAGGCGGCGGTGTAGACCTCCATGCGGCGGGCGTCGATCATCGGGACGAAAATCTCGTCGCCTTCAAGCTCCTGGGTAAACATGACGTTGCAGGCCATGATGCGCAGAGTGTCAATGCCGATGAGGGGAATGTCGAGGGCATAGGCGAGTCCCTTGGCCTCGGAGAGCCCTATGCGCAGACCCGTGTAGCTGCCCGGCCCCATCGAGACGGCGACGGCTTCAAGTTTCAGCTCCTTCTCGCGGGCGAAATCAAGACAATATTTGATGTAGTCGCTCAGGAGCGCCGCGTGGTTGCGGCCTCCGCCCTCTTCCTGATGGGCGAGCACCATGCCTTCGGCGGTGAGAGCTACTGAACAGTGGTCGGTTGAAGTGTCGATATTTAAAATTACAGCCATCGGATTGCAATAGGATAATTATGGTTACTCCGGCATGTGCCTGACAATTCAGGTTTACATGTCAAAATTTAGGACAAAGTTACTTGATTATCGTGAGAAAATTGTAATTTTGTCGAAAAATAATACCTTATCTATGTTGTATTCCATGACGGGTTTCGGGAAAGGCGTGGCCGAACTTCCCGGCAAGAAAATCACCGTTGAGGTCAAGTCTCTCAACAGCAAGCAGGCCGACATAGCCATGCGCGTGCCCTCGTCGCTGCGCGCCCAGGAGCTTGAAATGAGAAACTGCCTCGCCGCCACGCTTGAGCGAGGAAAGGTCGACATGACGGTCTATGTCGAGAATGTCGCCGGCGACGCTTCCGTGAAACTCAATGTGCCCGCACTGAAAGCCTATAAGACCGATGTCGAAAACGCTGCCTCGGAGCTCGGAATCTCCGTGCCTCAGGACTGGTACAGCGTGCTCATGCGCTTCCCCGACGTCATGAAGAGCGAGGCTCCGGGTGAGGCCGACGAAAACGAAGTCAACGGCGTCATGGATGCCCTTCACCGCGCTGCCGACAAGCTCATGGAATATCGCCGCGTCGAAGGCGAGAAGCTGGAGAGTTTCTTCAGCGTCCGCATCGAGCGCATCCGCGAGCTGCTTGCCCTCGTGCCCCAGTATGAGGAGGAGCGTGTGGCCAAAATCCGCGTGCGCATGGAGGAGGGCCTTGCCAAAATCCACGGCGTGGACTATGACCGCAGCCGCCTTGAGCAGGAACTCTTCTTCTACATCGAGAAACTCGACGTCAACGAGGAGAAGCAGCGTCTGACCCAGCACCTCAACTATTTCATCGAGACTATGAACGGAGCCCGCGGACAGGGCAAGAAACTCGGATTCATCGCCCAGGAGATGGGCCGCGAGATCAACACGCTCGGCTCGAAGAGCAACCACGCCGAGATGCAGAAGATCGTGGTCAAGATGAAAGATGAACTCGAGCAGATCAAGGAGCAGGTGCTCAATGTGATGTAAAACCCCACCGAACATCCCCGCCACAGACAGCAATGACAGGAAAGATTATCATAATATCAGCCCCCTCGGGGACAGGAAAGTCCACTATCATCAACGCCCTGCTTGACCGCGGCGAAATCGATATGCAGTTTTCGATTTCGGCCACCAACCGCCAGCCGCGCGGCGAGGAGAAGCACGGTGTCAATTACTATTTCCTCACCGACGAGGAATTTCGCAGTTCGATTGACGCCGACGCCTTCGTGGAGTTCGAGGAGGTATATCCCGGACGTTTTTACGGCACTCTGAAAAGCGAAGTAGCGAGAATCACCGACGAGGGACACAACGTGATACTCGACATCGACGTCAAGGGCGGCGTCAACGTCAAGAAGATGTATGGCGACCGTGCGATAAGCATCTTCATCCAGCCGCCGAGCCTCGAATCGCTCCGCGAGCGCCTGACCGGGCGCGGGACCGACGCTCCCGAGGCTATCGAGCAGCGTCTGGCCAAGGCTGAATACGAGCTGTCGTTTGCGCCTGAGTTTGACTATGTCGTTGTCAACGACAATCTCGACAAAGCGGTTGCGCAGGTCGACACTCTCATTAAGAATTTCATCCGATGACTATTGGTATTTTAGGAGGCTCGTTCAACCCCGTCCATGTCGGACACATGATGCTCGCAAGCTACCTGCAGCAGTTTGCCGGGCTTGACGAAGTGTGGCTGACGCTGTCGCCGCTCAATCCGCTTAAAGCCGGCTCCGACGAACTCATCCCCGATATAAAGCGCCTTAAAATGCTTGAAATCGCGGTCGGAAATACTCCGGGGCTCAACATGTGTGACTATGAGCTCGCGATGCCCCGTCCGTCCTACACCATCAACACCCTCCGCTATCTTGCCAAACGTTATCCCCGCCACTCTTTCAAGCTGATAATCGGCAGCGACAACTGGAAGATTTTCGACCAGTGGAAAGACCATGAGTCAATCCTCTCGGACTTCGGTGTCATCGTCTATCCCCGCCCCGGCTATCCCGTGGGCAACATCTATGTTGACGGGGTCGACGTGGTCAACGCTCCGACGGCCGACATCTCGAGCACCTTTATCCGCAAGGCGATTGCCCGCGGTAAAGACCTGACATATTTTCTCCCGACGGGAGTATTCGATTACATAAAACAGAACAAATTATATGGAGCTCAGCCCTAACTCACTCGCTTTCATCGCGCTCTGCAATGAATTCTGCTACGCGGTCGAGAACTCGCGCCAGGCCACGCCGGGGGCTTTTGTCGCCGGGATGCTTCGCCTGCTTCCGCGCATCTACATATCGGCTTCCGACCTCAAAGCCGCTCCGCTTCTTGACGAGGAGGAGCCTTATATCGAAAGCTATCTCGAGGAGGAATACTACGAGTCCGTGCGCCGCGAAATCGAGAATCTTCTCGGTGCCGACGATACTTATCTCGAGGTTTTCGAGGAGGATATGAAGTATTCCGACACTCCGATAGGCGTGAGTGTGGCCGAGGGTATCTGCGACATATTCCAGGTGCTCTACAATTTCATTGTCATGGTCAAGGATGCCCCCGCCGACCTCGTCAACTCGGCTATCGCTGCGGTGAAGACTGATTTCGATTCATACTGGAGTCAGAAACTCTGCAATGTGATGCGTCCGCTCAACCACATCCGCTATTCGTCGGACAATGACGAGGATGACGACGACAATCTCTGATTGATTTGAATCTAAAACGAAAAACAGATATTTTCCCCTATGTCAATTCTTAAAGAAAAAGTTCCCGTTGGTTTCTGCAGCGACCATGCGGGCTATGAGATGAAGACCGTCATCGAGGGCTATTTCGACTCTCAAGGACATTGAGTACAAGGACTTCGGCACTGACTCTACCGAAAGCTGTGACTATGCTGACTTCGCACATCCCTGCGCCTAGGCGTCGAGCCGGCGAGGTGTATCCCGCCATCGCGCTGTGCGGCTCGGGCAACGGCATCGGCATGACCCTCAACAAGCATCAGGGCGTCCGCGCGGCTCTCTGCTGGAACGTCGAGCTGGCCGAGCTGGCCCGCCGTCACAACGATGCCAATGTGCTCGTGCTTCCCGCCCGCTTCATCGACAATGTGACAGCAATAAATATCGTAGAGAAATTTCTCAACACCTCGTTTGACGGTGGCCGCCATGAGCGTCGCATCGAGAAAATCCCCGTAGCAGGTTGCGACTGCAAGTAAGAGAAGAGCTGCCCGGACTCGCGGGCTTCGCTGATAAAGAAACAGACAGCCCCGGAATGATTCGATTGTCGGTCATTCCGGGGCTGTCTGTTTCTTCGTTCTGCCGTTCCGCGGCTGATGGGGCGGCTATCAGTCGCCCATGGTGCGGAGGAGTTCGTCGTTGTCGGCGGTGCGCTCCATGCGGTCCTTGATGAACTCCATTGCCTCGATGGAATTGCGGTCGCTGAGGAAGCGGCGGAGAATCCACATGCGGTTGAG
>JAAGKN010001052.1_pt1 | contig 61295 bp, 60 predicted proteins | sample 6206371 | NCBI WGS metagenome assembly JAAGKN01 (sample SAMN11533720, study PRJNA540317) | gut metagenome | isolation source: fecal pellets from male and female animal of same cohort | host: Peromyscus leucopus | place: USA:CA | collected 2017 | reverse complement strand
ATTTGCTTTTACCCTGTCCCCAACCGCAAGATATAAATTGACAGCATAATTTTTGTCCGGTTTTCATTACTTAATATATCATACCCTAATATTTCTTTTATCTTATTCATCTTATATGCCAAAGTATTTTTATGGCAGTACAACGCTTTCGACGTATACAGAATACTACATTCATTTTCAAAATACGTCTCCAGTATCCTCATGTATTCTGTACTGTTCTCTCTGTCATAATCCATGAGCTTCCCCAATGTTTCCCGGACAAATGCCGGATAGATTGCGGATTCCTTAGCATCAGCCAGTATTTTATATACGCCTAGTTCTTCGTAGATCAGGATATTTTTAGGAATTGCCGTCTTAGTAAGCTGATATGCCGTATATGCTTTCTCATAGGAGGTATGAATATCCCGCATCCGTTTTACCGAAGGACCGATCCCCACATAAAGATTAGGCTCCTTTCGGCATAGCTTCCGGAATTCATTCGCCGCCTTCGCCCGCTGACGTCCTGCCGTCAGAATAATCAGCATGCCTTCCTCCTCGTATACGATTCCTGTCCGAAGGACAGGAGACAGGTCTCTTTTAATCTGTTTTAATTTCTCATTTCCAAGCTCTGTATCATAAGTATGGCAGCTTACAATAATTACCATATACTCCATATCCCGGAAAAAACCTTTACTCTCAAAATGACTGCGGTACAATTCTTCATTTTGCGGATAGTAGATCGCATTCTTAAATGCAGCAGTAAGATTTGTCTCCCTTTGTTCATTGAGCAGAAGAATTTTGGAAAACAACCGCATGATATCTATATAAGGTGTTCTCTGGGATGCCGAAAAAAGCGGAAATTTTATAGTATTGCAGTAATCTATGATTTCCTGCGGATACGTATCCCCATCCTGAAGCGCCATGATCAGGCCGCCGGCATGTACCTTATCAAGTCTTTCTATAAAATTTTTCAGCCATTTCTCTGAATTATAATTAAGCCCTGTGTTAAAAACTAATTCGTCACCATGAAGCAGCTTTGCAAACTCCGCTTCCTCGACCATATGTATCCACTCTATGCTTTTCTGAAAACAGCTTCTCGTATGCAGTTTTACTTCATGCTGCGGTCTGATTTCCGCATATAATTCCTTTAGTTCAACAGCCATAATTCTTCCCTCCTCCTTTAAGATTACCACAAATTGTGCTCAGAGCACAATTATTTTTCTTAATTCTGTCTTTAAAAACCATTTTAAAACATGTACATAAATGGTATATTGTTTTTGGGATACAAAATATACTTTTAAAGTAAACCCCGAATTTTGTATTTCCATCCAATCTCTAGATTATAAAAAATTCAATCTGGGACGGAGTAAATTTAGATTTACTCCGTCCCAGATTGAATTTACCCTGTCCCCAACTGACTGCTGTATGATTTTCCACAGATCTAAAGACCGCCCGTCCTGCTCAGAATCCAAAAGCTCATTTCACATATCAGCTTCACAAGCACATAATATCTCCTCTTAAAGCAAAACATCAGCAGTTTTCTCGGAAAGCCCCCTGTTCTGCTATTATATTTTAAAGCCTGTCTGTATATTGGATCTTCCTGCATTTTATTGCACAGGCTGCGGCTTTCCTGACTGCTCCTTGCGCTTTCCGGATGGTATACACTCCTTATCAGTATGTCCGCCATATTGGTAAGTACACTGTTATAATATGGCGTTAAAAGTTCTGATAATATGTGCTGCTTTTTCAAAATCCGTCTTAAATACCTTTGATACCGTATATCATTTTCCAAAAAATCCGGCTGGAATCCTCTCATAGAAGAATCCGGCCGCGGCTCTACGTAGTAGACTGTTCTTTGTATGTATACGCAGGAGCTTACTCTCAGAAAATACTGGATATTAAACAGACGGTCCTCTCCTATCGTGATATCGGACGGAAATCGAATACCATACCGGTCTATGATGGATTTTTTATAAGCCTTGGTGCAGGGAGAAGGCAGGCTGATATTAGCATTCTTAACCAGCGGCTTCAGATCCAGCAGATGTTCAATCAAATAAATATTATTCTCTGTACAGCTGATAGAACGCGAACACCCCACGCCGGACTCTTTTTTTCCTCCCAAACGGCAAAAGTCAAAGAGCAGCATATCTGCTGACTGGTATTCCTCCTTCATGACAATATTAAAGAAATCTTCTGAAATAAAATCATCCGAATCAACAAAAATAATCCATTCGCCGCTGCTCTCCTCTATACCCTTATTTCTCGCAGAGGATACACCTGTATGCTCCTGCTCGTAATACTTTATCCGGTCATCCTCCTGACAGTATTTTTTACATATCCGGGAGCTCCGATCCGAAGAACCATCGTTGACTAAAATAAGTTCAAAATCTCTGTAGGATGACTTCAGAACCGATTGAATGCATCGGTCCAAGTATCCGGCTGTATTGTAGATTGGTATAATAACTGAAAGCATATAAAATATCCTTTTACTCACTCTTTACCTACACAAAAATACTGCTTGAAACTTCATATTCACTGTGCTATAGTTAGATACAGAAAGAGCACCCACTCCAAAGGTGGATGCCTCTCAGATGGTTAGATGTCCTTACGGACACCGCCTATCCTGTTGGCAGACAGGATAGGCATTTTTATTTCTTCTTTCGTTTCTCTTATCGAGAAAGGCAAGAAACGCAACAATCAAGCTACCAAAGGTTCCTAACAATGTCAGTATTCCAATGAAAATTGAGATAATCTCAAATGCTGTCATATTACGCACCTCCCTTCCTATGTATTCATGGTCTGTCCATGTACAAAAGTCCGAGAGGCTGCCACCCTGTCACAGGCGCTCTTTCCCGTGGCTTTCACCACATTTATCATCTTAGCATCTATATGCGGGGCTTTCAATCGCTTGTATTGTTTTTGTCATTTTTTGTGAAGGTTTCACTACTCTTTTTCTCCATACAATATTTTTTAACTTTACCTCTGCATATATTCGTGATATTCCTTCAACACTTCTTCAGCCTCTCCCAGCTTGACAATCTCACCCTTTTCAAGCCAAAGAACCCTGTCGCACAGGTCTCTAAGAAGTGTACTATTATGGGCACAGATAATAACGGTCTTATCTTTGTTATTAATCAGCTGCTTCATCTTCTCATAACTTTTTTTCTGGAAACGTTCATCTCCGACACTTAATACCTCGTCAATCAACACAATATCCGTCTCCAATGTTGCCGTAATCGCAAATCCAAGCCGTGAATACATTCCGCTGGAATAGGTTCTCACAGGCATATCTATAAATTCTTCCAGCTCTGCAAAGTCAATGATTTCCTCTTCCTTTTCGTATATCTCCTTCTGACTAAAACCAAGCAAGAGGCCTGCAATGTAAATGTTCTCCCTGCCGGTCATCTCTGGCTTAAAGCCTACGCCGATTGCCAGAAGAGCCACTGACTGATTACCTATGTCAATCTTTCCGGAATCCGGCGCCAGCATTCCACCGATTGCCCTCAGCAGCGTAGATTTCCCGCTCCCGTTTCGCCCTGTGAGACCAAATATTTCTCCTTTTTCAACTTCGAAGGATATATTATTAATCGCAGTATAAGAGCTTCTTTTTTCATGCTTCTGAAAAAAATTCCTCTGTATGGAAGCATATTTTAATGATTTATATCTAATTACCAGATTCTCCACCTTTACAGATACCATATCTATATCACCTTCGCATAATTATTTTCATTTCTGTGCACCAGAGTGATTCCGATAAAGGACAGAACTACGGATACCACACACCAAATAAGAAGCCACAGATATGACGGCGTTATATCATATATCAAAATATCCCGAAGAGATGCAATAAAAAATGCAACCGGATTCATCCGTCCCGCCATACGTCCATATACTCCCGGCAGTCTTCCTTCAATAGAATAAAATACTCCGCTTAAGAACATAATAAAATTAAGTATAATCCCAACGGCATAAGTCAAATCATAGATATACACTCCAAAATGAACCAGAATACTGGCGCAGCTAAACGTAAACAAGAAAAACCCTGCCAAAAATGGAATCACTGCCAGCATATGTAAGCCGAATTTAACATGGAATGCGATCATCATCATAACCTCGACCAGCATTCCAAAACCAAATTTAAAGGCATACTGATACATAGAGCTTACCAATAGAATATACTTTGGCACATATACTCTGGAAATAATCGCCTGATTACTCTTCACAATAGAAATACTGGTTTTTATGACCCCGCTGAAAAAATTCCATATGAGGATACCGGCAAACAAAAAAACCGGATAATTTGGTTCTGATGCCTGAAAAAAATAACCAAACACAATTACGTAGATAATCATAGTAAGAAACGGCTCCAGCACCCACCAGATCCAATTCAGGTAAGAAGATGCCACCTCGGACTTAAGCTGAGCTTTCGCCACATATAATGCATATCCCTGATATTTCCTCATATTTCGAAAGAATCTCATTCTAACACCTCATTTCCGGATACGCTTCCCAAAATATATCTCATATGCCCCCTTCAAGGCTTTATGAATCTCTATTTCCCCACTTCTAAATTGCTGATACAGTGCATGCGCAAGATTTTTTTTATTACCATATTTTACTGCAAGCCATCGTGCACGTCTGGCTTTCCATGCTGAAATCCGTTTTCTTGAAGCTTTATCCTTTATATGACAAATATCAGCTATTTCATCAATCAATTCTTCATATCCCTTGAACTTCTTTTCTTCCTCTTCCTGCGTAAGCTCTCTTCTGGAATGACTTCCTTCCCTGACACACACACCATATAAATACTCCTGTATCGTAGGACAATTATACTTATATGTAAATGGCAGAAGCATCTGAAAGTTCTGTCCCACATTATGCTCATACTCCGGTATATGCTTCTTAGGATATATTTCAAAAAATTTTTCTGTTCTTAGCATATAACAGCCACAGCACACAAAGGTTTTTGATTCCAGTATATCCCAGAACAAATCCTCTTTTAACAAATCTCCCGTTTTTTCATCTGCCTTTGTACGCTCTTTGGTCTCCTGTGAAAAATAATAGGATAAGGATCTCACACATTGATATTCCTGATGCTCTTCTAAATATCCCACTCTTTTTTCCACAGATTCCGGCTCCAGTATATCATCACTGTCCGGCCAGATCAGATATTCACCCGTTACATACGGAAGACCATGATTGATTGCCGCAGCGGCACATTTATGCTGTGCCTGTACAATTCGATATTCATATCCTTTTTCAGAGAATTTTTCCCGATAACTCTCTGCAATCTGCACGGTACAGTCTTCTGAACCATCATCCACCAAAATCATCTCTATCTGCGCATAGGTCTGGTTCAATATAGAATCAAGCATTAACGGCAGATGATTTTCCCCATTATATACTGGTGTAACAACTGAAACTTTTCCCTTTGCAACCATCTTACATTTCTCCTCCCGATTTTTTGTAAATTATTTATCGGAATTTCCCTGTCCATTTAAAAATTTCACATAATCAAAATCGTCTAGATATCTTCTCTTTAAAAATGTATCTTCTTTAAGATATGTTATAACTCCAAGCTCACTTTTCTCTTCAAAACCTTTTATATAATATGTCGAGGGAAATTCCGGATGTCTAATATGTGTAAACAGCACTTTATTTTTATATGGAAGTTCCTCAAACCGTTTCATTGTTTCATTCGTACAACCATCTTTATCCGTCCCAATGATGAACAGATTATCCCAATTAATTCTTTGTTTTCGCTCTTCCCATTTTTCCATAGCTTCTTCAAAAGTTTTATAATGTATAAAAGAAATCTTTATATCTCCAAGAAGTCCTATAGGATACTTTTCTTTACTTTCTGTTTCTGTAAGCTCCTGCTCCATGTACCACTTCAGATTCTCCACCATCTTAACAAAATCATTCATTTCAATACTTAAATTAATTGTCGGTGAGAGAAATGGCAGCTTCAGATCATAATACATAAATGTCCCGCTGCAGTTTGACGCTATAATTGTTAAATCTGTAGTCTTTAGGCGATTACGTTTTTTTTCTTTGTATCTTTTCCACTCCCATTCCCTAAACTTCTCTATACTATTCATTTCTTTTTCCCCCAGTCCTTTAGCTTCATAAGAAAGGCTAATGGCATTATTTTATATAACGTCATAAAGGTTTTCCTGCTCGCTGCCGCCTCCGTTGGACCAAGAAGCCTCGGTTGGAGTACATCTTCCTTCTGACACTCAAACCAATTTACAGTTTCTCTGATCTGATCCCATATTTCTTTTCCCTTTTCACTATGAAGTATCACCACAGAAGTCCCCATTCCGTCATCCATCTCTGGTTTTACCTTTTCGATCCCCCAGAAATCCCCAATCGTAATATCACTGTCCCTTTCCGCCGTGCAAAAATTACAATTGTGGCATGATGGACGTAATATATAGTTTCTGAAATACATCAGACAGTACATATCCTGATAAAGCGAGCCCGCATATTCCTTCCCGTCAATTACATATGCACAAGTATGTCCGCTGTCCTTATTCCTCTTATCCCGGAAATAAAACTCTGTCATCTTCCCGCCATGCTTATGCTCCAGATATTTCACATAGTCCTGCCATATTCCGGGTGACGGAACGCCGTAGCAGATCAGATCCATGATGATCAGCTTCTCATACGGCCGGTTCAGGAATAGCTTTAGCGCATGCGCCTGACACGCTGTACCGCAGAATAGTACATGGCATCCTTCCTTCAGCCTGCGCTCAATACTCTGAAAAACCCCTGTCATATTGCTTTGAACGTATTTCGTCTTTTTTATCTCTTCAAGCTGCTTAAAAGTACCTGCTTCCTTATGCACTACCCTCATCATATCATCATAGCCCGCACCATAAACATATCCCTGACTGCGCAGAACATAGTCTGCAATCACTGGAAATATACCGCCGGAGGAGCCTGAAAAACGCAGTTCATCACTTTTAGCCTGTACACCAAAATATTTGTGCTCATATATTTTCTTACTTTTATTTTTCACCGGACAGACCTGCTCACATTGCCTGCACCCGGTACACCTTCTGCCATTCACATGCGGATAATAAAAGCCTTCCCTGTCCTTCAGCATGCAGATCGCATCTGCATGACAACGGTCTGCACATGCGCCGCATCCGCAGCAATCCTCTTTATTTATATACAACTTCATAACAAGTTCTCCACTAAAAACGCTTCTGACAATTTAATGTTTTCCTCTGTTCTTTTCTTTACCTTATTCCAGTCAATGGGAGCCTCTATATCTGTCTGGATACCTTCCTGATACAATCTGTCTTCCAGATTATGTATTTTTAATATATTTCGGATTCTTGCCCCTAGACTGCTATGTAAAAATATCTGGAATCTTTTCTCAAATATGATGCTGAACGCTGTCATATGAAAAGAATTTGTCACCACATAATCTGCTTTATGTATATACCCTAAAAATTCAGACGGTCCGGCAGTATAATCTACCTGAAACTCCTCCTCCGCTGCCCCTCCGGTATTTGTTCTTAATTCAATTACCGGAAGACCTTTCTCCTTCGATAAGCCTTTCGCATAGTCGATGATCTTTTGTTCTCTTTCCGTCATATGAACAAGAATATATCCTTCTTTATCCGGCAGCCTTTCCACCGCCTCCCATTCTTCCTTTCCCAAAAAGAATACCGGATCTAAAACCGCCGTAACGTCCCCTTTGTAATACTGTTTTACGTATGGAACCGCCGCCTCCTCCCTGACGGAAACAGCATCTATATTCTTCAGCAGCTCAGAAAATTCCTGACTGTACTGCTCATTAAGCGCTGAACCTCCCAGGCTGGCCGCATACGCAATTACCCGTTCCTTCCTGTTGCTTTCAAACGCACCAAAATACACATTTCTTAAACCGCATGTGATATCCGGATTCCAGATCTGATCGCTTCCTACTATATAATAGCGGTAGGGAAGGCTCTTTAACTGTCCCTGAAAAAATATTTTTCTCTGTCCCCGCCTTAGCAGGTAATTCCTTCGGAAGCTTCTCATATGATCTCTTAATCTAAAAAAATCTTCTCCCATTCTCCTGTGTGACGCCCAGCCGCTCCTTGCGAAGCGTATCCATTTTGATACCTTTCCTATCGGTATATACGGAATCCACCAATGTCTTCCTGTCATAAAAGGCGGCTCATAACGGACAATATCTGCCTGGATACCTTTTCCGCACAAATATCTTTTCAAGCCGTACGCCTGAAGCATCGCGCCATAATTATCCGCACAATGAAATGTAAGAATACCAACCTCAGCTTTCTTCCTGCCCATCCAGCGAGCACCTCCCTTTAAATATCTTCCTGTATATATCTGCGCAGCGCCAGATAACCTTCCATAAAAGTATCCATGATATCTGCCCGCACCAGATAACTCTCCATTTTATCCATCCATATAGCCATCTTATCCTCCATCTTTTGGACCATATTTTCATACACATCCGCCAGATCTGTAAGATAACAGGAAAAAATCTATATAATGGATAACAATAAAACATACAATAAAATTCAAACCTCTTTATTATGTTTACTTTAGAAAATATTTTTCTCTTTCTCTCGATATCAGCTCTTTTTTTCGCATACACCGTCAGTCTGGAATCATTATCCTTTTTCCCGGCAGCATACCACTGCATAATGGCACTGAGAATTGCATTTTCCCAGTATACGGCATTCTCTGTCCTTCTGCTCCTTATTTCCTGCACGCAGATCCGCCGTTCGACCGTATACCTGCTCTCACATGCCCCGACAGAAAATACACCTGCCGCTCCGCCTTCATGCTTCCGATAATAATACCACGCATGCTGTAATATTAAAACATCTGCCCCCTTTGCGATCAACTGATACATGAATAATGTGTCTTCTCCATGAGTCAGCTTCTCGTCAAATTCTATATTCTCTGCAGCCTTACGCAGGATCATCTTACCGCCGATTCCATAAAGGGCATTTTCTGTATTTGCAAAAACACGGCAGTCTATTGCCTGTTCATTCTTCAGATATGTATAATCCGCTGCCGTCATCTCTGCTTCATCACCAGAATAGCCGGAAAAAGCGGAATCTCTCATGCAATATCTTTTTTCAGAGGCTATAACGGCATGTGTCTTTTCCAGCAATTGATAAAGAGTTTCCAGCAGCCGGAAATGTATCGTATCGTCACTATCCAGAAAAAACAGGTACTTTCCCTGCGCTTCCCTCATTCCTTCATTTCTTGCCGCAGACACTCCCGCGTGTCTCTTTTGTATTAATCTGATTCTGTTATCCTCTTCACACAGTTTTTGACAGATAGCCCTGCTTTCATCCGTGGAGCCATCGTCAACCAACAACACCTCATAATCCACATATGACTGCGCCCGGATAGATGCTATGCAGTCAGAAATATATTGTGCTGAATTATAAACCGGAATAATAATCGAAATCAGCGCCCCCATACTTTTCTCCTCTTTAATATCCATAGCTTCCTAAACGGCCAAAAGTACGCACATCCTATGTACAATCCATCAAACAGAATTCTTCTCCAAACCGAAAAACCACAATACAACGGGTGTTTCCTTTCTGTCAGAATCATTTTCTTTACAACCTGACATCCTTCTGTATCCTTTTTTTCCTTCATGGTCAGATATCCGGTTAATAGCATCCACACCAGCCGGTATTCCCACTCTGCTGCCCAAACCGTACTGCCTCTTTTAAATTCACTGTCTCTGATTCTCTTTATTGCATTATAATTATGCTCATCTATACTCTCTTTAGCGAAATATGCAGCGCTTTCTGAATGATTTCTGTAGTAATACCATTGCTTGTTCAGATAAGCCATCGTCATCTCTTTTCTGGTCAGATAATATAAAAACAGAGTATCCTCTCCGCGAGCCAGTTCTTCATCAAATCTCTGCTTCTTAGCAAACTCACGCTCTATCAGCTTTCCGCCGATACAAGATAGTTGTTTTAAGTGTTTTGTATGAAACCACTCCTCTGCCTCCGGTGTCTTTTTTGTCTTCCATTGGCATTTGGTATGATTTTTATGTATCCGCTTCTTTGCAGCTTCTATCTGCCGGTCACTCATCTTCACATAATCACAAAACACCATTTCCAGATGAGATCTCTCAGCTCTCCCTGCCAGCTTTTCAATCAGCCGGGGATGAATCACATCATCACTGTCCATGAAAAATAAATATTTCCCTCTTGCCTCTTCTATCCCCCGGTTTCTCGCCGCCGATACTCCCTCATGCTCTTTACTGATCAGCCGGATTCTCTCATCCTTCTCACACATCCCCCTGCAGATATCCTTCGTATCATCCTGTGATCCGTCATCTATCAGCAATATTTCCAGACTGCGGTAAGTCTGCCCCGTAACAGATTCTATACAATCCACGATATACTTCGCAGAATTATAAGCCGGGATGATAACTGTAATTAAAGCGTTCATACATTTCCCTCTGATACTTTCATAAGCAGACTCTCCCACTCATCTAATATTCCTTCCCTGTCAAACCGCCTGACAGACCGGGCCGCTCTTTCTCCCATTTCATATCTAAGCGTTTGGTCCCTCATCAGTCTTTCCATCTTCTCTGAAAATCCATCTATATCTCCCGGCTTTACTAAAAAGCCCGTCACACCGTCATCTATGATTTCTCCCGGACCTGCCTTACAGTTATATGCTACCGCCGGAATGGAAAAATGCATCGCCTCCGTCAGCGCCATCCCAAATCCCTCACTTCTTGAAGGAAGTACAAAAAGCGCCGCCCCTTCATAATATTTTTCCATATCAGAAACCTTTCCGGCAAACCGCAGATTTCGAAGCCCGGCTCTTTTTACCTTCTTTTCAAGCTTATCCCTGTCTTCCCCTTCTCCGGCAATAATGACTTTCCACTGAGGATATTTCTTTTCCAGCTTTCCCCAGCTTCTAATCAACAGGTCAAATCCTTTCACTCTTGTAAGTCTTCCTGCTGCAAATATAACTGGATACTCAGTCTTTTTACGATATGCCGTTGAATCCTCTTCCCGCGATGTACACGGATAAGAAAGTGGATTATAAATACGGCTAATGCCACAGCGTAGCTTTAAACTCCTCTCATAGCATCTCTTATCTTCATCCGTTAATACTACCAGCCAGTCCGCATATCGCGCCACAGCTTTTCTTACAAGCTTTCTGAGAAGATGATTTTTCCGAAAATGATGATAAAAATTAAAGTGCTCCCACGCAATCCAGTGAAGCTTTGGAAATCTTTTCTTCAGGAAATAAGAATAGCACCCCAGAATGATATCCACATCTATCAAAAAGTCTGGCTTCTCGCGTTCTATAACCGCCGAAAGATAATGTATATTCCCCGGAATTCCCTTTTTCTTCCGCCCTCCTTCTACACAATAGACTTTTATATTTTGATTCAGCGGAAAAAATGAATCCTCTCCTCCCCGGAGACTTATAGCAAAGACGGGATAGCCTCTTTCTGCCAGCCCGTTTGCAATTACAGAAAACACTCTTTCTGTTCCCCCTGACTGACTGATGTCTCCGCAAAAAAATGCTGTCTTTTTTCTTCTATTGTATACTGATTTTTCCAATGCAATATCCATACTGCTCCTCTTTTTCCTCATTTCCTAACGAAATAATATCTCCTGTATCTGAATCCGTCATAGAGAAATATACTGCATATTCCTTTTCCGTAAGCTCACTGCACGGAATATCCGCAGAAAGTGTCAGGATATTTTCTGTATCCATACCGCCTACCAGAAAATCCAGCGACTGTTCCACCGGATAAACCAGCGGCTTATCCTCCTTTTCATTGCAGAGGATGATTCTGATCTTAGGCTCCTTATAAAGAGGGGCAAAGCCGATATTCTTTAAAGAAACCGCCGCATTTAAAACATCCTCCTCCTTCTTATAGTCTATCCCTGCCTCTGTGAGCACCAGCCGGTATCCCAAATGTCTCTCTATATAAGTCAGCCCGTCCATACCGTTAAAACAGCTTTCCTCTTCTATCGTTGTTCCTTTCCATTTATCCATCACTTCCTGATCATATGCTCTATTCAGATAGGTAACATGCATTGTTCTAAGATCCTGCAGAGCATTTTCCAGTGCATTATAACTGTTATCATTGATAACCTCTCCGCCGTTAGGTACCTGACAGCAAAGCCTGTCTTGAAATTCCAGCTCCTCTCCTCTTCGGAAGCGGGGATATACCGTATCATAGAGATCGTCTGTATCTTCCTGCGTACTGTAGGTGCCATAATCACTTTCATTTCCAAGCATGCCGTCATTAAAAAGCCCTAATCTGCCATACAGTGGATTTCCTTCATGATCCTCTGGTGAAGGAGATTCCGACTGCATGATCCTCCTCCACTGTGCCGGCATACGGACGGCAAGATATGTGGAATCCTCTGTTACATCTGCAAGCTGGTCCGACAGTCTTCTAAGATCCTCATCGGAATTGTATCTCGTACCATTCATCTCTCCCCAGTTCCCGATAAACAGTCCCTGGAGACTGAAGATCTGTCTGCTATGAGAGCGAAGAACACCCTCCAACTGACGCATATGCTCCAGTATGATCTCTATATTCTCAGGCTCATACCGCTCATTTTCACCGTCACCGTCATAGGTAAACCGTACAACCAGCTGCTTATCCAGTGTTCCAAGCGCATCAAACAATGCTTCAATATTCTTAATTCCTTCTTCCGTGATCGCTCCCTGTCGGTAAGATTTTAAACATATCTGTATCAAAGTAAGCTTTGTATCAGTATCATGCAGATATAGTTCAGAGATCTTCTTTGGGTAATCTTCGGCCGTATCTGTAATCATAAAGCTATATAACCGATAAAACCCTCTGTTTGGATTCTTAAGCTCCCGGGAGGATTCTGTAAATGTATAATTTTCTATCTCTATCTTTTTCTCATGAACATACATCAGATAGAGGCCGATACACAGCATACATAATATAATTATCACACAGCTCATGAATCTTTGCCGCATTTTCCGTCTTCTTGTCATATTAATTTATCCCCAGATTATACTGTAAATTTGCTTCCTGCCTCAAGTAATAGCAGACAAACACATCATCCTCATAATATACCTTCATATCCTGCGGATGAAGGTCCATAAACCGCTCGCACCAGTCATATGCCTTTGATTCCAGAATTACTCGATTCTCAAGCCGTGTATAAGAAAGCCATGCGTTTCCGTAGTCTATCAGAGCTTTTTCTGCCTGTTCCTCTGAAACCTCCGAAGAAATAATATCCGGAGCCTGTGTCGCCCCTGTATACGGATACTTCTTTGAATATTTTTTCCAGTAGATATCTTCATACTTTTCTTCTGCAAGCCACGCCGGACCTTCGAAAAAGTATGCCTGTGCATACAGAATCGGTTTTTTCTCCACATAGATAAACACATGCTCCGGCATAAGCGTATAACCTTCCTGTTTCACATTTTCCACAAAATTAAGAAGCTCCTCATGCCATCCATATTTTATAACCGGATACAGCTCATCTGTAGGCGCCGCAACCACAAAATTTTTTTCCGGAAATGTATCTATAATAGAATTTGTCACTTCCACCGCAGAATTATATCTTGTCAATTCGTAAAACAGATACCCATGAAAATTCCCGGTCAGCACGGTTACTACGTAAATACCCAGAACAGACAAAACAGATACCAGATTAAGAACAATCTCCCTGCAGACAATCGCCAGCGCCGAAAACAGAATATCTGCCGGAAGCATCACCACCGCCAGAATCATCATATGACCTGCCATACAGAATCTTGAATCCGAGATGATTTCCGGAAGTCCAATATACGGCGCCGCATAGGTCAAAACAAAAAGAAATGTAAACAATATTAACGGCGGATACCCCTTGCATATTTCACTCATAGTCTTCCATGACCGCTTCTTAGAAATCAGACACAGGAAAATCACAGCTCCCGTGATACCAAGAATCATATTAGCCCGGAATGTTCCATAAAGTGCCTTGTACCCCTTCTCATAGATTCCCCGTACGAACCTTACAGGAACAAGCTTAATCGCCTGCTCTTTTTTCGGAAGACTCTCTGAGTTACTCTGTGAACTTTCCTCACTCTCAAACTCCCTTGTGGATTCTCCGTCCATAGAATTGATTGCCCAGTTTATAGAATAGTTAAACGGAATGCCGGAAGCAAGCCCCCCCGCCATCGGAAGCATTGCAATCAGACATGCGCACAATGCACTTGACGCAAGCGGAAGGAAATATTTTTTCATAAACAACTTCTTAAGCATAAACACTGCAAATGCGGCGCATAAGATAAACGCCATGATCGTTGTATAAAAATGTATCACAATAGAGGCCGCAAGCGACATGAAAAATAAAAATAAATTCTCATCCCAGCAGCAGCTCGTAAGCTTTTCCTGCCTTTTCATCTCATGCGCATACTTTAGATAACGAAGCAGGAACAACGCACACAGAAACTGTGTATGAAGCCCAAACTCCAGCGGAAGCGTGATCTGAAGACGGAACATACTGTATACCTGATCCGCACTTACTACATCAAGCGTCAGAAACAGAGCCAACACCAAAAGCGGCGTATATTTCCAGTGAAAGATCTCTTTCAATAAAAGATAGGCGCTGATCAAAAATACCGTCACATGAATTCCCTGTAAGAATAACAGGCTGCTGTACACCCGAATTCCGAACAACGCGTCCAGACAATAGATAAAACAATGCATCGCTTCCGGATATACTCCTGCGGAAAATATCTTTCCCTCCATCAAGCCATAAATCCATTCATGATGGATATACAGATCTCCGAACCCATAGGACGGCGTCTGAAATGCTCCATAAGAAAAATATATCATTCCAAATACTAACAGAACTGCAAGCACTGCATATTCGATATTCTGCTCCGAAAGCGACCAGAAGCTCTCCTTTACCCGAAAAGTTATACTCCGCCACGGTCTTATCCTTTTCCATGCTCCCTTTGCTCTGCCATATTGCAATATTATTCTCCGCAAAAAAGCGGCAAGAAATACACCATAAAATAAAACAACAACAATAACCGGATGAAGGATATGAAATAATCCCAGCATCAGGACAACTGTATTTACAATTACAACCTGTGCAGTAACACAGAAGCTGAAACGGTAAGTCCTGCTCTTTTTAACCAGATGACCATGAAATACAACGGAAGGCCACAGAAACATAAAAAATAAATATCCGCATAATACCTTTCCGTATTCCATCACCCAATACCATGTATCCATGCCCTCTTCTCCTTTCTGTCCATTCTTCCAAAAATACCAAGCAATACCTTATCCTCTGCCCCCTGATTCGCAAACTCTAATACCCTTCCGTCCCTCTTACGTTTCAGCTGAAGGTAAATTCTGCTTCCCGGCTCCCATGTCCTCTGCCCAGAGCACGGTATATATATAAGGCTCTTTTCTCCTCTTTTCCACTTACGGGCATCCGCTTCTATAGGCCTGCTTTTAAGATTTCCGTCTGCGTCTTCCGTTATGAGAAAACAGTCCGCATCTTCAAAAAGTCCCGCAAACCCACAGTTTTCAATAATAATCTCTACTGCAGCTTTAGAAATCATCACATCCCGGACGAAAAACCGATACCCCAGATGCCTGCCAATATACTCATATCCATTCAATCCCTTAAAACATCCCGGCTCCTCTACACATTCTTCCTTCCAGTGATTTAACTGGTCCGGATGATACATACCATTGAGATATGTAAGATGCATCTTCTCCATCTCTTTCGAAGCCTCCAGATATCCGATGATTCTATCTCCTGCCACTGTCTCTCCGCCGTTTGGCGTCTGCGGTACAAACCGCTCCTGCCAGCCAAGCTCTTCCTGTCTTTTATCTGCCGCATAAGTACCCAGATCTGTAGCAGAACCAAATATACCGTCATTAAACAGACCAAGCCTGCTCTCAAGCCGCTCCTTTATCTCCCTATTTTCCATAATGCTCCGCCACTGCGCCGGTGTGCGGACCGAAAGAAAACAGCTTCCTTTTACAGCATTATCAAGACACAGGATCAGTTCAGATATATGCCCGGCAGTAACAAATTTTGAATGATGCATTTCTCCCCAGCTTCCCACAAAGATTCCCTGAAGCGTCAGAATATCTGAGGAATATCTCTGGATAACATCTCCCAACTGCTCCATATGTCTTTTTATAACAGAAAGCCCGCCAGGCTCGTGCTCCATTCCTTGTCCCTCAGAGTCATAGGTAAACCGCACGATCATCTGTTTCCCGTTTTCATGAAATAGCTGGAAAATGTGTTCAGCGGCTTCCAGCGCTTCATTTGTTATTTCACGGGAACGAAAGGCATATATATTGATCACAGCCAGAACCAGCTGCTCTCTTTCTCCGACAGCCCCAAGACACGCCTTTGTCTCCTCCAGTGATATTTTCCCTGATAACGGGATTGTAAATGGATAAAGATGATACCAGCCGCATCCGGGATTATTCAACGGTCTGCTGCTTTCTCTTAAATCGGCTTTTTGAAATGCTGTTTTTTTCTGTTTTCTATTCAGAAATTTTACACGAAGTATTACTGCCGGAATCTCAAAAAACATCCGGCACATATACCAGAAAGCAGAAAAGCCACGGTGCATGCTTTCTCCGTCCTCTCTTGCATGCATCACTGCCGGAATCTCTGCCACATGGAACTTTAATAATAACATCTGAATTACAATGTTCGCATCCGGATATTTATTATCAAAATTCCGGTAATCTGAATAAAAAGAAAAAGCTCTTCGGTTAAGTCCCTGAAGCCCCGTAGTAGGGTCGGCGATTCTTCTTCCGGTTACCATCCAGATTATGGAACGGAACCATGCGTAAGCAAATCTTTTAAATATCCCCACCCGAAACTTAGGGCTGCCTTCCATGAATCTGGATGCCAGCACAATATCCGGATATTCTCCTGCTTCATCCTGTTCCTTAAGCCTCTGATAAATCACCGGAATATTGCATACATCATGCTGTCCATCTGCATCCATCTGGATGACATAACTGTATTCTCCGCTAACTGCATACTGATATCCCAGTCTTAGAGAATTGCCGTATCCTAACCGCCGTATATTACGGATACACATATAATACTCACTCTTAACAATCTCTCCGGTACTGTCATCCGAAGCATCATCTATCACAAGGATATCTGCGATATCTCTGATTTTATGGCTTTTCAGCTTCTTCAGCACCTTTTGTATGTTTTCTTCTTCATTATGTGCCGGTATAATAACCAGCAATTCCTTATGTTCTCTCATCATTTTTCTAGTCATGTCATTCAAAAAGCTTCTTAATCTGTTCCTGCGGTACTTTTTTTAATTTCGCCAAGCTGCCAAGCTTCTCTCTCTTTTCCTGATCATGAAACAAATCCCCTATACTGCCGGCAAGCGCTTCTGGATTAAGGGCGCACAATATACCGTCCCTGCCGTCTGTAATCTGCTCTCTGTTTCCGCTGCAGTCAGAAGCGACAATTGCGCAGCCCAGTGTCTGCGCCTCCAAAATCGTAAGCGGCTGTCCCTCATGCCATGATGCATGGACATAGATGTCGGCCTGTGCATAATAAGGATAAGGATTTTCAACCGCTCCCAGAAGGATGAAATCTTTTTTAAGACCAAGAGCTGCAATCTTTTTTTCCAGGGTAATTCTCTGGTCACCCTCCCCCAGCACATACCACCTTGCCTGATATCCTCTTTCTTTCAGAAGCTTCATTGCTTCTGCCGCAATATCATAAGCCTTTGGGTAAGCCAGCCTTCCTACTGACAAAATCCTGATTCCATCATATTGATCTGTAAAACCACCCGGCTCCTCGGCCTGGCGGCGGATCATGTCCTGATTCATATAATTATGAAATACATGGACTTTTTCTGCATATTCCGGATAAAAGTCCTGAAACTTCTCCTTCACTTTACCTGAAACTGCAAAAATCCGTTCATACTGCTCCCAGCATGCCCGGTCCATTTTTCTTGTATATCCTGCATTTTCATAGTCCGTATGGATAAATGCTGTTTTCTTTTTTGCCTTTACATATTCTGCTACATAATAGGCGGATCCACCCTCAAGCCATGCAACCGCCATATCGAACTCTGTATCAAACCGTTCTGCACCATCCGAAACAGTGCGCCAGAACAACTTTCCAAGTTCAAATCTTCCGCTCTTTATCATACCGGACATATTCTCAGCAATACTGTATATTTTTCTGCACCATCCTCCATTATGCCAGAATGCCTTAAGAACGGTGCACGCCATCTGGCGTCTCCCTTCCCCTGTAAGAACAGAGAGAAAACTATACGGATGGTTCAGTACCCTGACACAGGGAGGAAGCCTTCTCAGCATCTCTCCCTGTCCCATAAGCACATAAAGAAATAGGTCATATTCCATCTCTGCAAGTTCATCAAGCAGTCCCAGCAAAGCTGTTTCCGCTCCCGCCTGTCCCATCGTATTGATGACGAACAGAATCCTTTTTCTTCCATTCTCTTTTAACAACAGAGACGTACGAATCACTAGTTCCTGCTTTCTTATCAAAACCTTCGAAATCCAGAGACTGACAATAAATCCTCCCAGAAACAAAACGCCCGTCCAATCAGATAGCGGAAATACCAACCCTATTATCATAAACAGCATCCCTGCTATCCCCCAAAAAGCTGCAAAATCCACAGTCAGCTTTCTTGCGGCACGAAGTATGGCAGAAGCCAGTATAATTGCAATTCCCACAGTCAGTATCTTAACATCCATGGTTTATGCCATTTCCTCTTGTTTACTTACGTCTGCCTTTTTATAAACCAGACCGGACGGCATAGGGCCGTTCACCTTTTTCACCATAAAGCCCTGACAGAATACATGCGTATCCATATGCTTCTCTACCCAGCGAAGTCTCATGTACGCAACGCTCCATCCGACAAAGGAACCGAGAACAAGACCCATTCCATGCCAGATTTCCGGCAGATCCATAACAACAAAGCTTCCAAGAAACGTAATCATACAAAAACTCAAAACCGTCAGTATCGCACCCGGCAGATCATTAAAATAATACAAGAACAAAAGCGCCGCATACATTAAAAACAAGATGAAATATCCTGCTGCCAGACAGGGATATATCCGCATTACCATTCCGGCAAACCCATACTGGGGCAGGAACACTACACAGAGAAGATAAATTACAACAGAGATGATAAACTGTACGCGGACCAGATTCATCAGTTCATTACCCAGCTGCCGGAACATACGGCTCTTTGCATTATCAATATCTATCTTCTTTCCGCCGATTACTGCTTCAGAATAAAGCTTATATTTTTCACGGAAATGCATCTCCATATGTGTAACAAAGATAACGGTTGCAGATATGTTCGTAAACATGGCAAGACATGTTGCCATATCATACGACTGATTAAACACAAAGCTGTCTGCAACAATTCTCCTTGCGTCATCCGTCCAGAATACAAAATTATGAATATACAGCCCAAGTGTATAGAAAAAATTTGTAACTACCAGATGCCACCACCTTTTAAAGTACTGAAGCACTGGTCTATACTTGTTACTGTTCTTACTGAAATATCTCTTTACAGCTGTAAATTCCAGTACTGCGATCAAAAGAAAACCCGCCATAAGCGAAAACAGCATGCTTATAGTAACCTCCCACCCGCACCGGAATCTAAGAAACCATCCGAGCAGAAACGCCCCTGCCATACCTATTAAAAAGAAAATTGTAATTTTCTCATAATCTTTACAGATAGAAAGATATATCATAGAGTAAAATACTAATATCATGGAAATATAAGTGCAAAATCCGATAAAAACATAAAAAACACCTACTCCTCCCACGAAATGCTCCCAAAGACAGAATGGAATACCTAGGAGACATCCCGGTATCATGGTAATCACCAGCCCCAGATAATAACAGGGCAGGATATCCTGATACCGATCCTCATAGATCGCATCCTGCATATATTTGGACAGCACTGCATTAAAAGGAGAGACAACCAGAAGCGCAAAGATAAAAACATACAGGATTGTACATGAAAACAACTCCTTATCCAGATAAGCGCTCTCTCCCAGTCCAAACACTCTTCCCATCAGTAGGATTCCTACAATGACCATAAGAGTAGGAGCTATTGTGATAATAATACTATAGGTAAAACCAAGAATATCCGCCGCAATTGACTTCTTCTCAAAAAATCGATTTAATTTTACACCTACGCCTGCCATCATTTACCTCCTTCGATCTCTTCTTCATCCGATGAGATATTAAGTTCCTTTGCAAAGCTATCATAGACATTTCTATATGCATCCTGCATATGTACAAACTGATAACCTGCCACAACTCTCTGATAACCATTTACACCCATCTGAAGACGAAGCTCCTCATCCTGTGAAAGCTTAAGCATTGCATCAGCAATTTCCTCCACATGCATGATCCGCGTAACAATACCAGCCGGTCCATAATCATCGTTCTCACCATATACCAGACCCCGGCAGTTCCCTACATCCGTTGCGATCACCGGTTTATGTGCAGCAAAGCTTTCAAGAATCGTAAGCGGCTGTCCTTCACTGATACTGGTAAGAATCGTCATGTCCATTCTTCCATAATATTCCGTAACATTCACCTTACCGGTAAATTCCACATCGGATATCCCCATAATACGTACCAGTTCAAAACAATCCCTTGCATACTCCTCCTCTTCATCCCACGGACCCATGATCCACAGTTTAAGTCTTGGATCCTTCTCTTTTGCAAAACCAAATGCCTGAATCAGTGTCATAATGTCCTTGATCGGAGTAACACGGAGCACCGCGCCGATATTGATCCTGCCCTCATCTTCTTCCGTCTTTCCCGGTATATCCTGAAACTTTTCCACACGGATACCATTAGAAATAATCCGGGTCTTCTCCTCTGGACAGCCAAGCTCCGTCTGAAGCTCTCTCGCATAGTTGTACAGGCTTGTAACCATATCCGCCCGTTCATATGTAAGCGTTGACATCTTCTTAAACTGCTCAATCCATATATTCTTATAGATACCCTGCACCCATTTCGCCTTGATCAGTTCTTCCTCGCGCTCACGGGTATATATACCATGTTCAGATATCAGCAGACGTCCGCCATGCCGGTATTTCGCCATACTGCCCAGCACACCTGCATAACCGGTACATATACAATGATACACATCTGCTTTTGGAACCTCCATCTTAAGTGCAACAAACAACGGCAGATAAATAGAACGCATCATCCACAGAAAATCAACAAATACCGTCTGATTATACCGGATCTGGTAATATTCTGTAACTGCATTTAAGAAATCCTCGCCCATGAGTATATCATTAAGGGAAATACTTTTTCTCTGGAAATAATCAAACAGTGTTTCCCATCTTATCTGCTCTCCGAGCATCAGGCTTACAAGCGCCTGATACTCTTCTTTATTCATTTTTGCGCTCTTCCGGCTTCTCTTTTTACTCCAGTCAGAATCATTCAGATACAGTTCATGCACCTCCAGCACATTTTCCGGAAGCTCATACACGTATTTTCCCCGCAGGGAACGGTCCGCCACAATTGTCTGAAGAATAAACTCCTGCTCCGGATAAGAGCATATCAGGCCATGTATCCATTCCGATACTCCACCCACCACATATGGGTAGCATCCCTCTGCTATTATGCAAATTCTCATCTTGTTCCTTCCTTTACCACAATCTAAAGCTCAATTGTCACATGCGTATCCTCTGCTTCGATCAGATACACGCCCTCCTCAAGCATACTAAAGTTTCCGCCTTTTACACGGCTTACTGTTTCTCCCTCTGTCCTTAAGATAAACCAGACAGGCGTTACCGCATCCTTAATATCCAGCTGTATGGCATCACCTTCCCGCTTTTCCTCATAATCAAGCGAGAGGAAATTCCGGATCCTCTGATCACACTCCGACAACGTTGTTCCATCAAATGTATTAAAGTTCTGCCAGTAAGCTCCTACATTCGAGCTGAATTCAGAAACTATCTTATCTACTTCATCCTGACCGGACTCGGGATAAGCCGCACGGCTCATATCCATTCCCACGCTTGTATACCCCAGCGCAGTTTCTATGCTCCTCATCCGGAAATCCTCACGATAGGTATGCCTTACACCATCTGAAAGAATATTCTGTCTTGTCACATATTCTGACTGATATCCTATAACCTCACTGTCTCCGGCATAATCCGAAATAACGGTTCTTATAGATTTAAGCATACTGTCATGCAGCGCTGAATCAAGTTCTGATTCCGTAAGCTTCCCCGCATAAAAAGAAGTGAACTTATATTCCGGAAGCGCCTCCTTCATAAAACGCTCATCCTCATCTAACTTCTGCCCAATCGGAGTATCAGAAACACTTTCGCCGGAAAGCCCTGCCTCCGCGCTCTGCTCCTTCAGACGCTTCATATAGAACTCAAGCTCTGTCTTACTCGGGAAATTATCCTCTTCGTAGTCATACTGCGGGGTTATCATGCAGGTTAGACCCAGCGTGTTCCTCCGATAAACAGATACGACCGACGGCCACGCAATATTCCGGAACACTTCTGACATAGACTGTCCGTACCACTTTTCCATGCCTTCTTCATTCTCTGATGCCATACTGGGATAATTGAGAATAACCATATTCTGTGCATTTACTACCGGATAAAGATCGTAAGCATTCATTTCCGCCGACATTGCGGATAACAGCCCCAGACCTTCAGCTTCCTCCATATAACTACCGTTTACAGCAAATACACGCGCCTTGTTAAACTTCTTCTGCCAGATGACCGCCGGATAATCCTCTGAATCCATCTCTTCTTCCGGCATTCCCTGCATGTATACTTTTGTTTCTTCTGAAAGCGTATACCACGGGAATTCAAGTTCCATATCCTGTTTTTCCTTAAGCTCCTCCTCATCCTCTGTCAGATAATAAGCTTCTCCTCCAAACAAGAAACCATCATACAGATGAATACCCTCAACATTTGTTTTTTCTGCCCTGACATCCTTAATTCCAAGAAGATCTCTAAGCTCCCTGTTGTCCTTTATTACAGATACCTCTGGGAGATTGCAGAAAATCAGATTTATTCCCTGATCCACATATGCTCTCAGCTGCTCACAGACCTTCTCTCGTTCCCAGTCAACATATTCTGAATCTATCACCATAAGTTCAGGAGAATTTTCATAATCTGATTTTTCATACTCCTGCACACTGCTATAAATGTCAATCCCTTTTTTCGTATAATTTACCCAGTTTCTTACGACTGTGCCCAGAATATCCTCCCCATCTCCGATATACACAAGCCTCTTCCTTAAACTAGAAGAATCCGTCTGTGTTTCCTTCTTTCCTGCCTCATAGGCGCTTCCCTGTCCAGCCAGTTCTTCCTTAGTTCGGACATAAGAATTCTTCTCATATCCGTCCCAGCCCTCCAATACAACATTTGTAAACTGAAACAGGAAAAATACAATAAACATTACCACCGTAATTGCCAAATAATTCCTACGTGATACCATTTTTCTTCTCTCCTTAACTGAACATACGGATCATTTCCAAAGTTTCATTGTCAATAACCACGTCTGTCTTTTTAAGCGTATCCAGCGTTTGAAAAAATGCCGTCCTGTTTCTTATTATAAAGTATAATTTTAATCTGCAGGTATAAGCGCACAGTTCTTCCGGATACTGCCCGGCAAGACGCCTGCACCATTTTTCAGCTTCTTCGAACTCCTCCAGCTCCAACAGGCGCAGACATACACCCTCATAATTTTCTGCACTGAGCCTCGATCTGTCTTTTTCAAAAAGAGATTCTGCAATTTCCGCCATCATCCTGACAAAACCATTCTGCTCAAGTTCAGTAAATATCTGCTGCTTTAAAAATTCATTCATGTATGTTATCAGTTTTTCCTCGCATCCTGTCTGTTCCGGATTCTCTTGGATCTCCGAATAAAGCTTCCGTACATTCATACGGAACCCATTGAACTTATCACTAAGAAGAGAAGCCGCATAATGGGCTGTCTCCGGATCATCTGAATCAAGCGCCATAGCAATTGAAGCAAGGGAACCTTCTGTTTCTCCCCTAATAATACTCATCATTGCTGTACGCAGGCTCTTCTTGTCATTAATGATAAGTGCTTCCTCCACCGGAATAATGTTACGCTCCTGCTCTTCGTCTGCTTTTACCTGCGTGTCAACACGGTCCTTTCTAAAGGTAACATCATCCAGATTCACTCCGAACCTGAAGACCGTTACATACAAAAGCTGTGATGCTGCAAAAAACAGCGGACCGATAACCGGACAGAAAACCATTACAAGAAATCTAAGCAGATAAGTTCTTCTATTATCATGAAGAACCTCGTCTTCTCCTTTCCTCTTTCTTGCCCGCAGAGTTGCAGAAAATACCACGCCGTATACAAGATAAATGACCGATACCGCCAGATTCACCAAAAGCACGATAAGGAAAATACGTTCTTCTCTTGTCATACCTCTGCCTCCTTTAACAGACTCTCATATCCGGCACGCTTAAACCGTTCTATAACGCCTCCTACATTTTCCTCACTTGTATTAGAAAGAAGAGCATATAATTTGCCGTTCTCAAGCATGCCAAGATAATCTGTCTGCCTGATGCATTCATTAAGCGCTGCTGCTGCCTGCCCGTATCCCTGATGACCAGTCTCAACCTCCAACAGCGCACATTCTGTAAGATCACGATTTCTTGCACGGAAGAAAGCAACTACCAGTCTGGTAAATGCCTCCTCATTCAGTACATTCGTGCCCTCCACATAACGCTGATTTCTTAAGCTTTCCAGATAGTGGCTTGCGCGCACAGATGCATTCTGAATCAAGGTGCCGATAATCGTCAGGCGGTTTGTCTCCGCCAGTGTCATCCGCTGCCACGGAATTCCCCAAAGCATCATGATCAGCTGCATCTTTCCTTCCGAGTATACTGCACTTGCAAATACCGGGAGATCATCCTCCATCGTCTTGTTAATATATACCCTTCCGGATTTAAGCTCACCGTACATCTCATCCATCGAAGTATATTTAATAGAACTTCCCAGCTTTCTTGCATCTCTTGATGTGGCAGAATACAGTCTTGCATAATCGTCATTTACTACAAGATACACCGCAACATCCCGGCTGTTCATAAGTTCCGCGATAACCTGTGCGGCATAAAACAACACTTCCTCCGACTCATACTTGTCTAACTGAGAAGTAATCTCATATACTTTGCCAAGACTGTCTTTCTGATTTACAAGCTGTTCTTCAAAATTCTGTTTCATCCGTACATTACTGTCATTAATCTCTGTAATGCCCTCTATCTTCTCATAGAGATGACGAACCTCTTCTTCATGGTCCTCTCTGACATGGCGCAGGTGATCCCTCATATATCCTACTGCCATTCCCACAATAAACAACTGTGCCATCCAGACATATGTATTATAATCCAACAACACCTCATAACCACTTCGGATATACGACTGCTGGAAACAATATCCTATCACTGACAGAAGTGCGGAAAATATCGCCTGCTGCTGCCCGTGTACAATCGCAAACAAGAGCACATACAACAGGTAAAAATCCAGCTTGTTAAAATACTGGCTTCCAACCGTCCTCTCATTCAGCATGAAGAAAAGAGCGAAACAGATAAGACTTTCAATAAATGGAACCAAGCTCTTAAAAAGAACCTTCGCATTGTGCCATATTTTACCGCTCCATCCTCCGGCAGCTTCCTCAGCCTTCACAAAAGTGTCACTATACTTCATCATAAACTGGACAGTCTTCTCCACACCCTCTTCGTAATGTGTAAATATCTTCTGCCCGAATTCCTTCTGATAGCGGCGTCCATCCAGTATCTGCCTCTGCGGCTCGCCTGCCGAATGATCTGTAATGCTGATATTACCGCCCATTTTTTCTTTTATGATTTCTGCAAGCTGCATCTCATCGACTGCTTCCATAGAAGAAATATGATAGCACGGATACTCGGTATCTTCCCCTTCTATTACCTTATAGATCAACTCTACAGCATCGTTCAGATAAAGCATCGAAAACTTCTTCTTACTGTTTGCAGATATCCTTCCCGTCTTAAGTGCTTCAAGACACATCTCAAAACACGGATCTCCATCCTTCTGACCTTTTTCCGGAATATGATAGATATGATCCAGACGAAGAATTACCGTATTCACGCCCTGTATCTCTCTGTAATTGGTACAAAGACCCTCTCCCTGCAATATAGCAGGTGCCTTAATTCCCTTTGCAGCAACCACCGTATCCTCCGGTATGTCATTTCCATAAGAGCCGTCAAATATTTCCTGAGAAGATAAATAAATGAATCTTCCAGTGCCGAACATCGAATATGCCGACAAAAGGCTCACCATAGAAGTTGTGTAGCGCAATGCTTCCGCTCTGCCGTCATGCTTCCAGTCATAACCTGTGTCATAAGCTCCCATAAAAAGTACCACGTCCGGCCTTACACTTTCCATGATGTCCTTTACATTATCATCTGTGCAGGAAAAGTTGTAGGTTTCAAATACATGCTTAGCCTTAGCTGCTCTTTTCCTTTTTTCTCCTGTAAGCCAATAAATCCGGTGGTTACTCTTGTTTAATTTGTTAATTATGGCACCTGTAATCTTATTTTCTGCGCCAATTAATAATACGTTCATTATTCTTCGCCATCCTCTTCATTGTTTTTATTAAATCTTAATTTAATACTTTTTTAATAATATTATATAATATGTGTTTTATTTGTCAATCTTCCCGCAGGTGGAAATAATTTTTCTTGGAAATCATTTCCATTTCTTTAATTCATTGACAAATCTTATTGAATCTATTATGTTGAATATACCCTGATTATTCAGAAAGTTTTCCAAGATTCAATCTTAAAATTCAGCATAAAGGAGCAGACGATCATATATGAAATCACTGGTACTGGCTGAAAAACCTTCTGTTGCTCGCGATATCGCGCGCATTTTAAAATGTAATAAAAATATCTCCGGCGCCATCGAAGGAAGCAGCTATATCGTAACATGGGCGCTGGGACATCTCGTAACCCTTGCAGACCCGGAAGGATATGACAAAAAATTCAAAGAATGGAACATGTCCTACCTCCCCATGATCCCGGAGAAAAGACAGCTGGTCGTCATAAAACAGACCGCCGCCCAGTATAACCATGTAAAAACCCAGTTATTCCGAAAGGACGTCTCCGATATTATCATTGCCACAGACGCCGGACGGGAAGGCGAACTGGTTGCCAGATGGATACTGGATAAATCCGGATGCCGCAAGCCGATCAGACGTTTATGGATATCCTCCGTAACAGATAAAGCAATCCGGGAAGGCTTCGACCACCTGAAAGACGGCCGCAGTTACAATAATCTCTATCATGCGGCGGAGGCAAGAGCTGAAGCGGACTGGCTGGTTGGAATCAATGCGACGCGCGCGCTGACCTGTAAATATAACGCCCAGCTATCCTGCGGGCGCGTCCAGACACCGACCCTCTCTATCATTGCACGACGCGAAGCTGAGATTAAGAATTTCAGACCGGAAGACTACTTCGGTCTAAAATGCAGTACCGGCTCCGGCAGCACACGGGTAACATGGACATGGCAGCAGGAAAAAAGCGGAAGCACACGGACATTTCATAAAGACTTTATCACCGATCTTGAAAAAAAACTTCGTACGTCCTCCCTACAGATATCCGAAGTCCATACCTCTGCAAAAAAGACATTTTCACCCGGACTTTACGACCTGACGGAACTGCAGCGCGATGCCAACCGCCGCTTCGGATTCTCTGCAAAGGAAACCCTTAATATCATGCAGCGTTTATATGAAAACCATAAGGTGCTGACTTATCCCCGGACGGACTCCCGCTACATCGGTCAGGATGTCGTTCCGACAATTAAAGAACGCCTGAAGGCCTGCTGTATCGGACCGTATAAACCATTTATCGCTCCGATCCTAAGAGAACCCTTACGCACCAGTAAAGCATTTGTTGACGATAAAAAAGTCAGCGACCATCATGCAATCATCCCAACAGAGGAATACGTGCGTCTCGACCATATGACAAATGAAGAACGGAAAATCTACGACCTCGTTCTGCGAAGGTTCATCAGCGTCCTGTCCGCCCCCTATGAATATGAGCAGACATCAATGAAAGCCACTGCCTGCGGACAGACCTTTGCAGCAAAAGGAACAACCACGCTTTCCGCTGGATGGCATAAGCTTTATGATACTTGGACAGAAGACAATGAAGATGAGGAAGAAAGCTTCACTGCAAAGGACCAGAAGCTTCCGACATTAAAAAAAGGCGAAACCCTTAACATCTCCGGAACCGATGTTATCTCCGGAAAGACAAAACCGCCGGCAAGATTTACAGAAGCAACCCTTCTGTCCGCAATGGAGAATCCGGTAAAATATATGGAATCAAAAGACGATAAAGCCCGCAAAACCCTCGGAGAGACCGGTGGTCTCGGAACCGTTGCAACAAGGGCGGATATCATCGAAAAGCTCTTTCACTCCTTCCTTATAGAAAAGAAGGGAAATGAACTTTTCCTAACCTCAAAGGGAAAACAGCTCCTTGAGCTAGTGCCTGACGACCTAAAAAAACCAGAACTGACCGCTGCCTGGGAGATGAAATTATCCGGAATCGCCGAAGGCCGCCGAAAAAAAGAAAACTTTATCGATGAAATCAAAGGTTACACCAATACACTGATCGATGAGATCCGTTCCGCAGACGGAACCTTCCGACACGATAATATCACCAACAGCAAATGCCCCAGATGCGGAAAAAGAATGCTTGCCGTAAACGGCAAGAACGCCCGCCTTCTCGTCTGTCAGGACCGGGAATGCGGTTACCGCGAGACAATCGCACGTCTAAGTAATGCAAGATGCCCGAACTGCCACAAAAAAATGGAGATCATCAAAAAAGGAGAAGAAGAAACCTTCGTCTGCGCCTGCGGATACAAAGAAAAAATGTCCGCCTTCAAAGCCAGACGAGAAAAAGAAGGCGCCGGAGTCTCAAAAAAAGATGTTCAAAAATATCTAAAGAAACAAAATAATGGACCTGTAAACACAACATTTGCCGATGCACTTGCCGGAATTAAACTAGATTAACAATCTGGGACGGGGTATTTCTCAAAATACCCCGTCCCAGATTCAAAATACCCTGTCCCCAATCGGCTATCCCTTTATTTTTGAATAATACGTATCTGCCGTATAAAGCGCTGCCACCGGATTATGTCCTAATACGCGGTCTTTTGTCACCCCGCTTGTAACAAGCGCCTTAGAATATTTGATAAACAAACTGTCGTGCCCTACGCACAGTCCCATGATGATATTCAGGTCTGTCCCTGCGTCATTCAAAAGCTCTGCCTGCAAAATAGGGTTGCACATATTAATTCCTATCTTACTGCATTCCTCCGGAATCCCCACATCTACCTTCGGAACGGTTCCTACCTTACAGGCTGCCCCGAATACTTCAAATCCATGATTTCGCAAAATAGCTGCAAGTGTACGGCTCTCTTTTAATAATCCTACGCAGGTTGCTATTCCGATTTTTTTCGCACCGATCTTTTCTGCAAATGCCATGATTTCTTCTACACGGGTATACTTGCAGTAATGTTCGCACTCAACCTCTGCCGCCGCTACCATAACCTTGTGGTTTTCTTCTTCCTGATAGCGTGGCATCGCAGTCTCAAATACCTCCTTTTTCATATTTTTTGTGAGGCAGAATTCCGGATAGGTTTTATCCATCTTATTGCAATTCTTTACCGCACAGTCAATACATGACATTTCCTTCTCCTTCCATGCTTCCATTTAATCTTCCTCCTGTTTTTTAATATTTATTCTTTTATTTTTTTCCATCTATGTAATACGCTACGATAAGGTCCACCATTCGGTTATAACTCTTCACTCCGTCAGCCTGACCGTTTGCTTTCAGATATGTATCATTTACCTGATTCGATACCTCCGCTATCGCGCCGTCATACTGTGCCCAGAACTCACGGTTTGCTCTCAGATCCGCTTCCACCTCGGGCGCCAGCATTTCCCGTACTTCTTCCCACGCATCATAATCGGTCTTCCGCAGTACATTCATGCAGTAAATCCACCCCATCAGATTTCCACTGTAACAAAATTCCGCATCATTGGATGAATGACACGCAAGAAATGCAATAAAATTCGCCTCCTGCTCCTGCATAAACCCACGAAGATGCGACAGCTCATGACACATGGTAAACGGAATATTGTAGTCTGTCATACCGCTATTGTAATTTGCCTCCACGGTAAACGGAGAATATATCCCTGTAAGGTTCTGAACCGACAGAAGCCACGGAGCAAGAAGTCCTTTGGGTCTTGGATAGTATCCCTTTAGCTCTTCGTATATACCTCCAAGCTTCTGCATGGAAGCCACCGCCTTTTCCCCACTTCCGGCGTCAAGCTTCATAACCCCGCTGTCATCACGCTTTACCTTACCGCTTAGCTCATTTACTTCACCGGTAAGCCACAGACAGGTACTCTTTAGCTCCTCCGCAGAATATTCCCTGATATGTATTCCTGAGCTTTCTGAAAATGAGCTCCTGTGGTAGTTTACACCGCAGTTCATTTCATAAAGAAAAAACAAAATACATGCGATCAGAAACAGACTCCAGCACCAGCTACGGATCGAATCCCTCTTTTCAATTCCTCTGATCACATGGTTAATTCTTACAACCCCTGTGATCACAGCCCACAAAAGTAATATATATAGCAGAACCTCCGATAAGGAGCAGGGCAGTATACCCGATATCCTTCCGATGCTTCCCACCCATATCGGATAAATGTACCCGCTGTACCACTGTGTAAATGTTTGGGATATTCTGGAAATAAAAAGAAGCGCAAAACCGGCTGCCAGTAATATGCAGCCGGTAATTCTTTTTCTCGCATCATTTTTTTGATAATTATTCATACTATTCTACCTTACCGCAGATATTTCTCCAGCGTCTTCATTAGCTTTCCGATGTCTATCGGCTTAGAGATATGTTCATTCATACCGCTTTCCAGACTTTTCTGGATATCCTCTGCAAAAGCATCTGCCGTCATAGCAATGATCGGAAGTCCCGCGTCTGGACGTGAAAGGGAACGTATTGCCTTTGCCGCCTCATATCCGGTCATTACCGGCATACGGATATCCATAAGAACCGCATCGTAAAAGCCAGTCTCTGACTGTTTGAACTTCTCTACACACATCTTACCATTCTCCGCCCACTCTACCTTAAAGCCGGCTTCTGTAAGAATATCCTCTGCGATCTCCCAGTTAAGCTCATTGTCCTCTGCCAGAAGAATCTTATATCCTGTAAAATCATGTGTCTCTTCCGAAATATCCTCTTTCTCCTCCACGCCCTCAATATATCGGCTTAATCCAAGATACAGATTCGATTTAAACAATGGCTTAGAGATAAATCCCTTCACACCTGCCGCGCGGGCCTCCTCCTCTATATCACTCCAATCATATGCAGAAATGATAAAGACAGGAATATCCTCTCCGACAATCCTGCGGATCTCCTTCGTTGTCTGCAGACCGTCCATATCCGGCATCTTCCAGTCCAGAAGCACAACCTGATAATCATTATGCTTTTTATAGCATTTTTCTATCATCTGAAGCGCCTCACGTCCACCGAGCGCCCAATCCGCATCAATTCCGATCTCCTTAAGCGCAGATACGGCGCTCTGGCAGAGATCCTCATTATTATCTACTACAAGCATATGCCACGGCGGAAGCAGCATATCCTCCTCCTTCACTGTCGCTCTCTCCAGATCAAGAACAATATGGAACTCACTTCCCTTGTTATGCTCGCTCTCAATCTCAATCGTACCGTCCATCATATCCACGATATACTTCGTAATCGCCATGCCAAGACCGGTTCCTTCAATCTTCTGCACTTTAGAATCCTCTCTGGAAAACATATCGAATATCTTTTCCTTGAATTCCTGCGACATCCCGATACCTGTATCCTTTACGCGGAAATGACACCGCACATACCTCTCGCCCTTCGGAGAGGCCTCCTGAGACAGATAAACATTGATCCTACCGCCCTTCGGCGTGAATTTCAGCGCGTTGGAAAGAAGATTGATCAGTATCTGATTCAGTCTTACGCCATCACAGTAGACCTCTTCTGTCTCTATCTCCTGAATAAATATATCAAAATGCTGTTCCTTATCCCGGATCTGCGGCTGAACAATATTCACAAGATTGTTCATTGTATCCCGAAGTGATACAAAATCAATATTCAGTGATAATTTACCACTCTCGATCTTAGACATATCCAATATATCGTTGATCAGCCCAAGCAGATGCTTACTTGACATACTGATTTTTTTCAGACAATCCTGTATACGTACCGGATCATGTATATTTGTCATGGCGATCGCAGTCATTCCCACGATTCCATTCATCGGTGTGCGGATATCATGACTCATATTCGACAAAAATTCACTCTTGGCTTTATTGGCCCTGACAGCTTCCCGCTCCGCATTATCAAGCTCTCTTAGCTGTTGCTGCGACAACTTAAAATATCCCATAAATATGAATAATACCGCAATCAGAATAACCACACAGGCTCCCAGCATAATATACTGACGCTGGCTGCTCAGATGATTGATCGCATCATCCAGAACCCCATATGGCATAACCGATACCAGATACCAGCTCGAACCAGGAAGCGGCGAACAGTACAGGTGCTGATGCGTCTGATCCACCATCACAAGCGCAGAATAATTATCATTATTTTCTATCGCTTCCTTTAATTCCTGTGCATAGTCATCCGGTGTCTTCCCGTCATACTTTTCAAATATATCTTCAATACGTTTAAAATAATTCTCCCGGTATTCCTCTCCGCTTCTTATCACATAACTCCCGTCTTTACGAATAACATGGGAATAGACCATATTGTCTTCCTTATCAAGCACAAGCGCCTCTTCCAGATACTGCATCGGGAATGCCACAGCCAGAACCGCACTCGTCCTCCCATCCTTCATGGGATACTCCGCATCAACTCCCATAACCAGCATCTTATCCCCCTCCGGGTTAAATCCGCTCGTTATAATGCGCCTCTGTCCTGCCGCGATCTTTTGAAACTCGTTCTGAGAATATAGCTCTATTTCTTCTCCATAAACTGTCTCACACTCGCCGTCCTCCGTATACAGTCCTAAAAATGAAAACTCCCGCACTCCGGCGCTTAAGGAAAGCTCCTCCAGCATATCATCCCCATAGTTTACCGTCTCCGGCGGGGTACGTCTGATAATCCCCTCTACCTGTTCGAGACGGAGCTCCGTAATAGAGCCAAACTTTTCCTGAAGCTGCCTATTCATCTCCGACATATAGAGCATTCCGATCTCACTGATCGCTTCCTCACTTTTCCCGCTCATAACATTTCCCAGAAATAAAAATATAATGATACATAAAAGTATCAATCCGATAAAACTAGTCCATAAAAACTTTCTGGTCTTTTTAAACATTCCTAAACGCTCCTTATTAAATCTGTCTTACTCCGAAAATTACTGTCATGGTCATATTATAAACAACTTCTAGCATGAAATCAATTCATTTCGCCGTATTCTCTCCAACTTCACACAATACCTCAGATAACGGAAGTTCTAAGATCTCTGCCACCTGTGAAGCATCGCCAAGCAAAGCATATAGTCTGTGGACCGCCGATTTTTGCTTCTGTCTGGCAATTTCTAGCTCCTCCTTTACCTGTGCTGCTTCTTCCTTTACCCGTGCCGCTTCCTCCTTTACCTGTGCAATCTCTTTAAGAAAAATATCGCACTCCAATACCAGATCATCCTGTATCATATCATTAAATCCCCCTTCGGCAAATTCCTTATAATGAGCATATAAATGGCTGTACAATCTCTGTACCAGATTAACCAGCTGAATGGCATCTTCCGCAGTAATATTTCCAACTGCCTGATTCTTTACAATCAAATTCATTATATCATCAATAATAAGGTGCCGCAAGGCTTCCATATTTTCGCGGCTACGCTCCTTCTCTATCTTCCTGCGCAGTTTTAAGAGCATAAATGGAATCAGGATAACCATCCTTCTGTCATCCAGTTCTGAAACCTCATGTTCCATGAGCTTAAAAATCGGAACTTTGTAATCAAAGCTCCCTTGCGTTCCAAAGTCTAGTGTAAGTGTTATAATATCCGGTGTATTTTTACTCTCGTACAGGTAAATGACCTGAGGTTCGGGAAAAATAAGCGTATATTCATGCTCTTTCGTTTTCAGCGCATGGTGATAGCTATAGTCAAATACTCTGAGTTCAATCTCTTCATCCGGATACATCTGCGCTTCGATATGGTAGGAATAATGACTGTTTACAGTGAGAATAACATCTGCAAGTGTCTGTTTTAATTTCCGGTCAACATATTCCGTCCAGTTATATGTAATCTTACTGTCCGCCGGATAATCTGTATCAAACAGGGCATTGATGAGCGAAATTACCGCCTTCGACGACAGAGACAGAATCCGTTTGAATATACGGTCATATATCTGGTATACGTTTTCTATAGGTTTATTTGTCATAAGTACTTCCTCTTCATTTTTCATGTTATATTTTGTAATATTTATAAAAATCTTCATGTAATTTAATGCAATATTTTTGCCAAAAATATTTGTTTTTGACACATATCCGGCAACACATCTCGGGTATATAAGGCAGAACAGATTAAGAGGAGCTTTGCTTTGCAAACGGTAAAAAGATTGTTCCCCTCTATACTGCATTTTGTATCTAAAATAAATATGTGATTGGTAATGTCTGCTTATAGGTTTGGTGGTATTTTTTTGATATTGAAATAAGGATTTTATATCTCTTAGACTTTCTTTTGACTATTTCCGACTTTTGCGGATTTCCTGATTTTTCTTTGACTATTTCCGAATTTTTCCAACCTGCACTAGATGATTGAATAAAGAGGATGCAACGCCTCTCACAACATTGCATCCCATATCTCATAGTTTATTTTGTTTATTCCTTGGTTTGATCCAATGATATTTTATTTTTTGTTTTTTTATTTCGTTGTTTTCATTATTCAGTTTTTAATTTTCATTATTCAGTTGTAATTCATTATTTAATTGTAATTCAATATTCAGTTTTTATCTGACCCTTTATGGATCTCCACTCAATGCAAGGGTCGAATTGCATAAGGTATTCTAGAATAAAAATTTTTGATTATAAATCTCTTTTTATCTGCTATCTCTGAAACGTTGATTGTATCTTTGATTTTACTAAACTGGAAATTATTTTTCTTCAATATAAACTCCATTAGTAAAACTGCTGCTCATATCACTATTAGCAGAATGTGTACAACGTACCCGATAATAATATCCGCCTTCTACTTCTACATATTTATTAGCAGACACACGATCTACATTTTGTCTGTATTTTTGCCAAACAGTGTATCCTGACCAACGGTCATCACCCTTTTGAGCTCTTTCAATATTAACTGTGAGACCAATGTCTTCCACTGTATGTGCTGCAATTGTAGTACCACCAGCATACAACTCACCCGGTCCTAACTCTACACATTTTGAATAACCGGTCAATAAATCTTCGCCTCGAGTAATTTTAGTATCATAGCCCACTGACTCATCGTCATGCGTCAAATAAGATCCGTCGATCATAGGCATTTCTTCCGATGCATAACTATCGATTGTTACTACCGATATTATACCTAGCATAAGCAGCAACGTACAACTTAAAGATAACAATCTTCGTTTCATATCTCACCTCCTGTCTTGCCCTTTTTATACCCCCTCATATATAAAGACACATAACTCGGTAAAAACTAACGCGATTTTATAATTTTTTATGAATTAAAATGAATATTTTTTATCATTGTTTCAAATTCTTCTTTATTCATCGTTCCCATCAAAAAATACTCAAGTCCTTTATATTTAAAACTAGCTGAATATCTTTTTAAATCTGTTGACAAAACTTCGTATTCTTTAACATTAATTAAACATCCCTTTTTCTCTATTTGATATTCATTAGCAATTAAATCATCTACATCTGTCCCCCATGAGGAATCTTTAAAAGAAGCACTTATCAGATAAATAATTTTCTCATTATTATAAACATATTTTAATTCTGCAAACTGAAGTATTTTATCAAACTCCATCGTATCAAATTTCATGTTTGTTAAAGCACCTGTCTGAATTTTCACCGGTACTATTCCCAGTTCCTTTCCAATTGCCTGATACGCCTCTTCTTCATCCTCCTCCACAATCACCAGATTTTCATCACTGGAATCCACCTGCAATACTTCTCTCCCGCCAATCCGACTAGTCACAAACTGCGCCACTCTTTCTTGTCTTCCCACACTGTTGATATTTACCGCGATCACCATAGCAAACACTGCGGCCAGTCCGCCATAGAACATGAATTTCTTTTTCTTCTGGGCAGCCTTTTTTTCTGTTTTCTTTTTTTCCAGCATATTCTGTCCGAGACGAAGGGCACGGTAATCTTCTTCTGACAGGTTTGCGTAGCGTTCTCTGCGTTCATATTCATCGATATCTTTTTCAAGCTTTTGCCAGATCCGCTCCTTTGCCTCTGCAGACATTACTCCCCCGTCTGCTTCTTCGGCATTTTCTCTGCGGATATCCTCCGCTTCCTGTTCAATTGTTTCTTTTATGAACGTTTCGATCCGTTCTTTTTTTTCTTCCATTACACATATCCCCTTATAAAAATCTTGACCAAATCTATTAGAAAAGTATCATGAAGGCAAAATACCTTTTGACCCCAACATCTATAATGTATATAATATAATCATAGTATAACCCAAAGGAGGGCATTATGAAACGCATTATCTTAACCGGAGGCGGCACGGCAGGACATGTTACTCCGAATATCGCTCTGCTGCCGCGTCTGAAAGAATTACAGTACGATATCCACTATATCGGCTCTTATAATGGTATCGAGAAGGAACTGGTTGAACAGTTTGCAATTCCTTACCACGGAATCTCTACCGGAAAGCTTCGCCGTTATTTCAGTCTCCAGAACTTCACCGACCCGTTCCGTGTGATAAAGGGACTTGACGAAGCAAAAAAACTGGTAAAGATCCTAAAACCAGACGTTATCTTTTCTAAGGGAGGATTTGTCTCTGTACCTGTCGTACTGGCGGCAAAGCGCCGGCATGTTCCGACGATCATTCATGAATCTGATATGACGCCCGGACTTGCCAATAAGATATCGATTCCTGCTGCCACTAAGGTGTGCTGCAATTTCCCGGAAACACTTGCCCACCTTCCCGAGGGTAAAGCTGTTTTAACCGGATCTCCGATTCGGCAGGAACTGTTGTCCGGCGATAAATATCAGGCGCGGGAATTTCTTCATTTTACTTCCGATAAGCCTGTCATCATGGTTGTCGGCGGCAGTCTCGGCGCTGTAGCGGTAAATGAAGCAGTGCGCCAGATCCTTCCGGAGCTTTTAAAATCCTATCAGATCATCCACCTGTGCGGTAAAGGCAAGGTTGATGAATCCTTAAGAGGACTTGAAGGCTATGCACAGTTTGAATATATCAAAGAAGAACTCCGCCATCTTTTTGCACTCACGGATATCGTTATTTCAAGAGCCGGAGCCAATGCGATCTGTGAACTATTAGCTCTTCATAAACCAAATCTGTTAATTCCGCTTTCAGCAAACGCCAGCCGCGGAGACCAGATTTTAAATGCCCGTTCCTTCGAACGTCAGGGCTTCAGTGTTGTCCTCGAAGAAGAAGAGTTAAGTAATGAGATTCTGCTTCAGGCAATCAACAATCTTTATGAAAACCGGGATTCCTATATATCCGCCATGAAGAATTCTTCCCAGCAGAATTCCATTGATACCATTATTGAACTGATTGAATCTCTGTCATAAGGTTACATAACATAACAGAAATATAAGAAACAGGTGCCGAAAGGAGACACCTGTTTTTATTCTTCTTTTAAGTGGTTAAACTGCTCTTCATAATTTTTCTTGATCCACCGCTTTGCACGGTATAACATGCTATGAAGCACTTCCAGTTTAATACCCATGATGTCAGCAACTTTCTTCTGAGGCATTTCCAGAAAATAGGTAAATATAATCGCATCATACCATCTGCGGTTCCACTGATATAATTCTTCAAATATATCCTCCGCCAATTCCCGGTATTCTTTATTGCATACCATTCTGATAAAATCATCCTCTGAACTCTCTTCAAAAAATTCATCTTCGCTTTCAAAACTGAAAAGACTTTCTTTTAATACCTCACGTTTGATATTTCTCTTATGGTTTATTGCCATACGTTTTACGGTTGTAAGTAACCATGAGTTGATTGCCTTTTCATTCACATCACCAAGACTTGCATATAATTTCATGAATGCAGTCTGTGTGATTTCTTCTGCTATATGGTAATTATTTCCGGAATAACGCAGCGCCGTCTGATATACACTGTCTGCATTCTCCTTGTAAATCACATCAAAGGCGGCTCTGTCTATAGCCTTTGTTTCCACTTACTTTCCCTTCTCTTTCCTCATTCGTATCTTTTCGGTCAGTATCAATTCTATATTTTTGACAGAATATCTTCCTTATCCTCGTCCTTAAGCGCACTCATCTTCCACCCAAGTCCCACGGAATCTCCCTTACTTCTTGGAATCAGATGCATATGAAAGTGAAACACCGTCTGTCCCGCTGCTTCTCCGTTGTTCTGAACAATATTGTATCCATCGCAACCGAGAATCGGCGTAAGCTTCGTAATCATTTTTTTTGCCAGCACCAGAGCTTTGGATGCAAGCTCATCGCTAAGCTCGTAAAGATTGGAATAATGCTCCTTAGGCAGAATAAGCGCGTGCCCTTTAGACGCCGGATTTGCATCAAGAATTACGCGGAAATCCTCATCCTCGTACAATGTTGCCGTCGGAATCTCTCCATTTGCAAGCTTACAGAAAATACAGTTGTCATCTTTCATGTTATTACCTTCTTTCTCTCTATAAATAAAGATTGATTATTTCATCTGCCGGTGATACACTTATCTTCCAAGAAAGGCGGTAGATAATATGTTCACACAGACAGACTATGACAAATTAAGACAGATTATGGCAGAAAGCCCCGAGAAAAAGGAACTTCTCTCGAAACTTCTCGAAGCCCACCAGATGGAAATAAGTTCCATAAGCCATGAGCTCCGCAATCCTCTGACTCTGATATACAGCACATTTCAACTGATTGAAAAAGAACATCCCGAAGTGCTTACATACAGGCACTGGGACAGCCTGCGCTGTGATATGGAATATGTAAATCAATTATTGCAGGAACTGTCTGTCTACAATAACAGTGAACGGCTTACCAGAGAGCCTGTGCATACCGACAGCTTCTTAAAAGCTCTGGCGCTTTCCTTTGCAGCCTCACTCACAGATTCAGATATCGAATTCACATCATGTATTGAACCAGAGCTTCCCAATATCTGCGCGGACGCAGTAAAGCTCCGTCAGCTCCTTCTGAATCTTCTTAGGAATGCCCGGGACGCCGTAAGCTCTTCCCCAAACGCTTCCGAAAAGCACAAAGAAATCTCACTTTATGCCCGCATAGATAAAAAACTTCTTATTATTACCGTAAAAGACAATGGATGCGGAATCTTACCTGAACAGAAAGAAACAGTATTTAAACCTTTTGTCACGTATAAGAAAAACGGCACCGGCTTAGGACTCCCGGTTGCACGCCGCATCGCCGCCGCACATGGCGGCAGCCTTACAGTAGAATCAGCTCCGGGGCTTACAACGGAATTCACCCTTTCGCTTCCTGTATAGCAGAACAGCCAGAACTGCTCCAGATAACAATCCGCCGATATGTGCGACATTATCTACTCCGCCGTTGGCATATCCGTAAAAAATGCTATATACTGCCATAAACACAAGACCCTTACTTGAGACACTGCCGATTCGTCCATGATTCCGGACTGCTACATAAAAGAGCGCTCCAATCAGTCCGAATATTGCTCCGGACGCGCCTGCGGCAACTGCATATTCATTCATATATACATCCTGCCACATAGAGACAGCAGTTCCCGCCGCACCGCTTAAAAGATAGAGAATCAGGAACCTTATACTTCCAAGCTCCGGTTCCAGCGTATATCCTATCGCAACCAGCATGACCATATTATTCATAAGATGGTGGAATCCAAAGTGTAAAAACATAGAAGTAAAAATCCGGTAATATTCTCCCCGCTCCAGCACATACGGCACATACACGGCCCCGTGCTCCGCCATAAATGATGCGTTCTCTGTAGGTCCGATCAAGGTCAGCGCAAAAAACACAATTACGTTGACTGCTGCTAAAATAATGGTAAAATTTGGCTTTTTCATATTAAAATTTTCTCATTATTTCCAAATGATGTCAACCCGGTTTTCCAAATGTGCACTATTATTTTGCCGCAGCAAGCATCCGCTGTAATTCAGCAATCACGTTGTTCTGCTTTTCTATTAAACTTTGTTGCTCTTCCAACATACTCTGTTTTTCCTCAAGCAGTTCTTTCTGCTCCTCGATAGTTCCCTTCTGCTCTTCGATAGTTCCCTTCTGCTCTTCGATAGTTCCCTTCTGTTCCTCGATAGACCCCTTCTGTTCTTCAATCTCCTGCTTAAATTCATCGATCATATACCGTACTGTATTTTCATCCAATATCCGTAACGCATCTGAAAACATTCCTATCGCCTCCTCCGGGTGATTCCGAAATTCCTTAATCTCCTCATACATCTCCCCGAACCACGGATAGCGTCCAGTACCTTATACACATGCTCTACCTTATCCGAGCCGATAAAGTATAACCAAGCCTCCAGTTCACTGAGAGAAATCTCTTCTCCCTTATTATCCATGATACCCAGAAAAATATCAAGCGATATAAAATAAAATTCCTGCAACAATTCCAGCTTAAGCCCCGACTGAAATACCCAGCTCCCACGGTGAATATAATAATCCGGTACCCTTTCAATTCTCTTCTGCTATTCTCCATAAGCACAATTGTATACACCTTCTGCAGATCCTTATAAGTAAAATCCTTCCCTCGTATACTTTTCATTCTCTCATACTGTCGCATCACCATATCCGCCGAATAGCAGGACGCCCTCTGCCCCGGAAAAAGATACCCCACCTTCTGGATCTCTACATCCGCCATTTCCCCGGTATCAAACTCCACCAGCATATCCATAATCAAAAGTGACCCCTTATCCGAAATCCTCCGATGCTCATTCGGCAGCATCCGCTTCACCGTAAGTCGTTCGCCCAAGAACCTGTGACAAAAACCCTGACAGTCTCTCCGGATGCACCTCCGCATCAAAGATCCTCTTAAAAAACGGATCATACGTCATCTGCACCCCGCGCACACCCATGCAGAACTCGGTAAACCTCTCCCGGAAATCACCACTCAGGTTCAAATATTCCCTGTAAACTGCCGGATTCCCTTTAATCTCTTCCATCACCTCCGCCCGGGATTTCACATCCCCCAATATCTCAACATTATGATTTTGCCGGGATAAAATGCCGGTCATTGCCTCAGTCTTACACATAAGCCCCTCCTCTGCTTGTTTAAAAACCTAGAATTCCTCTTCCTCTATATAGAGTCCGTCCCAGTCCCCCCACTTTGATCTTCTGTGCCGCCTAAAGAAACGCTTTACCGGGGTCCACGTATCCTCACTGTTCTTTACATCCCCATATCCAAGCTCCTGCTCGGCAATCCAGTCTGACGCCTCTATCTCATGTTCAGATGGATAAGAAACTTCTTCTTTTTCCGGCTTCTGACACAGACACTGCACCGCAATCTTTTCCAGACTGTAATTTTCCTCCATCGTCTCCTTATGAAGAAGAAATATCATCTGCACACAATTCTGATCCTTATAATCCGCCCGCTTTACAAAATATTCCGTCAGCCGGTGGAAGGCTTCCCACAGATTATCCTTTCCCGGCGGATAATAGCAGAAATAATACTTTCCAGACTCCTGATAGATATATTCCGGCTTTATCACGATCCGGTGAATATTAAGAAGGTATTTCTTTGCTTCTTCTATTACATATAGTAAGCTTTCAAGAAAAGAACAGATATCTTCTCCTGTAAGCTCACTCTTTTCATACACCGCTTTCATGGAAGTCATTCCGCTTACGTCATAATCATAATAGCTTTTTCCGTCTGCCCCTCTGCCTTTTACCGTAAGAAATCCTCCGATATGGTTTTCCTGAAGCATGTGCATCTGGTAATCCTCCTGATAGAGAGCCTCCTCTTCAATCGTTACTTTTCGTTCCATTTGCCAGTCCTTTTAACCTCCTTATATCCCGTATCTTCTTTTCCGGTTCTGTAACCGGCATTCGTTTTAGAACCGATACTGTCATTCCCTTTCTCCTGCCGGCTGCGTGAATCACAACCTCATCTTCTTCTACAGACGCAGAGACACTTATTTCCCCAAAAAAGATACATTTATTTTTAACCCTTTCCATAAATAAATTCTCCAGTTCCCCCTCATCTGTCTCTTCCCTTGCTTTTATGCTTCCGGCAGCCGCAGCCTCATACGCCGCGCCGGAGATAATATTCTTATCGTGAAAATAAAAAATTCCGAATATACTGCTCATTATAACCAGCAGAATCACCGGCATCAGATAAGACATTTCCACCGTATATCCTCTCATAGTCCTCCCTCTATAAACAGCATGGCCAAATATCCTCCTGTCAGAAACGGATAGAACGGAATCCCGCATTTTGCCGACATTTTCTTTTTACTTAAAACTACCGCGGCAAAAAGAGCCAGCATGAAAAAAGTAACTGACAACACCTCTATAAGTCCCCACAGACCAAGATATATTCCCAAAATCACAACTCCCCAGCTATCTCCGTATCCCATACCTTCTCCTGTAATCCGGCTGATAAGAAGAAATAAGCTCCCCATTCCTGTCCCCAAAAGAAGAAGCCGCAGATCCGTCTTCCCAAAGCCTGCCTGATAAATTAAGACAGACACACCAGTAATCGCTAACAGACACACCGGCACCTTACGGAAGCGTACATCTATATAAGAAAAAAGAAGCAATACAAACAGAACTATGATCCTTTCTATCCACCACATCTTGAACACATCCCCTTTCCGACAGCCTCCGATAGCGGCACGGCATAGACCGTTCTTTTCAGTCCGCTGCATGACAGAGAGCTGTGATATCTGTCGCCGTTGTCCGTAATATAGACCGCACCGCTTACACCGCGGGAACAATGTTCGCAGGGGTAGTATTTTCCTCCTGATGTATTTCTCAAAGTTTCCACCTGCGATGTCTGCACCGCGCGAATAGACAGTTTCAGATACGTACACTGATAATCCTTATGATAAACCACTCCTGTCTCTGTAATATATACCGTCTCGTCATCACTGTTTCCGAATCCTTCCTTCTCATAACCTGTCCATGCCTTTATCCGCATCGTTTCCGTACAGGATATAGGCGGGACTCCAAACATCGGAACCGGAAGCTTTACCTGATATACTGCCGTAATTCTGCCGATCCCTGTAACAGGTGACATATAAGAGCTCTCACAATGGATTCCTGCACTTCCGCCCACAACAATACTGCGTTCAAGCCTTTCTGCCCCGACCGCATGTACGATATCTTTCTCAAGCTGCGACGGTATTAACACTGCAGCCGCACATGTGTCCTGTGCCGCCTGCTTTCCTGCCGCCTGAAGTCCGGCACGGACAGAAGTTCTGACAGCCATAAGCTCCAAAAGATACATAAGACTTACGACCGCCAGAAAGAATACCGGAAGGGAAAGAGCAGCCTCCACAGTAATACTTCCCTTCTTACAGGCAGATGCAGATGTCCTTCTATCAAGAAAAAGTGACATATTTTTAGAACATTTTGAGTCTGGCATCATAAATCCTTCTCCTTTCTTAATTTTAATCTTACAATTTTTTCAGGGAAATTTATAGAAAGACACCTGCACCTGCCTGTACATGATTAATTATACCCGAAACGCGTAGAAAACTGGTATGTGATTCCTCTGCGGAATGCACATTTACTGTTAATCTCAATCCGGCTTATACACTGATCCGCATGAAAGTAATCCTGCCCCTTTACTTTCCTAAGACGTTCTTCGATCAGATCCAGCGTCCTCATCCCCGAGAGATTCTGTTTTTCCAAGAAAAGAAGCATGCGGAGATATTCCTTATAAGGAAGGCCTCCCTCTATATCCGCACCATCACCGATATCCTCTTCTGTCCCCAATGTAAGGAGCGAAGATAACTGAAGCTGCCAGCTTTCTTTAGACTTCGCAAGCGGCACCCGGTTTCCTTTAAGGAGAGACCTAACGTCCATGACAGATTCTCCGTAAGCCCATGAAAGAAGAAGCACCTGTGCTGCAGCCTCTGTAACTGCCGGCACTGCCAGAAGAGAACATAAGGTAAGAGCCGCCGCTTCTGCTTCAGCCTTACGTGTACTGTCTGTCTGGAGATACACATAATTGGGAACAAAGCGAAGAATTAGAAGCTTCTTTACCACCGCCTCCAGATTCTCCTTATCACTGGTCTTTCCTTCTAATATATATTCCACCTCATAATCAATCGTTCCCATCTGTCTGCCGTCTGTTGCCATAGAAAAATGTTCCATCACATATTCCCCGAAAAGAATCACCGACACAGTATCACTGTCCTCCGCCATATCCGAAAGATCCCCGTACCCGAGGTTTCTTTTCCTGCGTGACACGGTCTCTGAAAGTGTCAGGGATTTTGAAGAAAGCTGCATATCCTTTGGTAAGACCAGCGTAAGAATAGGTGTTTTTTTTAATTCCTCCACATGCGCGATCGGATTGTTTTCTTCCGGCAGTTCTCCGTCATTTTCCTCAAGAAGTCCGGAAAGCTCCTGCTTCATCTTTACCTCGGTCTCCTCATAATGCTCTGCCTCTTCTTCCTCTCTGCTCCACAGATCTGTTCTGCCAAGATATTCGACCGCCCGGTCAAGTCCATACTTATGCTCCATGCAAGCCGCTACCTGCTCATAAAATGCCTGACAGTCATTATCCGTTAAAAACTGTATCTTCTGAATTGTATGCTCCATATCCTCTGCCCCATAATAAGCGAGCCTGTCCATAAGTTTTTCTTCCTCATAAACCCCTGTCTCATAGCTTCCGTCAAGAGCAAAGATATCGAATTCCTCCAAAAGCTCTTTCTGATATTCAGCAAAGATACATTCAACCGCCCGGTCCATATCGGCTCTTCTATAATTCTTTGCAAGCTGAAGAGATGCACTTTCAAGTATAGAACCTACAAAGGAAACCAATAAAATAAAAATAAGACTTAAGTAAGCAGTAACCTCTCCCTTCTCCGTTTTCATATTTTTATATTCCCGCGCTTTCACTGGTGATCTTCTGAAAAATATTCTGAACCAGACTTGTAAGCTGTGACTTGAATATAATCACAAGACCAATCAATACGACCAATATCAGGATAACCTCTACGACCCCTATTCCCCTGTCTTCCTTTAAAATATTCCATATATACCGTATTCTCCACATATGTTTTTCCCCTTTATATCTAAATCTTTATCTATATCTGAATGGAAAGAAATGCGGGCACGATCACGATAATAAGAACTACCGCAAGCATCAGGAACATCGGCATAAGCAGCTTCGTCCCCGCTTCCTCCCCCAATCTTTTTGCCCTTGCCTTCCGTTCTTCGAATGCCTGTATGGCTTCCATATGAAGAAGCTCTTTCAGACCCTTTGTTCCTTTTCTTAAATTCTGTGACAGAAGCGCACCGAGTCTTATATACTCCTGAAGTCCGCAGCGTCTCCCGAATCTTTCATAGCTTTCTGATTCCATTACGCCGCTTTCCATCTCCCGGTATGTATACTGCATCTCTTCATAGGCATATCTAACCTGTGATTTTTCCTTTTCTGCATAATCCTGTATGATTTTTTTCCATGCCCGCTTTACTGTCATTCCTGCCCCCAAAAGGAGCGTGAGCCTGCTTACGATCTCTGGATAATCCAGTCTCATCTGCCTGCGCCTGTTCTCTGCCTCTTTTTCCTGATTCTGCCTGCCAAGCGCATAGAGGAGAAATAAAATCAGCACCGCCATTGCCATCAGCACATATCCTCTGGTATCCATTACCGGATAAAAATGCAGCTTCCTGCCGTCTGCCTCCTCTGGTAATGTATAGACAGCTTTCGTTCTTGTCCGCTCGTCACTTTTTACCAGTTCCTCCTTAAGCTTTTGCATAAAGCTCTCTTCTTTATTTAAAGCTCTGGGATATACCATAACCATACATTCATATAAAGCCTGTTCTTTTGGTCTCTCCCGGTAGGTCAGCACAGCCTTAAGCTTTACCGGAACTCCTTCCTCTGGAATATGATCTTCCTGAAGCTCTCCGTATACATTCATCACGTCATATCTGTCAAGCTCCCATGACACATCAATCGGCTCTGCGTCTATCTCCGTAACAAGATCCATATCCGTCTCAATCCTGTCAGGGCTTTCATTTTTACCTAAGATACGCATATTAAGTCTTTGGATGCTTCTCTGAAACAACTCCTGTATTTCTGCTTCTGTATAGGCCCTCTCTGAGATCACCAGTTTCACCTTCTCTGTTTCTTCCATGCCTTCTGCCTCTGCCTTAACCTCCGAAGCTTTCTTTCCCCCGCCGTATGAATTACGGGGTATGGACGCATCAAGCTCTGTGACCGACTTCATATAATCTGAAACTGTGATTCCCATGCCGAGAACGAACAGCAGCACAGTCATCCCCACCGTCAGACCTCGATTTCGATCAGCTTTACACCAAGATAATACGCGGCGATATAAATTATGAGACATACCGTCATCACTCCTGTTCCAATCATATTTCCATACAGACATGTCATAAATTCCGGAAAGCTTAAAGACATATACGCAATGATTCCATAGGGAATCGCAGACATAACCCTGAACTCATATTTTTTTGCCGCCAGCAGAGTCTGTATCTCTCTCTGGACATCAATCTTATCTGAGATCTGACCGGCTGTATTCCTAATCACTGCGATCATATCGCCTCCGCCGCGCTTTGCCGTAACAAAAACTGCCGCGAAGCTTTCCACATCTTCAAGCCCAATTCTTTCTGCCATCTCTTCTATGGCCTGTTCTACAGGAATCTGCATCCGAAGCTCTCTTACTATGATCATAAGTTCCCTTGATACTGTATCCTTTTCAGAATATAAAAGACGTAATTCCTTCTGACTCTCTTTTATGGCGTTTTCTACAGAATACCCCGTATTAAGCGCCGAGGAGACCGTCTGTATCCATTCCTTAAACTGACGCAGGAACTCCTGCTGCTTCTTTTCGATGCATTCCGCCATAAGCTTCCGGTAATACCACCGCCATACAGGTATCAGAAACGGCACAGCCCATGCCGAGCGATAGTAAAGCCATGCCGTTACCCCCGTCACAAAGGAAGCCCTAAGCATCATCCACATATTCTCCTGAATACTGATATCCTGCTGCCAGTAACTTTTCTGTATACACGATCTCATGAAGCTTTTTCCAGCTTCCGCTAATTCTGCCATCCTTTTCTCCTGTCTCTTCAAAGCTGTACAATGGATTTAAGAGAATCTCTCCCTCCCTGTATCCCAATATTTCTGTCACTTCCAACACCTTTCTGCTCCGATCCCGCAATCGTCCCAGATGTACAATGATGTCAATTCCTGACGCAATCTGTCTCTGGATTGCCGGAAGCGGCAGATCCATCCCCATAAGAACCATTGTTTCCAGACGGCTCAGCATATCTGCGGTACTGTTGGCATGGCCGGTACTTAAGCTTCCGTCATGCCCCGTATTAAGCGCCTGAAGCATGTCGATTGCCTCTGCTCCTCTTACTTCCCCGACGATAATCCTGTCCGGCCGCATACGAAGCGCCGTCTTTATAAGCTCTCTTATGGTAATCTCTCCTGTCCCTTCCGTATTGGCGTTTCTTGCCTCCAGTGTGACTAGGTTAGGAATATCCAGAAGCTTAAGCTCCGCATTATCCTCTATGGTGATAATTCTCTCATCTCCGGGAATGAACTGCGACAGTGCATTTAAGAACGTTGTCTTTCCTGACCCTGTCCCGCCGCTTATGAAGATGTTATATCCTGCTCTTACAAGCCGGATCAAAAGCTCCGCCGCCTCACCGCTTATTGATCTCCATTCAAGAAGCTGATCCATCGTAATTGCTTCTTTTGGAAATTTCCGGATAGTCACGATAGGACCGTTAAGCGCGACCGGTGAAAGGACTACATTTACACGGGAACCGTCAGACAACCTTGCATCCACGATTGGCGACGCTTCATTTACGATACGGTCAGAGCCTGCCACGATCTGCTGAATCACATCCTCAAGCTTTTCCCTTGAAGCAAACCGCTTACGGGATCTATATAATCTTCCATTCTTCTCCAGAAATATACTCTGGGTTCCGTTGATCATAATCTCCGTAATATCCTCATCCTCCAGAAATTCCTGAAGAAGATCAAGCTTACGGAACGCGTTAAACAGTTCTCTGCCAAGCTCTGCCTTTCTTGAAAGCGGAATATATTCCTGCTCCCCCGCTTCCTTCAGTACTCTGTGGATCAGGCCGGTAAGCTCTTCATCCCCGGTTTCCCTTGACATATCTAGCTCCTCTAAGATTCGGGAATGAAGCTGTTCCTCCTTGATCATAGCCTGATTCCTTTACGGATGATCCTGCTTTTGATATCTTCATGTCCCAGAAGGATAAGCTCTTCTTCAAACTGCCTGATCTTGGACTCAGAGATTTCATCCTCCGCAGTAAGCATATGTATCTCACCGCACATCTGTAAGATATGGTATATCTCCCGGATGCCTTCATCCATATCCAGAATAAGCACCTCATAGATACTCTGTTCCATGATCCTCCTGATAAGAGCGGTCCACTCTTCACCGGACACATTTTTAATATCCTCGGACACCTGTATCGGAGCCACATAATCAAGCTTCCCCTTATGTCCGACGATCGTAGTAAGCACCAGTCCGAGATTTCCCTTCTCCTGTCTTGCATAATAAAGCACATCTGACAGATTCTGCCCTTCTCCGGAAAAATGCCCTCCCATACCCCCGTAGGTCTCCAGATTCAGATACAGCACATTCGCTTCCTCTGAAAGCCTCTGCCCAAGCTTCAGAGCATACGAAGTCTTCCCTATCCTGTGTACTGGTGAATACACGGCGATAATCTTTGTCTGCTTTTTCCGAACGGTTTTAAGAAATATATTCTCTCCATATTCCTTTTGGCTGCACTGTCTGATAAGCTCTGCTAATAACGCTTCTCCCGACTGGTACTTATACACTGCCGTTTCTTTTTCCGTCAGCGTATCCTGTCCTTCTCCTGTAAGAACAAATATCTTTCCTGCCCTTACCTGTTCTCTTTCCCTTTTCGGGTAAACGGAAGAAATAAACAGATAATCAATCTGCTCCTTTTCCTGTAATTTTAATACATGAGACAGATCGCTGCAGGTCTGTACCTGAAAAGCCAGCTCATCCTTGCACATAATATAGTGTGCAAACGCCTCCGCATAGCCTTCCTCCCTGTCACAAATTACAAGGCTTCTGTTTTCCACATAATATCCCTCCTGTTCTTACTTACCTTGTGTCAGTTATCTCCTGTGAATTCATATCCGAAATGGATGAATAACTTAGAATAACTTGAATTAATAATGAACCTGCCAAAGAATAAAACAATCAGATACAAGCTGTTTCTTACAACTTGTAGCCCGATTATAACCTCCCTCCTTTTGCTTGTCCATACCACTTTTAAAAAATGTCAAACTTTGTGCAACATGGATAGAAACAAGGATAGAAATAACACTTTTATCTTTGCAGATCCCGTTTCACAGGCTATAATATTATCAGTTTTATTTCTTTGAGAACGAGGATGGAATATGAAGATCAAACAGTTGAATTTACACGATTTAAAACCAGAACTGCAGATCCCTGAAAAAGATGAGCTCCATATCTGGAGCATCCGGACAGATCCCCTAGACAATCTGCACAAAAGCCATCATAAGCACAGTCATGCGCTGCTTCGCAGGATTGTAGCCGCCTACACGGGAATAGAAGAAGAAAAGCTTATATTTACGACCGGAGAACACGGAAAGCCGTCTCTTGAAAACGTTTCATTTCTCAACTTCAATCTGTCGCACTCCGGAGAATATATTGTATTTATATTTTCCTGCTCCTTCCTTGTCGGTATTGATATCGAGCAGACAGGACGGAAGGCGAATATGGATAAAATTGCCGCACGCATTTTCCTTCCTTCTGAAGCTGAAAAACTGAAAAGCCTTGAAGGAAACGAAAAAATATCCCTCTTTTTCCAGCTTTGGACCCGCACGGAAAGCTTTTTAAAAGGGCTTGGAACCGGTCTCAGCGTCTCCTTTAAAGATGAAAACATCCAGAAAGAATATAGCAGATGGACTATACAGTATATCCCTGCTCCCGAAGGATATGTATGCTGTACTGCCTTCCGCCCTTTATAAAAAAGTTGCAGTATGGCACTTATCAAAGTCCCTTATAAAACGCAATTCCATAAAGAAGCGCAACGCCCGGCGTCCCCAGTGTGCCTGAAGTCAGAAACGTAACCGGATTCAGTCCTACTCCAAGAGAGATGTCATGGGACGCCAGAAATTCATTTATAAAAAATATCAGAGCGAATCCTATCACCGACCGAATCAGAAAATTAACTGCAATATGAGATTGTTTTTCCGGCATATCTTTTCACGTCCTTACTTATTATCTATTCATATATATCCCGTATTTTTCTATTTTATTCCCAAAATCTGCGTTGAAATCAGGGCCTACTAATGTTAAGATTCTTATAGAATATACAAAAGATATGGAGGTAATAACATTGAGAGAAATTTTGGCGCATGCCATAGGAGAAGGCCGGGAAGAGATTGCATTTGGGGAAACAGCCTCTTATATTCCGGAACTCGGGCGAGTTGACAAAAATCAGCTCGGTGTATGCATTTATACAGGAGACGGCAAAAAGGAAGCTCTTGGTGATACGGATGTCCGGTTCACGATCCAGAGTATATCCAAAGTCATCACCCTTGCCGTTGCCTTAGAACGCTGCGGATTTTATAAAGTATTTGAAAAAGTGGGGATGGAGCCGTCAGGAGATGCGTTTAATTCACTGGTAAAGCTTGATCTGTCCAGCAATTATCCCTATAATCCTATGATCAATTCCGGCGCGATCGCAATCGCAAGCTACTTAACGCCGATCATCAGCTTCAAGAAGATGCTGGAGATTACCCGGAAATTATGTCTGGATGATCAGATTACACTAAATACTGACGTCTATCTTTCCGAGATGGGAAACATTTCCCGCAATAAAGCAATCGCCTATCTCCTGGAAAGCAAGGGCATCATTGCAAGCGGAAGCGTACAGGAAAGCCTTGATTTTTATGTACGTATGTGCTCTCTGAACGTAACTGCGGAAAGTCTCGCCAACTTTGGGCTTGTGCTGGCTCTTGGGGGGATCCATCCTGAGACAGGTGAAAGACTTTTAGAAGAGGATGTTGTAAGAGTTGTCAAAACAATCATGCTCACCTGCGGTATGTACGATGGTTCCGGCGAATTCGCGGTACATGTAGGCATCCCGTCAAAGAGCGGTGTCGGAGGCGGTATCCTCTCCGTTGTGGATAAAAAGATGGGAATCGGTATCTTCGGCCCGGCGCTTGACAGCAAAGGAAACAGCATTGCCGGACGATATATCTTAAGAAGCCTTTCGCGAGAGCTTAACTTGCATATGTTTTCCTAATATCTGCTTAATATTCATAAAAACTGTCCATACTACATACAAAGAAATGGAAAATCCATATGTGGAGGTGGACTATGAAACTATTTGCCAGAGGAAAAACTGCCGAAGAGGATGTCTACACGCGTCTTTCCTTCGATCCGGAACGCAATACTCTTCTTGATGAAATCGCACAGGCAAGAAAAAATATCGAAGATGCCTACACAAAATTCCAGAATGCCAGCGACCCGGATCTGATAGATTCCTATATCTACGAAGGAAACGCTGCATCAAAAAAATATGAATTTCTGCTTAGACAGATGAAACCAACCGAACAGTGACCGGGGATCTCATCCCCGGTCCACTAAAATTCTATCTCTATCTTCCGTCCTGTCCGATGATACTGATGGTACCGCACCCCCGCCGCATCAAACATACGCATGGATGCTTTGACCGGTGTCGTATCCACATACTTATTACAGTCATAGATCACTTCTTTAATTCCGCTCTGTATAATTGCCTTCGCACATTCATTACAGGGAAATAATGAAACGTAGAGCTTTGCTCCTTCAAGACTCCCTCCGCGGTAGTTTAATATTGCATTTAATTCGCTGTGCACAGTGTACACATATTTTGTCTCTAATGGATCTTCTCCTTCTCTTTCCCATGGGAATTCATCATCAGAGCACCCCACAGGCAGCCCATTATACCCCATAGAAAGTATTTTGTTGTCCTTACTCACAATACAGCAGCCGACCTGTGTATTAGGATCCTTCGACCGCATGGCAGACAGCATTGCCACTCCCATAAAATATTCGTCCCAGCTGATATAATCCGTTTTTTTATTCCCCATATATCCTCTCTCCTTACATTTTTGTGTATAACGGCTATTTCGTTCCAAAAATACGGTCTCCCGCATCACCGAGACCTGGTACGATGTATTTATGATCATTTAGACATTCGTCCAGCGCCCCGATATAAATGTCTACGTCTGGATGGGCTTCCTGCATATATTCTACTCCCTCCGGCGCAGCAATAATACACATAAAACGAATATGCTTTACTCCTTTATCCTTAAGCATCTGTATCGCCGCCACACTTGATCCTCCTGTTGCAAGCATCGGATCCACAACAAATACTTCTCTTTCACTGCAGTCTGCCGGAAGCTTACAGTAATATTCCACCGGCTTATAAGTCTTTGGATCTCTATATAACCCGATATGTCCTATCTTCGCCGCCGGAATCATATTAAGCATTCCTTCTACCATTCCAAGACCTGCCCTTAAAATTGGAACAACTGCCATTTTCTTTCCGCTTAACATCTTTCCCGTCATCTCACAGATCGGTGTCTTAATTTTAACATCCTCAAGCTTTAAATCGCGGGTGGCCTCATAACACATCAAAGCCGCTATCTCTCCTACCATTTCACGAAATTCTTTTGATCCTACTGATTCGCTTCTGATATAATTGATCTTGTGCTGAATCAGGGGATGCTCCATAACCTGTACCTTTGCCATCTTATCTCTCCTTTTCTTCTGTAAATCAATATATATTTATATATGTATCACATGATGCCCGGCCGCCTTTAAAAGACGGTTCATGATCGCGCTTCCGATTCCCCCTGTCGGAAATGCTTCGCTGAATATGTAATCTACATCTTCCTCGTCAAATTCACGCAGGATTCCATAAAGGTGGTTTGCAATCGTGGATTCATCTTCTCTTGTTCCTATGCTTTTTACAATACTTCCGGTATATTTTCCAACTGTCTCGTCCGTGCCGATAATTCCTGTTCTGTATCCGCAGCCTGCCTTCTCTGCCGTCATCTGATTGACCGCCTTTATAACCGCCTCCATCTCTCCTTCCACAATACAGAGCTCTGCTTTCGGCGCATAATGGCGGTACTTCATTCCCGGAGCTTTGGGACGCTCCTTACTGTCCGCATCTATCAGCGCACGGTCTACGCGGACGGTTCCTATAAGTTTCTCCAGCATTTCCTTTGTGACAGCTCCCGGTCTTAAGATCATCGGAGGATCTACCGTCATATCAAGAATCGTAGATTCCACTCCGATATCTACCGGACCGCCATCTACGATCATATCTATCTTCCCATCAAGATCCTCTTTCACATGCCATGCTTCGGTCGGACTCGGTCTTCCCGATGTATTAGCGCTTGGCGCCGCTACATACCCGCCTCCTGCGCGGATCACGGCCGCCGCCGTCTTATCAAGAGGCATGCGCACTGCTACCGTCTGAAGCCCTCCGGTCGTACCGTACGGCACGATATCCGCCTTTTCAAATATCATTGTAAGCGGTCCCGGCCAGTATTTTTCTGCAACCTTTACTGCCGTTTTGGGAATATTCCTTACAATCTTCTCAAGTGACTCCATATCTGTGATATGTATGATCAGAGGATTATCAGACGGCCGTCCTTTGGCAGCATATATCTTCTCTGCCGCTCTCTCATTAAGCCCGTCTGCACCAAGTCCGTATACGGTCTCTGTAGGAAATGCCACAAGTCCGCCCTTCTTTAGGATTTCTCCTGCCTGCCTTATAACCTTTACATTTTCTCCGCTATTCAGTTGTGCTTTATCTATCTTTTCTATTATTGTTTTCATGCATTTTATTATACTACACTATGATTTACTTTCCAAATACTTTTCCACACCCTCTGCAATTGCATCTGCAACCTTTTTCTGGTATTCTCCGTCAGAAAGAAGATCTGCTTCTTCCGGATTACTTAAAAAGCCGCATTCTACAATGATCGTAGGCACCTCTGTTCTCTTGAGAAGATAATAACTGTCGTTTTCTTTTGCCTGCCTTTTGTTATCAGCATCCACACTCAGAAGCGCCTCCTGCATTGCTTTGGCTGCCGTCTCTCCCTCTGTCGAATGGGAATAGTAAAATACCTGTGCGCCTTTTACCTCCGGTTCATGATAGCTGTTCTGATGTACGCTTACCGCAAGAACCGGTTTTGTCTCATTGATAAGAGCTACACGTGCTTTCATATCCTGCGCCTTTTTGTTCGTGCTTCCTTCTTCCGCCAATATCTTATCCTCTGTCCTTGTCATGACCACATGATAACCTTTTTTCTTAAGTCTTTTTTCCACCATTTTTCCGATTTCAAGGTTAATGTCTTTTTCCAGCACGCCGTTTACTCCGATTTTCCCGGGATCATTTTCCCCGTGTCCGCAGTCAACTACGACCGTACCCTTATCTGTTTCTACCTCGTCAGAGGAAACAAGAGTTTTAAGATTTTTTCCAGCTGCTAAGAGAGCTGCAAGCAGAAGTACCATTACAACAAGTTCTACCTTTTTCTGCACAAAAATACCTCCTGACAGTCTATACTGATTAAATATATGACTGCTGGAGGCATTTTATTTTAATTTGTATACTGTTGTATTAATTTCCAGATATCCGGATCTTCAAGTCCCAGAGCCCACGCTGCAGTACCTGCAAGATGATTGTCCTTCATAAGCTTTAATTTCTGCTCAATAGACTGGGCATCCTCAAGCCATATCTTATAAGTTACTCCGCCGCTTTCCCATGTTGCATAGTTCTGCTTTGTCGTCTCGTCCCATGAACTTTCTGCTCCCGCTTCACCTATGCGGTATTCGCCTTCACCCATTCCAAGAGCTTCGCTGGTTACATTCATAGCGTATTCCGCTGCGTCTGTCCCCTGTTGTTCTGCAAGCTCCTGTTCTGTCTTCGGCGTCTCCGCCCACAGTCTTGTGTAAAACGGAATTCCGCTGATGATCTTCTCTGCCGGAACCTCCGTAAGCGTTTCCTCGATGCCTTCTTTTACATAATTATAAGACGACACAGGACCAGACTCCGGAGAACCGCCGTAATACTCGTCATATCCCATGATGACTACATAGTCTGCGACAATTCCCTGTTCCTTACGGTTATACTGCATATTAAAGCCCTTTGGAACATAATTGTCTATCGACAGTATAATTCCATTCTGACGGCACCGTACCGATAACTCACGGATAAACTGTATAAAATGTTCTCCGCACTCATCTGATATCATCTCAAAATCGACGTTAATGCCGTCCACGCCTACCTGAAGCGATTCTGCAATCAGCTGGTTGATCAGATTCTCTCTTCTTGACGTATGGCTAAGCAGCTCATATGATTCATCAAAGGAACCTATTCCTCCGTCAAAATCCCGGATAGCCGCCCAGACTTCAATATTGGACTGGTGTGCATAGTTCACATAATCAGAAGACGCTATGGATTCCATATTTCCTTCTACATCCTGTACATGGAACCATGTCGGAGCAATCGTTGTAAGTCCCTGACTTTCCGCAATACGCTGAAGGACACCTTCATTAGCATCTGTATTCGTCACATTATGCCATGCCATATTGATAACATAGTCCTTCTTAATATTCGTGTACTGCTGCTCTTCAAAATCTCTGGATATCGTCTTTGCCGCATCCTTCTTAAGAGCACTTTTTTTCGCATATCCGATAAATCCGTCCTTTGTACGGACCTTCTTCCAGTCTCCCTCGTCCTCTATAACCGTTACTTCATCTTTCTTGCTTACATCTGTAAGTATCTCACTTTTTACTCCGGCAAGACGGCGGACCTGTGTATTTTTCTTGACCTCTGCAACTGTTACATCTCCCCAGTCGCTTACGATCATAACCCGGTTCGGATCGTCATACACTTCATATTCAATATTTGTATACTGCTGAACAAAATCCAGCGCGATATAAGCTATGCTTCCTTCTGTTTTTAAAATGACGTAGTCCTTGCTATTTTTTTCTTTGGAAATGGTATATTCCTTGCTCCCCACCCCGACAGAAACTGTATCATTCGGAAGCGTATAAAGCAATACGTTCTCGTTCGGATCCCAGTAAAATCTACTATTTACATAGTCCCGGACAATCTCGTACTGCAAATATGCCTTGCCGTCCGATAACATTCCCTGAGGTTCTAAAACCTGATTATCCACAATAACAGCCATCTGATTTTCTTTTTCTATACCATAATATTCTTTTCTGTCGGCACGCTCCTTAGACGGACTGTACCGTTTCCATAAAAATGCTGATGCCACCGCTGTTACTATCAATATGATTAAAAGGGCAATCTTAAGTCCAAGATTTCTTTTTCTTCTTCTCTTTGCCTGCGCTTTTCTGGAAGCGGGTCTTCTGTTTACCTCGCCTGCTGTCTGCTGTCTTCTTACGGCGCGCTCACGCCCGGACGCTGTCTGACTGCCTTCGCTCTGCGGACGTCTCCTCTGAGTCTGAATTCTTCTTACATCTGCGTCTTCTCTGGACGCACGTATCCTCTCAGCGCCCTCTCCCGGCCTGCGGGCCGCGGTTCTTGCACGTCTCTCCCGGTTATCCGGCACCTGACTTCTGACTGCACGTCTTGCAGTAGTTTCTGAAGAAGCTCCTGTTCTCTGCCTTCTGATACCATCCATACGGTCCGAGGAATAGCTGCTTCTTTTTTCTCTATCTTCCATCCTGCACCTCCTACTAGACCTTATTATAACAAAATAGACGACACACGTCATCATTTATTTCGACAATTTATTTTTGAGGGGTAACTACAGTCCTTTCTTAATTATTTTTGTTTTTCTTTTACATTATTAAATCCCAGCTCTTTTATATCGCCTTTATCGTTCAATACATAATCCCTCATATAGACACCTTCTTCCCTCATGCTGTGTGCCTGTACAATCTGCATGGGGCTCGCCGGCAATCCATTTATCAACATATAGACTCCCCGTTTTTCATAATCGGTCAGTTCTGTAAACAATGTCTGAAGCTTTTTGTCCCCATATTTTCCCATAGCACTTGCCTCCTTTCAATGCATACGCCTGATAACTGCCGCCGTACTTCTGCATATAATAAAACCAAAAGGAAGTGCCCGTGATACAACAAGGTTTTGCTATATGGTATAACGGCTGTATAGAAAATATTCATTTTTAAGAAGATAGTTCTGCATTGTCACTCTTTCTCATATCATTTAATCTCTGATTGTTCTGGTTTTTTGTGCACGATAATAGCACAAATTGATTCTAATTTGAATATTGGCAGATTCTGTTAGAATAATTCTTAGAAAACAAATAAAACAAAAATAAAAGTAAAGTATCCCTCCTTCGTTCTAAAAAGGCAATTATCAGGGAAAACTATCTTCTAGTATGGCTAATTATATATGATACCTTATGTAAACGCAAGCACTTTTTTATTTTATATCATCTTTTATACTTATTTTATTGAATATCCGGTATTTGTTGTGCTATACTGTGTGAAAGGAAGTGATAACTATGAAAATTGAAAAACTCAATGACAATCAGATACGATGTACATTAACACGTGCTGATCTGGCCGAACGCGAATTACATTTAAGCGAGCTGGCCTACGGAACCGAAAAAGTAAGATCACTTTTCCATGATATGATGCAGCAGGCAGCCTTTGAATTCGGCTTTGAAGCAGATGATATTCCTCTTATGATCGAGGCAATTCCTGCTTCCGCGGATTCTATTGTGCTGATAATTACTAAAGTCGAAGATCCTGAAGAACTCGACGCACGTTTTTCTAAATTCGCCCCGCTGCCGGGTGCGGATACAGAAGCAAAGAGACAGGAAGTTCTAAACAAACTGGAAGGGGCTGAAACTTTCTTAAATCTTCTTGAGAAAGTGAAGGAAAAGATAGGTGCTGTTGATGCTCCTGCACCAGAAAAAGAAGATACTCCCGATCCTGAAACTAAAAATGCCCTGCGCTTATTCTCATTTGCTACAATGGATGGTGTAATTGAAGCGTCACATCTGCTTCACGGCATGTATTTCGGTTCTAATACCCTGTATAAGGATCCTGTAGAGAACATTTATATTCTGGTTCTTACACAGTCAGAGCATACGACCAAAGATTTTAACCGTATCTGCAATATGCTCTCTGAATACGGGACCTTAGAAAAAGCAGGCGGAGCTTCACTCGCATTTTTAGAGGAACATTGTAATACTATGATTTCTTCTGATGCAGTACAAAAGCTCTCCACAATTTAAAATCAGGTAACAAAAAAAGATGCTTTATTTTTCAAAAGCATCTTTTTTTATACTCTTTCATGAATACATTATGCGCTCACGGCTGCATTGATTGTGGCGTTAAGCTTTTCAATCAGCAGATCCGGATCTATACCATGTCCCATTGCACCGTCTTCAATAGATTCCATCTGAGAATGAGGACATCCGATACATCCCATACCAGCTTCTAAAAGAACATCTACAATCTTTGGACATTTTTCATAATATTGTTCGAGCAGCTGTCCGAACGTCATATCTTTAGAAACCTGTGCCACCTATGACACCTCCTTTTTTCTTCAGTGTTCTTATTATATCCGCTTTTTCCTATTGTGTAAACATTTCAGAACAATTTCTTCCAAAAAATTGACTTCTCAAATGTCAATATCTTTTTCTTTTTTTTTCGACAAATCCTAAGTTTTATTACAACTTCACAAAACATTTGTTCTTTTATTTCATTTGAATAATCCACAGAATTTTGAGTTTTTTATGTGGATAATGTGGAAAACTTTTTAAAAACATCATATTTTCCACCTTTTTTGTCCATTTTGGTGTGGATAACTTGGATAAGTCCATTTTCTAAAATTTTACAAAATTTTACATTTTTATACTTTTTTGTGTATTTTGTATATAGCCATCTAAATATTTTACAGCACCCTTCTTACTGTAACAATATTCGTATACGTGGCAGGACAGATACCGATTCCATCGCTTTCATTCATTGCATTCACGATCTGACCATTTCCCATGTATATACCTACATGCCCGTCATACAGGATCAGATCCCCCGCTACTGCTTCGCTGTAGCTTACTGCAATTCCGACATTTTCCTGATCCCATGTTGTTCTTGGAAGACTTATGCCGAAATGAGCGTATACCGACTGTACAAAACCGGAACAGTCTGCTCCGTCTGTAAGGCTTGTTCCTCCCCACACATATGGGTTACCTATAAACTGGCAGGCATAATCTACAACTGCCTGTCCACTCCCCGCTGCCGCCTTTGCTTCCTCCTCTGCCTTTTTCTCTGCCTCTTCTGCTTCTTTTTTAAGCCTTTCCTCCTCTTCTTCCCGAGACTCTGCGTAAATGAATGCCTCTTCCGGACTTTTTTGTGTCTCTTCAATAATCTCATGGGCTTTTTGCTCTGCATTATTTCCTATTGTAATGTACTCGGAATATACATATCCGGTTACAGAGCCGGACTGGATCTTTGTCCATTCACCCACCGGGCCGATAATATTAGCCGCATAATCCGGATATAATTTCCCGATCCATTCACTCTCCGTCGTCGGCTCGCTTCTTATAAAAAGAAACGAGTCCGGATCGACGTTGGCAAAAGCCATATCTAAATACTCACCCTTTTTTGTCGGTACCAGATAATCTTCTACTTGAATTCTCTTTTCTGAAGAGTAACAATCATTCAGTACCTGTTCAATTCCAACACCCGGCATTATATTAGCCTGCTCCCTTTCTGATGCGTAAGCTGTACCGGGAAATGCTGCAATAGCTCCTGTTAGAGTAACTAGGAACAATCCTTTCTTAAGAACAGAATCCATAAACTACCTCCTTAAATTTGTCTATGTTTTCTTATCTTTTGTATATATTACAGAATTGTTACATATGTTACGCACTTATTATATCATTCAGATTATGATTGTCAAGGCCATTTTCGGGAGTTTCTCTCGTCATATTTTAACCATATTTTCATATTTCATACAATTTATTCCTATTAATTGTTACAATATTATTACATTATTAGATTTACCGTTGACAAGTGTAGGATTTTGCCTTATGCTAATTATAATAATCATTACTATTATTGAAAAGGAGGATATACATGGCAGCTTTGAAATATAGCAGACAGCGTGCTTCTATTAAAGAATATTTAATGAATACACAAGGACATCCTACTGCAGATACCGTATATCTTCATGTAAAAGAGGAATTTCCGAATATCAGTCTGGGAACTGTTTACCGCAATCTGAATCTTCTGGCAGATATGGGAGAAGTTATGAAGATTTCTACCCCGGACGGCGGCGACAGATTTGACGGAGATACACATCCTCATTACCATGTGGTATGTACCTCCTGCGGAAAAGTCATGGACCTTATGATGGATGAAAATTATATACATTCTGTAAATGAAGAGGCAAAAAAATATTTTAACGGAACCATAGATTCTCACAAATTGTTGTTTTATGGAACCTGCAACGAATGCTGTTGCCATAAAAAGAAAATATCAGTTGACAAGCATTTATAATTATGATAATTTAATATTAGTAACTATTACTAATATTAAAAATATATAAAAAGAAAAGGAGATATTATTATGAAAAAATTTGTATGTTCAGTATGCGGTTATGTTCACGAGGGAGATTCTGCACCGGAGAAATGTCCACAGTGCGGCGTTGGCCGGAAAAGTTCACAGAGCAGAGTGAAGGCTTAAGCTGGGCTGCTGAGCACGTTGTAGGCGTTGCACAGGGCGTAAGCGAAGACATCATCGAGGACTTAAGAGCTAATTTCAACGGCGAGTGCTCAGAAGTTGGTATGTA